>Ga0081538_10000155_pt1 | contig 71481 bp, 58 predicted proteins | sample TabmetS5T2R1_FD_71022 | JGI IMG/M metagenome (GOLD analysis project Ga0081538, IMG submission 71022) | Tabebuia heterophylla rhizosphere microbial communities from the University of Puerto Rico - S5T2R1 | ecosystem: Host-associated > Plants > Roots > Rhizosphere ... | reverse complement strand
GTCGCCCGGCGGCGTGGAGCCCGAGGACGGCCCAGGCGGTGAGGGCCGGGTCGGACCGCCCGCCGGGCTCCGCGAACCCGCCGTCGGCCTGCTGCCGCGTCGCTAGGTAGTCGGCCGGCGCCGCCGCGAAGATCGCCGCGACGGCCAGGGCTGCGAGCTTGGCGCCCACACCACCTCCGTCCGAAGTCGCTTGCCGTACCGCTCGAGCAGCCGCCGGAGCTCCGGCCCGATCGCCAGTGCGAAGGCGACGTTCCCGATCGCGTGGGCGGCGCTGAACCACACGCCCCGTCCATAGACGGCCGTCAGCGCCTGCCACGTGTGCGGCCAGAACGTGTACCAGTGCCAGAGATCCATCGCGCTCGAGAATGCGAAGCCGAGCGCAAAGCAGAGCGCGGCGAACGCCCAGCGACGGCGGATCAGGCGCGCCGTCAGCGCGCCGACGACCCCGCACCCGCCCCACGCCAGCATCTGCCACGGCGTCCAGATCCCCTGGCCGAGGTAGAAGTTGGAGACGAGCGCGGCGACCGCGCCGACGCCGAAACCAACGCGGGCGCCGAGTGCCGCGCCGGCGGCGACCGCGACCACCGTGACGGGCTGCACGCCCGGCACCGCCGTGAAGAGCACCCGCCCGGCGGCCGCGACCCCGCCGAGCACGGCCACGAGCGCCACCTCCTTGGCGGATCCCGGCCCGGACTCGAGCCAGGCGAACCCGAAGGCGATGAGGGCGACCGCCACGAGCAGGAGCGACAGACCGGCGTCCTCGGGCGAGAGCGCGGCCAGCGCGCCGCCCGCGAACGTGATCACCGCCGCGCCGAGGAGGATCCCCCTAGGCACGAACCGTCTCCCGGACCGGCTCCATCGAGACCGCGCGGTCGGCGAGGTCGGCGGCAAAGACGAGGTCGTGCGTGACGACGAGCGTGGCCCGATCGTCCGCCTGTGCCCGCAGCAGGGCGGCGAGCTCGAGCTTGCGCTCCGGGTCCACGCCACGCGTCGGCTCATCGAGGACGAGAAGGTCTGGCTCGGTCACGAGCACGGAGGCGAGCCCCAGCCGCTCACGCTCCCCGCTCGAGAGATCGCGCGGGTGGCGATCGTCGTACTCGGCCAGATCGACGGTCTCGAGCGCCCGGCGCGACCTCGCGAGATCGCCGTCCACGCCGAGACCGACCTCCTCGTCCACCCGCTCCGCGACGACGTACCGACCAGGATCCTGGCTCAGATACGCCGCGCGTCCCGAGCGCTCGACCAGCCCGTCCTTCGGCTCCAGCAGGCCGGCGACGAGCTTCGCCAGCGTCGTCTTCCCGGAGCCGTTCGGCCCGGTGAGCGCGACGATCTCGCCGCGACGGAGGTCGAGATCCGGCACGTGGACGACACGGCTGCCGTAGGCGTACAACGCACCGCGAACGCTGCAGACGGTGATGCCGTCTCCGTCGGCGTCGATGTGGACCGACTCGTGCGCCAGGAAGGCCGGATGCTCGTCCGTGAGCCAGCGCACGCCGTCCGCTTGTGTTGCATCGAGCACGATCCTCCCTTCCTCCAGAAAGACGACCCGGTCGCACCGCTCGAGCGGCAGCGCCGGTCGCTGCTCGGAGAGGACAACCGCACAACCAAGCGCCGTCAGGCGGTCGAGGAGCCCCTCGGCAGCCTCCGGGTCGAGCTGCGAGGTGGGCTCGTCGAGGAGCAGAAGCTGGGGGCGAAGGGCAAGTGACGATGCAACACAAACTCGTTGGAGCTCCCCGGCAGAGAGCTCCTGGGTGCGGCGCCCGGCGAGGTGGGCGGCGCCGAGCTCGCCGAGCGCTTCGAGCGCTCGCTCGTGGATCTCGGGCGGCGGGACGCCGATGTTCTCGAGCCCGAAGGCGACCTCGTGCTCGACACCCGTGAAGACGACCTGCTCCTCCGGATCTTGGAACGCGATCGCAACGACGCCCGCGAGGTCGCTCGGCTTCACGCGCCGCGTGTCGCGGCCCGCGACCTCGACGCGGCCGGAGAACGCGCCGCCGTGGAAGTGAGGTACGAGGCCGGCGAGAGCGCGCAGCAACGTGGACTTGCCGGAGCCCGAGGAGCCGAGCAAGCAGACGAGCTCGCCCGGCCGCACCTCGAGCGAGACGTCCTCGAGCGCCGGCCGGTCCGTTCCCGGATAGGCGTAGGTGAGGCCCTCGACGCGGGCTAGAGCCACAAGAGCCCTCCGACCACCGCGAGCAGAGCGGCGGCAATCGCCACGCGGTCCCAGGCCGTCCAGGGCGGCGAGGGCGCGCGGGTGCGGCCTGGACGCCCGAAACCGCGCGCCTCCATCGACTCCGCCAGGTTGAGCGAGCGCTCGAGCGACCCGGCGACGAGCGGCGAGAGCAGCCGGGCGCGGCCGCGCAGCCCCTCGACGACGACGCCGCGCCCACGAAGGGCCTCGATGTAGCCGGCGGCGTCCCGCTCCAGGGTCGGTACGAGCCGGGTCGCGAGCGCCACGGCGAGCACGGAGCGGCGAAGCTGCCCGCCCGCCAGCAACAGCCGATCGTGGTCGACGAGCAGCGCGTAGGCGGCAAACGCGAGGCCGACCGCCGCGAACCGAAGGCTCTGGAAGAGCGCGTAGGAGAGCTCTTCGCTTGTCACGTCCAGCTTCCCGATGACTGGGACGGTCGGGCCCTCCCAGTAGACGATGCCGCCGTAGCGGGCGAAGAGCGGGCTGAAGACGAAGAGCATCGCCGCGCCGGTGAGCGTCCCCAGGAGGTAGGGCCAGCGCCGGCCGCGCGGCGCGCGCGAGCAGACGGCCAGCAGGCCGACGGCGATCACGGCCACGGTGATCGTCCGATCGGCGAGGAGCGCCGTCGCCGCGAGCGCCGCCAGGACCAGCGCCGCGGGGACGGGGCTCACGGCAGGCCCTCGTAGCGGTAGCGGGCGACGGACGGCTCACGCAGGAGCCGCTGGGCGTCCTCCAGTCCGAGCTCGAAGACGACCGGATCGCCAGCCGAGCCCTCGACCCGGGCCCGGAAGCCGGATCCGTCGACGAGCAGGAGCGTGTTCGCCCCGTCACGTTCGCCGTTCAGCGAGCCGCCGATGAGCTCGGCGAGCCGCTCCGCCGTCTCTCCCGGCGGCCCGCGGACGACCGCGGGGCGCCGCTTCCCCTCCCAGCCGTGGAGGAACGGTTCCGGGAAGGCGCCGACTACGACCGGCTGCCGCAGCTGCGCGGCCCAGCTGCGGTGGTCCCACCAGAGCACGTCGCCGTCGTGAAGCTCGTAGTCGGCGGCGCTGCGGTCGCCCTCGTAGCCGTTGACGAACCAGAACCAGTCCCGTCGCGCGGAGAGTTCGCCCTCGATGCCGTTGATGGACTGGACGAAACGCCCGCCGTAGCGGGTCTCGACCTCGGTCTTCCGCCGCAGAGCCTCCAGCGCCGAAATGCCGGCGGGGACGGTCGCCGTCAGGACGACCTCGGACCCGCGGTCGCGCGTGATCCAGAGGTGGGCCGTCCCGTCGCCGGACGCCTCCTCCCCGCACCCCGCGAGCAGGCATGCGGCGGCGAGGAGGAGGACGAGCCGACGGACCATCTAGCGCAACGCGTTCGAGCGGACGGCACCTGTGAGCGTCGCCCGGACGAGACCGGTGTGCCGGCCGACGCAGGCGCGCCCGGCGCGGGTGCGAACGCGTCGTCCGTCGACCAGCAGTTGCGCGCCGGCCGCTGCGCGGTCGACCCCCCGGTCGTTCTCGGCGACGACTCGGTAGCAGTTGCGTCCGGTCCGGGTCAGAAGCAGCGTGGGCGGTCCGCCGCTGGGGCCGAACTCCGCCCAGTACCAGAGCACGCGGTCGCCGTCCCGGAGCTGCACCTGGTCGGCTCCGACCGGCGGCGAGGCGCCGTTGACCTTGAACACCCAACCACTCGTCGACTCGGCCTGGAACCGGCCGATCTGGTCGACGTAGGGCCCGAACGACGTTGTCGTGACGTGGTAGTAGAACTCGCCGCGCAGACTGGCGGCGTCGAGGGCGGTCATCGCGTTCGAGCCCGCCTCGAAGCGGGTCTCGAGCGCCCCGTAGAGCGCCTGTGTCCGTCCTTCGACGCGTACGGACACCCGGGCGGCCAGAGCGGCCGGGACGAGCATTGCGGCCAGCACGGCCAGCGCAGCGAGCGTGAGAAGCGTTCTCCGCACGAATCCTCCTTCCGCGAGGGGTTCGAATGCCAGGCGGGCGGCAGGTCTTCTGACTCGAGGCTCCCTCTCGCGCCGCCTTCCCGGCCCGTGGGCCAGTGGCTTCCGGCGGAGAGCGTCTCCTCTCACAGCGGCGGGACCGTCCCGGGCTTGCACCGGGTTCCCTCTCCGCTCGCCTTCCGTTGTCGACCGTAGTATGCCCTCGGTGCAGGCGGCCGTCTGGCGTTGGGCATCGGTGGTCGCCTGGGCGGGGCTCATCTTCACCCTCTCGTCGTTCTCCGCGCTCGGCTCCGATCTCGGGTTCTGGGAGTACGTCCTGCCCAAGACCGTCCACATCGTCGAGTACGCCGTGCTCGGCTTCCTGCTCGTCTGGGCAACGAGGCATGAGGGCGCGTCCTTCCTGCTCGGGCTCGCCTACGCGGCGAGCGACGAGGTGCATCAGCGCTTCGTCGAGGGCCGCCACGGGTCGGCGATGGACGTTGTGATCGACTCGATTGGCCTCGCCATCGGGATCTACCTGGCGCGGCGCGTTGGGCTCAGCCGTAGCGGCAACTAAAATTGCGCTCGTGGACGGCCCCAAGGATGTCGGCGACAGGCAGCTCGACGCGCTCCTGGAGCGTCTCGACCGCCTGACGGACGAGCTCAGGGCGCTGAACCGCCGCCTGGACAACGCAGAGCATCTGGCGCCGGTCGTCCGCGAGCTCGCGCTCCTCAACGACTCGCTGCAGGCCCTGGCCTACGCGTCACTGGGCCAGCAGGGGCCGCAGGTTAGACGCCGCCGCGCGGGCTAGCGCGCTCGCAGCTGGTAGAGCCCGCCCCGGAGGCCGACGGCGTAGAGCTCGCCGCGGCCGTCCTGGCCGAAGGATGAGAGATTCGGGATGTTGAACGACTCCCGCCGGACGTCCCGGGCCCGTCCCCTGACGATGCGGAAGCTCCAGATCGTCCCGCTGCAGTTGTCGCCGTAGAAGTACCGGCCGCGCGCGGCGGGGACGGCGCTGCCGCGGTAGACGAAGCCGCCGACAACGGCGCAGTGGCCGCCGCCGAGCGGGTAGACCGCCACCGGGCCGACGAGCTTGCCGCGCGGGTTCGGCGACTTGCTCTCGTGCCGCGCGCGTCCTTCGAAGACGTCCCAGCCGTAGTTCTCGACGCCCGGGCTCCGACGCGGTGTGAAGTCGACCTCCTCCCAGGAGTTCTGGCCGACGTCGCCGATGTAGAGGTCCCCGGTCTGCCGGTCGAACGAGAACCGCCAGGGGTTGCGGAGGCCGTAGCCCACGATCTGCGGCCCTGCCCCGGCGCGATCGACGTTCCAGGCGAGCAGTTTCCCGAAGCGAGAGCCGAGATTCTGCGCGCGGTTCTCGGGGTCGCCGCCGGCGCCCGCGTCTCCGGTCCCGGCGTAGAGACGCCCGTCCGGGCCGAACATGGCCTGCCCGCCGTTGTGGTTCGAGTACGGGTCGGAGAGATCGAGCAGCGTCCGCACCGCCCGCCTCCCTCGATACTCGACCACCCGGTTGCTCGGCGCCGTGTAGTAGACGTAAAAGCGTCCGTTGCGCGCGTAGCGCGGGTGGAACGCGATCGAGAGCAGGCCCTGCTCCCCGCAGCAGACGACCCGGGAGCGGATGTCGAGGAACGTGCCGGCGATGCGGCCGCCCCGGACCATGCGGATCCGGCCCGGCTGCTCGACGACATACAGCGGGCTCGTTCGACCGGGCGCTGAGGTCACGTGGACCGGCTGGTCGAAGCCGGAGCCGATCTGGGCGAACGTGTAGCCGCCCGGCGCCGCCGGCCCGGCCTCCTCATCCGCAGAGCCGCCACCGCAGCCGGCCAACAGCGCGACGGCGACGATCAGACCCCCGAAACGGACGCTCACTTACCCTTGAGCAACACGCGCCGCAGCTCGTCCTCCTTCCCGGGCTCGAGCACCGCCAGGACCTGGTCACCGGCCTGCAGCTGCGTCCCCCCGTCGGCCATCTGTGCCTTTCCTTCCCGCATCACGGTGATCAAACGCGAGCCGGTGGGAAGCTGGATTCGCGCGATCTCCTTGCCGATGCACGGCGAGTCGGCGTCGAGCTGCACCTCCACGATCTCGAGATTCTCCTTCCGCAGCTCGAGGAGGTGGATGAGCCCGTGCGCCGGAACTTCGTGCTCGATCATCGCCAGGATGATCGAGGTCGCCGATACCGTCGGGGAGATCCCGAGCAGGTCGAACTGCTCCTGGTTTCGTGGGTCGTTGACGCGGGCGATGACCTTCTCGACGCCGTACCGCTCGCGGGCGATCTGGCAGATGATCATGTTGTCCTCGTCGTCGCCGGTGACCGCGACGACGAGATCGGGCGGGCGGGCAATTCCCGCTCGCTCGAGGACGAACAGCTCGGTCGCGTCGCCGAGCTGGACGTGGTGCTCGAACTCCTCCTCCAGGAGCTCGAAGCGCTCGCGCCGCTGCTCGACGAGCGTGACCTCGTGGCCGAGGTCGAGCACGCTCTTGGCCAGGTTCGCACCGACCTTGCCGCCGCCCGCGATGACGATGTACATCAGTGCTGCTTCCAGTGATGCCGCCGCACTTCTGGGTCGCGAGCACCAAGCCAGAGTGCGCACTCCGACGAGCCAAGGCTAGACAGCCTTGGTGAGGAGGAGTGTCCGCTCTGGCGCCGCGTGATCGCGGGCCAGAAGCCGGCATGTATCGCTGGATGGAGCACCACTAGGCGGGGGCCTCCGCGCGGTCTGCCGACGATGTGACGGCCTCGGTCAGGATCTTGATCGCAGCCTGGGTCGGGCAGACGGTCCACAGCCCCAGGTCCTCGTAGAGCGCGGCGCGGGCGGGATCCAGGACGCGTACGACCGTGGTCTCGATCCCGAACCGCTTCTTCGCGACCTGGGCGATGACGAGGTTCGTGTTGTCGCCGTCGGTTGCGACGACGACGGCGTCCGCCTCTTCGATGCCGGCCTCGCGAAGCACGGCCATGTCCATGCCATGTCCTACGACGAACCCCCCGGACCAGTTCTCGCCGAGGCGTTGGAGGACGTCCTCCTTCTCGTCGACCGCAGTCACATCCCAGCCCTGGCGGTTGAGCTCGAGCGCCACCGACGATCCGACCCGGCCGCAGCCGATGACAAGTACTTTCACTAGTGCCCCTTCCAGTAATGCCGCCGAGATTCTGGGTCGCGAGCACCAAGCCAGAGTCCGCACTCCGACGAGCCAAGGCTGGACAGCCTTGGTGAGGAGGAGGGTGGCCTCTGGCGCCGCGTGATCGCGGGCCAGAAGCCGGCATGTATTGCTGGGAGGGGCACTCAGCCGGAGGTTACCGGCACCGCTTCCTCTTCCAGCACCCCCTGCGGGTAGGCGATCACCATCACCTCGCAGGGCGCGTGCCGAAGGACGTAGTCGACCGTGGGGCTGAAGAATCGCGACTGACGCCGCCAGCGCGGCGCCGAGCCCATCACGATCAGATCGACGCCCTCGCGCCGCGCCTCCTCGACGATCGCCTCGCCGATCGAGCGTGAGCGCACGACCGACCCCTCGACGGTGACGCCGTGCTCCGAGGCGAGCAGCTTGGCCTCGGCGAGCGACGCCTCGGCGCGTTCCTCGGCGTCGAACATGGGCGCGTCGGCCGACTTGTCGAGCGGCACGCAGATCACGTGGAGGGCGCTGACGGTCGACCCCTGTTCCTCGGCGAGCTTGATCGCGGTCGCGATCACCTCCTCGCCGATCGGGCCCAGCTTCATCGGCACGAGGATCCGGTCCCACGCACCTTCGATGTCGGGGACGAGGTCGGGCTCGGCCGGCTGGACGCGGTCGAGGATCTTGGCCGGGTTGGCGAGGCGGGTGGCGACGAACACGACCGCCCCGAAGAGCAGCCAGAGCGGCCCGGCGATCCGCGTGGCGTCGTGCGTCACCATCGTCACGATCCAGATCGCGAACGTCAGTGGGGCGCCGATGAGCGCAGGGACCGGGATGTCCGCTCCGCGGATTCGGACGTCGAACGGGACGCGGAACGGCCGCTCCAGGTCGGGCTCGGAGACGCGGAGCTTGATCACCGCCAGCTGGGCGGCGGTGAAGGCCAGCAGGACGCCGAAGCTGAACAGGCCGGCGAGGAAGCGGACGGCTTCGGTCGGGATGAAGTGCCCGATCACGAGCAGCGCCGAGGCGATCACCGCAGCGCTCACGATCGCGGCCGGCGAGATCAGCGTCCGGCGGTTCAACACGCCGAAGGTATGCGGAAGCATCTGCCGCCGGCCCATCGAGTACGCGAGGCGGCCGGCGGCCGAGATCGACGTCGTGACGACGACGAGCAGCACCATCGCACCGGTGAGGCCCACGAACACCCGGACGACGTCGGCGGCGAAGGTCGGCAGCGGCCCGTCGAGCGCGGCGGCGATGCCCATCAGCGGCGCGCGCAGCCACTCGGTTCCCAGGTCGCTGGCCCAGCCGCCGACGCCGTCGGGGTCGGGGTGGGCCGGGTAGGCCGAGATCCCGACGAGCCCGATCGCGAACGAGACGGCGACGACGAGCCCGATCCCGGTGAAGAGACTCCGCGGGAGCGTCCGGCCCGGCTCACGTGTCTCCGCGGCCAGGTTCGCCACGGTCTCGAGCCCCGTGTAGGCGACCATCGCCAGCGGGATTGCGAAGGCGATCGCGCCCCACGTCGGCGCCGTTCCCAGGTCGACGCCCTCGCTCAGCGCGTCCACCGAGAAGAGGTACGCGAAGCCCAGCACGACGAGCAGCACGTGCGAGGCCAGCGCCAGCCCGGCGATGAGGATCGCGCCGCGATAGAGGCTTGTCCGCCGCACGAGCCGTGTCGCCGCGATCCCGAGGATCACGAGGACGCCCACGACGGTGTCCCAGGGCTCGTCCGTCAGCCCCTCCCAGCCGATCGCATTGCCGAGGTAGTGCGGGACGAAGAGCGCGGCCAGCGCCATCACGATCAGGTAGTCGAGGATCAGCGCCCAGCCGGTGAGGAACCCGGCCTGGTCGTTGAAAGCGCGGCGGACGAACGTCGCGGCGCCGCCCGGCTCCGGGATTGCGCTGGTGCCCTCCGCATACGACACAGCGACGAGGAGGAAGAGCAAGCCCACGGCGAGCAGGACCCACGGCGTGAAGCCGAGGGCGAACAGCGCCACGACGCCGAGCGCGAAGTAGAGCGAGGAGGCAATCTCGCCGTAGGCGACTGCCGCCAGCGACGGAACGTCGAGGACGCGCTCGAGGCCCTGGAGCTTCCTAGCCACGCTTCAGAAGGTAGACCCGCAGCCCTCCGGCGAGGATGAAGAGCGCGCCGAGCAGGAGCCCGAGACCCCCGCCGACGCCCGCTGCGATCGTTCGGACGATGATCGCCACGCCCAGTGCGATGAGCAGGCCGGAGAGGACGAGCGTGCTCACGCCGCCCGGCGGCCGGCGGCGATCATGACCCGCGTCGGGCTGTGCTTCAGGACGTAGTCCACGGTGCGCCCAAAGATCCTTCGGCGGCCGACGCGCGCGCGCGGCGCGCCGAGGACGATCAGCTCCGCGTTTCGGCCGGCCGCCTCCTCCACGATCGCCGGGCCGGCCGAGCGCGCACGCACGAGCCGCACGACCGCGCGCACGCCGTAGCTCTCGACCAGCGCCGCGGAGCGGTCCAGTATGTCGTTCGCCTCCTCCTCGACGTCGGGTAGCCGGACGTCGAGTGGGAGATCGAGGGGGAGCTCGATCACGTGCACGATCGCGACTCTCGCGGCGCGCTCGTCCGCGACCCGCGCGGCGGCGACGAGCGCTTCCTCGGACTCGGCGGTGAGGACGACCGGCACCACGATCGTCCGGTACTCGACCGTCAGCGACGGACCGAGCACGATCGCCGGCGCCCGCACCGTTTCCCGCAGCGGCTCGCGGACGACCCACCGCCGGTAGACCGCGTAGCCGACGAAGCCGAACGCCAGCCAACCGAGGCCGGCCCAGCGGGTTTCAGGTTCCTGGACGACGATCACGATCCACGCCAGCAGCGTTCCGATGCCGCCGACGAGCGCGAAAAGCGGCCAGTCGATCCCCCGCCAGGTGGCGTTCGGGCGGGCCCTGTACGCGAGCTCGCCGGTGGGTCTCCGGTACCTGAGCGCGACGATCGACGCGTGCGCGACGGTGAACGACAGGGTCGCACCGAACGAGTACATGGTGCCGAGGAAGTCGGTCTGGCCGGGAAGGATGGTCAGGATCGGAAAGAGGCCGGCGAAGACGAGCAGCGCGATCCACGGTGTCCTGAACCGTGGATGGAGGCGGCGAAAGCCGAGCGGCAGCTGCCGGTAGCCGGACATGGCGTACGTGATCCGCGACGCTCCGATCACGCCGGCGTTCGTGGCGATGAAGAGAATCGTCGCCGCCAGCACTCCGACGTAGAGCTCGAGCGAGTCGAGGAGCAGCCCGGGATCGAGCCCGAGGTTCTCGACGACACCCAGCACCGGGTCGTTGGTGAAGCCTCCCTCCTCCGGCGGGAGGCCCAGCCTCGTCACGAACTCGCCGTCCTGCTCGAAAACCGGCAGCGCCGAGAGCGCGACGAGCGGCAGCGTGAAATAGATCGCGAAGACCGCGAGCGCGATCAGCTTGTAGGCGTTGGGGACGTTCCTCGGCGGGTCTCGAACCTCTTCCGCCAGATTCGACACCGTCTCGACCCCCGTGTACGCCAGCATCGCGATCGGGATCGCGATGAAGAACTGGTCCCACGTCGGCGCGACGCCGAGATCGACGTTCGCGCGCAGGACGTCGACGTCGAAGACGAGGACGAAGCCGACGAGCACCAGCAGCGCCTGGGTTGCGAAGTCGACGACGGCGAGGAGGATGTTCAGTCGCACCGCCTCCTGGATGCCGACGATGTTCACGCCCACGAGCAGGACGACAACGACGATCCCGCCGATCACGTCCCACGGGTTCTCTCGCAGCGGCTCCCAGAAGACCGAGAGGTAGTGCGGGACGAAGAACGCCGAGATCGCGACCGTGGCGATGTAGACGAGCATCTGCGCCCAGGCGGCGCCGAAGCTCGCGAGCTCGTCGAAGGCGTGGCGGGCGAAGGACGACGAGCCTCCCGCCTCGGGATAGCGCACCGTGCCCTCGGCGTACGTCGCCGACGTAGCCGCGAAGATCAGCCCGGCGATGACGAAGACCAGCGGCGTCAGCCCGAGGGCGAACGCTGCGGTGACGCCGAGGGCGTAGTAGATCGACGAGCCGACGTTGCCGTAGGCCGTGGCGAAGAGCGCGGGCGTCCCGAGAACGCGCTCGAGGCCCTGCTGACGCCGCCTACGCCGGGGCACCGTTGGACTCTACGCCGTTAGCCTGTCAACGCAGGTGAAGATCTTCGTCATCGGCGCGGGGCAGGTCGGGTCGGCGATCGTCGAGGCGCTTCACGACGAGCACGAGCTCACCGTGTTCGACCTCGACCCAGGCCGCCTCAACTACCTCTCGCACCGGTACGACATCGCGACCGTGGAGGAGAACGGGGCGAGCCGCCGCGTGTTGAGAGAGGCCGGCGTCGCCGGCGCCAACCTGGTGATCGCCTGCACGTCGCGGGACGAGACCAACGTGATCGCCGCGATCTTCGCCCGCGGACTGTCGCCGAGCACGAAGACGATCGTCAGAACGACGGACGTGGAGTACCTGGAGGTCTGGCGCGAGCGGCAGCTGGACATCGACTTCATGGTCTCGACGGAGCTCGAGACCGCGCACGCCGTGTCCCGAACGATCGGGGTGCCGGCGGCCCGGCAGACCGACGTGTTCGCCGACGGCCAGGTCCAGATCGTCGAGTTCGACGTCGAGGACGGCGCCGGTCGCCCTGGGGTGATTGGTCTCCCGCTCCGCGAGGCCGCGCTCCCCGAGAATTCGAAGGTGGTCGCGATCATCCGCGGCGAGCGGATCGTTCCGCCCCGCGGCACCGAGTCGATCCAGCCCGGGGACCGCATCGTCGTCATCGGCTCGCCGGTCGCAGCCCTCGCCTGGAGCGAGCTTCTCGCGCCGCGCGGGCAACGCGTGCGCGACGTGGTCATCTTCGGCGGCGGGCCTGCGGGGACGGCGATCGCCGAGCTGCTGCTCACACAGGGCATCTCCGTCCGGGTCGTCGAGGTCCACCGCGAGAGGGCGGAAGACCTGGCGGAGCAGCTCCACGGCGCCCGCGTCTACCACGCGACCGGGTTCGACTCAGACTTCCTGGAGCGCGAGCGAATCGGCAGGGCGCACGCCGCCGTCTTCGCGATGCGCGACGACGCCAAGAACCTGTACGCCGCGACCCTCGCCCGTTCTCACGGCGTCCCGTTCACGATCACGATCGTCCACGAGGCGGTCTCGGCGCGCATCTTCGAGCAGGCCGGCATCGACGTCGCGATCAACCCGAGGCATGTGACGGCGGAGGAGATCGTGCGCTTCGCCCACGATCCGCGGACGCAGCAGGTGGCGATGCTCGAAGGCGACCGCTACGAGATCCTCGACATCACCGTGAGGCCGGAGAGCCGGCTCGTTCGCACGCCGTTCCGGGAGCTGCCGATGACGGGCTCGGTCATCGGCGCCATCGTCCGAAACGGCGAGGCGATCTTCCCGCACGGCGACTCGATGCTGGAGCCGAACGACCGGGTGATCGTCTTCACCGAGTCGTCACGAGTTCCCCAGGTCGAAAAGGCTCTTTGATCGTTCTCACGCGACCGCGCGCGTCGGTGCTCGGGGTCGACGTTCTTGCCGCGCTCAACCTCGTCGGCGCGCTGATCAAGTACCTCAGCGCGGCGTTCCTCTTCCCGACGGCCGTCGCGCTCGGCTACGGGGAGTCACCATGGCCGTTCGTGATCGCCGGGGTGGCGACCGCCGCGGCCGGGTTCGGCCTCGAGGCGGTCACGCGGGGGAAGGAGCGGGTCGGCGTGCGAGAGGGCTTCCTCGTCGTCGTGTTGCTGTGGCTCCTGGCGGCGGCCTCCGGCGCCCTGCCCTACCTGCTTTCGGGCGAGGATCAGCTCAGCAACCCGGTCGACGCCTACTTCGAGTCGATGTCGGGCTTCACGACGACGGGCGCGAGCGTCCTGACCGACTTCGAGGCGCTCAACCACTCCCTGGCGATGTGGCGACAGTTCTCCTGCTGGGTCGGCGGCATGGGGATCATCGTCCTGGCGCTCGCCGTGCTGCCGCGGCTCCGCGTCGGCGGACGCCAGATGTTCGAGACCGAGGCCCCCGGGCCCGAGGTCGAGCGCCTGACCGTCACGATCCGGGACGCGGCCCGGCGATTTCTCGTCCTCTACTTCGGGATCACAGCTGCCGAGACGGTCGTTCTGACCCTGCTGGGCTGGACCGGGATCGACGACCGGATGGGGCCGTACGAGGCACTGGCGCATTCCTTCGCCACGGTCGCGACAGCCGGTTTCTCGACGCAGGCTCGCTCGTTCGAGGACTTCGGCGCCGCAACGCAGTGGACGGTCGCCGTCTTCATGGTCATTGCGGGAACGAACTTCGCGCTGATGTACCGCGCGATTCTGTTCAGACGATTTCGCCTCTTTGCCCGCGACGAGGAGTATCGCCTCTACGTCGTGCTGCTCGGGCTCGGATCGGCAGTGCTGCTCGTCGAGCTGTGGACGTCGGACATCCTCGCCGGCGAAGCCGCCGTGCGCCACGCGGTCTTCAACGCCGTCTCGACGATGACGACGACGGGCTTCGCGAGCGCCGATTTCAACCAGTGGACGACGCTGACGTGGGTCACGCTCGTCGCGCTCATGTTCTTCGGCGCCTCCGCGGGCTCGACGAGCGGCTCGGTGAAGGTCGTGCGCCACCTGCTTGTCGGCAAGATCCTCCGCCGAGAGCTCGACCAGGCGGTCCATCCCGAGATCGTTGCGGCGGTGCGGCTGAACCGGGAGCGAGTCGACGAGGCCGCGGTTCGGGCGGTCACCGTCTTCATCCTCCTCTACATCGGCTTCTTCGCCGTCGGCGCGTTCGCGCTCGTCCTCGACGCGGCCCGTGTCGACCTCGCGGCGACGGCGTTTGAGCTCATCGCCGCCTCGGCGTCGACGCTGGGCAACGTCGGGCCTGCCTTCGGCTTCGCCGGGCCGATGGGGTCGTACGAGCCGTTCCCGGACGTCTCGATGCTGATCTTCACGGCGCTGATGTTCGTCGGCCGGATCGAGCTCATCCCGGTCGTGGTCCTCTTTACCCGCAGCTACTGGCGCGTGTAGCGCGGGGGAACCCCTGGTTCCCCCACGGGCCCCCTCCTTTCGGGCGGCGGTTTGGGTCTCGCGTGGTCGGAGCCGGCGCCGCGTCCTGTTGCGTCCGCCGTTTCTTTGTTTGTGGGCCTCCCGCGGGGCAAAGCCCCGCTCCGGCGGCGGCTGGGTCTGCGCTCCGTGCCGCGTCTCCTCGCCGGGAGCCCTCCTATCATCGCTACGGTGGTCCACGTCCGGATCGTCGCTGCCGGGAGGCTCGCCGACCTCGTCATGGGCGTCCTCGAGCGATCTCCCGCCGTGCTCAACGTCGTGCGCCTGAAGGATGCGGCCACACGCCCGCGCGGCGACCTGATCCTCTTCGACGTGCCACGTGAGGACGCAAGCGTGCTGCTCGCCGAGTTGCGCGAGCTCGGCCTCGAGCGTGAGGGCACGATCGCGATCGAAGCGATCGAGTCGGCCCCGTCCGACCTCGCCCGGCAAGCGATCGCCGCCTCGAGAGGTTCGCCGGCCGACGCGGTCGTGTGGGAGGAGGTGGAACAGCACACCTCGGAGAGCGCCGAGCTCTCAGCCTCGTTTCTCGCGTTCATGGTGCTCGCAACCCTGATCGCGGCTGTGGGCATCCTCACCGACTCGCAGATCCTGATCATCGGCGCGATGGTCGTCGGCCCGGAGTTCGGGCCGCTCGCCGGTGTGTGCATCGCGATCGTCGAACGGCGCATCGGACTCGCACGGCGCTCGCTCGTTGCTCTGGCGGTCGGTTTTCCGCTCGCGATCGTGACGACGTTCCTGGCGACGATTCTCTTTCGCGCTACCGACCTCGCACCGGACGAGCTCGGCGCCGTGAGCCACCCGACGACGCTCTTCATCTCGGAGCCCAGCGCGTTTTCGGTGATCGTGGCGCTCGCGGCCGGTGTCGTGGGCGTCCTCTCGCTGACGACCGCCAAGTCCGGTGCCCTGATCGGCGTTCTGATCTCGGTGACGACGATTCCGGCGGCCGCGAACGTCGGGGTCGCATCGGCGTACTCCGACTGGAACGAGTTCGCAGGCGCGCTCGCACAGCTGACGATCAACCTCGGCTCGATCGTCGTCGCGGGCGTGGCGACGCTCTGGCTCCAGCGCGCGGCGTACGCCCGACGCCGCGCCCGAGCTCTCCGATCGAGCGCGCCTTAGCAACGCGCCACGGAGAGCGTGCCAGCAGCCGCCGGAGCGGGGCTTTGCCCCGCGGGAGGCCCACACACGAGAGAACGCCGGACGCGGCGAGCGCGGCGCCGGCTCCGACCACAGTCGAGCGACCACGCCGCTCGCGAGGAGGGGGCTCGTGGGGGAACCAGGGGTTCCCCCACGTCCTTAGCCGTGGATCGAGACGATCAGCGGGATGATCAGGATCGCGACGATGTTGGTGATCTTGATCATCGGGTTGATCGCCGGCCCGGCGGTGTCCTTGTACGGATCGCCGACGGTGTCGCCGGTGACGGCGGCAGCGTGGGCGTCCGAGCCCTTCCCGCCGTAGGCGCCGTCCTCGATCAGCTTCTTGGCGTTGTCCCACGCGCCGCCGCCGGAGGTCATCGCGATCGCCAGGAAGATGCCGGTGACGATCGTCCCGATCAGCAGCCCGCCGAGCATCTCCGGGCTGATCAGCCCGACGATGATCGGGAAGAAGACGGGGATCAGGCTCGGAGCCAGCATGTTCTTGATCGCCGCGCCGGTGACGATGTTGACGGTGCGGCCGTACTCGGGCCGGCCCGTCCCTTCGAGGATCCCTGGGATCTCGCGGAACTGCCGCCGCACTTCCTGGACGACCTGGCCGCCCACGCGGCCGACCGCCTGCATGGCGAGCGAGGAGAACAGGAACGGCATCAGCCCGCCGAGGAAGAGGCCGGCGATCACCCAAGCATCCCCCAGGTTGAACTGGACGCTCGTCAGGCCCTCGTCCTGGAGCTCGGTCGTGAACCCGTCGAAGAGCACGAGCGCCGCGAGCCCGGCCGAGCCGATCGCGTAGCCCTTCGTCACCGCCTTCGTCGTGTTCCCGACGGCGTCGAGCGGATCGGTGACGGCCCGGACCGACTCGTCCAGCTCGGCCATCTCGGCGATGCCGCCGGCGTTGTCGGTGACCGGCCCGTAGGCGTCCAGAGCGACGATCAGGCCGGTCATGGCGAGCTGCGCCATCACGGCGACGCCGATCCCGAACAGGCCCTCGATCTCGTACGCGACGACGATCGCCGTGGCGATGACGAGCACGGGCAGGGCGGTCGCCTGCATACCGACGGCGAGCCCTTCGATGATGTTCGTCGCGTGGCCGGTCAGTGAGGATTTCGAGATGCCCTTGACCGGGCCCCAGCGGGTGCCCGTGTAGAACTCGGTGATCGCGACAAGCAGGAAGGTAACGACGAGGCCGACGAGCGTGCAGCCGTAGAGGTTCCAGAACGGGAACCGGTCGCTGTCGAACGCCATCGTCACCGGGATGAACCCAAGGGCGGACAGCACTGTCGCGACGGCCACGGCCTTGTAGAGCGCGCCCATGATCGAGCCGCCGCGGCCGATGCGGGCGAAGAGGGTGCCGACGATCGACGCGAGGATCGCCATGCCGCCGATCGCGAGCGGGTAGTGGACGATGCCCGTCGCCGGGAAGTTGACGGCGCCGAGGAACATCACGGCCACGGCCGTGACCGCGTACGTCTCGAACAGGTCGGCGGCCATGCCGGCGCAGTCGCCGACGTTGTCGCCGACGTTGTCCGCGATGACGGCCGGGTTACGCGGGTCGTCCTCCGGGATACCGGCTTCGACCTTGCCGACGAGGTCGGCGCCCACATCCGCGGCCTTCGTGTAGATGCCGCCGCCGAGTCGGGCGAAGACCGAGATCAGCGATCCGCCGAACGCGAGCCCGACCAGGTGTTTCGTCGCCTCGTCCTGCGTCTGGTCGAACCATTCGGTGAGAACGCCGTAGTACCCGGCGACGCCGAGCAGTCCGAGGCCGACGACGAGGAGGCCAGTGACCGAGCCGGCGGAGAACGCCACCCGGAGCGCCGGCGCAACGCCCTGCTTGGCCGCCTCCGCAGTCCTCACGTTCGCGCGGACGGCAACGTTCATCCCGATGAAGCCGGCGGCAGCCGAGAACACGGCGCCGATCAGGAAGCCGACCGCGGTGCCCCACCCGAGGTCGTTCCAGAAGCCGATGACGAGGAAGAGCACGACGGCGACGATCGCGATCGTCTGGTACTGCCGGCGCAGGTACGCCGATGCGCCCTCCTGGACGGCCTTGGCGATGGACTGCATTCGCTCGCTCCCGGCGGGGAGCCCGAGCAGCCAGACGGTCAGTCCGATGCCGTACACGATCGCGGCGCCCGCGCAGATGAGCGCAAACAGGACGGGATGGTCGTAGAAGAAGTCCAAAGTGACGGTCTCGAGAGCGGCGCGCGGATGCTCCGGCGACGCGGTTTTCTACCACACGGCCGCTAGGCCCGTCCGCGGCTGATCACGACGCCGACCTTGGCACCGCGCCTGAGGCGGAGCCCCGGCGTCCGCTTCTGCGCAATCACCCGACCGCGCGCGACCCGGTTCGAGTACGCCCGCGAGATGCGGCCGAGCGCGCACCCGCGTTTGACGAGGAGCCGCTTCGAGCCGATGAGCGTCAGACCCCGGAGCCGGGGGACGGTGCAGACCGGCGGGCGGCCCGTGATGACGAATGGGCCGACGACGACGGTCGTGCTCCAGTTGCCGGCGTTGTCACGCGCCCGGATTCCGAACCACCACGAGCCCGGAACGAGCCGCTTGCTCCTCGTCCGGTGCACGCCTTCCTCGACGTCCTTGGCCCGGTCCACGACCACTTGCCGGCGCCGCCCCCAGGCGTACGAGTAGCCGTCGATCCCACTGCCGGACTCAGTCGCCGAGGTCCAGGACACCGCCACCCTCCGCGCAGCCGAGCGGAAACGCGGCCGGTGCGTCGAGCTGGACAGCATCAGCCCAGTCGGCGCGAAGGTGTCGACCATGAATGGGCCCAGATGCTTGGCGGGGCCGTAGTTGCCGTACACGTCGGCGGCCCGGATGTGGAACCACTGCTGCCCGTCCGAGAGCACGGACGTCGTCGTACTGACGGTGGCCGGCGCGTCCTGAGTCTCGTCCGGCTCGAAGTGCGGGTCCGTCGACCATCCGTAGGAGTAGCCGCCCACGCCGGCCGGGTCGAGCGCCCCGCTCCACGAGACGCTGATCCGGTTGGTGTTCACCCAGGCGCCGACAGGCGTCGTGCTGGCGACGTTGAGGCCACTCGGCGGGTCGATGTCCTGGGTCAGCGCGCGGGCGACGTTCAGGCGTCCCGTCGCGACGCGGCCGTTCAGCCCCGGCTTCGCATCCGCGCTCAGCAGCAAGGCCTGCCGGAGCTGGATCGCGGTGAGGGTCGGTCGGCGCGCCAGGACGAGGGCGGCCGCACCTGCGACGTGCGGCGCCGCCATCGACGTTCCGTTCGCGACGAGGTAGTCGTTCGGGGGATACGTGCTGAGGATGCCGTTTCCCGGGGCGGCCACCTCGACGCTCGTGCCGTAGTTGGAGAAGGAAGCGAGCTGGTCGTTCTGGTCGCTGGCCGCAACGCAGACGACGTTCGCGCTCGGATCGTTGCACGGGAAGGTGGGGCGAGCGTCATTCGACCCCGAGCTGTTTCCGGCGGAGAAGACGAAGAGCGTGCCTGGGCAGCTCGCGATCGTGTCGTGGATCGCGGCCGAGGATCCGGTACCGCCGAAGCTCCCGTTGACGATCCTCGCGCCGTGCGTACACGCGTACCGGAACGCCTCGACGACGGCCCCGAGCGAGATCCCGTTCGCGTTTCCGACACGGAGCGGCATCACCTTCACGCGCCAGTTGACGCCTGTCACGCCGAGGGTGTTGTCGCCTCGGGCGCCGATCGTCCCGGCAACGTGGGTCCCGTGCCCGACGGTGTCCGCCGGATCGGCGTCGTTGTCGAGGAAGTCCCAGCCGGCGACCATGTTCGGCGCCAGGTCCGCGTGCGTGGACGCGACGCCCGTGTCGACGACGGCGACCGTGACGGCGTCACTTCCGGTCGTCAGGTTCCACGCCTCGGGTGCGTCGATGTCCGCGTCGTTCGCCTGGTTGAGCCCCCAGAGCTCGTTGAACCTCGGATCGTTCGGCGTCGCGTGCAACGTGTACCGGTAGTTCGGCTCCGCGTAGCGAACCTCCGGGCGACGTTCGAGCGCGGCCTCGACTGCGGCCACAGAGGTGCCGGGCTCGAGCTCGACGCGGACGAGCCCGGCCAGCGGGAGACGTTCCGCGATCCGGGCGCCGGCGGCGTTCAGCGCAGGCGTCTGCGCGGCACCGAAGTCGAAGCGGACGAGCAGCTCGCCGGGCTCGGTCGATGGCGCCGGCGAGGCCGGCACCGCGCCGGGAAACGCGAGTGCGGCGAGAAGAGAGAGTGTGGCTGCCAGACCCCCCATCCGTCCGAGAGTGACAGCTTTCGGCAGGTCTGGCTAGCCCAGTTACCGGCGGCGCTTGCCGCGGCTGACGACCAGGTAGACCTTCGTCCCGCGCGGCAGCCGAGCGCCGGGGCGGCGGCTCTGGGCGAGAACCCGCCCGCGTCGCACCTTCGCGGAGTAGCTGCGGGTCACGCGGCCGAGCCGGCACCGCCGTCGGGTGAGCGTGGCTCGAGCGATCGCCAGCGTCTTGCCCTTGACATTGGGCACGACGCAGCGAACGACCACCGGCGGCGGCGGCGGAGGTGCAGCAGGCGGCGGCGGTGGCTGCGGCGCCGGGGGCTGCGGCTGCGGTTGGGGCTGTGGTTCCGGCTGGGGCGGAGCGCAAGTAGGCGGAGCCAGTTGCGGCGGGCCTACCGGTCCTCCCGACACGTCCAACACGTACGGGCCGTTGCCTTCGTACGACTCGACGACAAGGAAGTAGGTACCGGGGTTGACCGGCACGGTCCCGACTTCTTCCTGCCTGGTGGTGAACGGGGAGTCGGAGATGACCGTCGTTCCGTCTGGGGCCACCAGGCAGAGGTCGAAATCCGGCAGGCCGAACGCGAAGTTGGTCATGATCAACGTCCCGGAGAGCGGAAAGCCCGTCATCGCCACGTGCACCGGGTGCACGCGGATGTCCCCGGTCGCCGCGAGCGAGCCGTCGACCACCGTGTGGGACGGGAGGCTTGGCGGCGTGAACAGGATCGGGTCCACTGCCTTGATCGCCGCAAAGGCGTCGAGTCGGCCGGATGCGCAGCCACGCCGGCAACGAAAGGCGTCGCCATGCTGGTGCCTTGCAGCGCCACGAACCCGTTCCCGCTGCCCACGGCTGCCGACGTGATGTCCACGCCAGGACCGACCACGTCCGGTTTGATCTGGTCGTCAAGCGTCGGGCCACGGCTCGAGAACGGGGCCAGCCCGAAGCCAGGACGCCAACGATTTCCAGGATCGATCCGTGTGCCCAGATCGGCCATCGCGCCGACCGTGACGACGTTCGTCGCGACGCCCGGCGCGCCAACCGTACAGAGATCAGGTCCCTCGTTCCCGGCCGCCACGAAGACGTGCAGGCCGGCAGCGACTGCCGCATTGACCGCCTGCGAGGTCATGCCTTCGTCGGCGTTGAAACAGCCGTCGGCGCCGAGTGAAAGGTTCACGACTTCGATCCCCAAGGTCGAAGCGTTGTCGATCGTCCATTGGATACCGGCGATCACGCCCTCGTTGCTTCCGGTGCCCTGGTCATCGAGAACCTTGACTCCCACAAGGGCCGCGCGCGGGGCTGCTCCTCGATAGCGGCCAAACCCCGCTTCGCCGTCGCCCGCGATCGTCCCCGCCACATGCGTTCCGTGCCTGTTGTCGTCAAACGCCACCGGTGGCGTCGTGCAACTCGTTGGACTCGGTTGGTCGAGGCAATTCGCGAACGCGATCACCTTGCTGTCGTCCAGCTCGGCGTGACCCTCGTCGATTCCGCTGTCGATCACCGCGATGACGATGTCGCCAGCCCCGTAGGTCGTCGCATCACCGATGTTGCCGTCCAGCTCGGGATCGTCCGATCGTGCCTTGGAGACCCCGAACGACAGCTGCGCCGAGTCGTTATAAGCGTGAACGACCCCGTTCAGCTCAACCTGCGCCACGAGCGGCGAGCCGGCGAGCTCGCGAACCTGGTCCGGGGAGACGGTCGCGGCAAAGCCGTGGACGATTGGAAGCCAACGTGTGAGAGTCACTCCGCCGACGGCGGCGCCGAGGGCGTCGAAGCGGGCCTTTGTGCGCCGCTCTTTCAGCTGGACGAGGACGCTCAGCTTTGCGTCGGGGCTCGAGGCCTCGACTCTGGCCTCGAGGTCGTCGAAGACCCTGTCGCCGTCGAGGTCGGCGATCGGAATGACCGCGGAGGCCCGTGCACCCACAGACGGCGTCGTGGGCGCGATGCCGGTAAAGGCGAGCACGGTCATCGCGCTGAGCGCGCCGACGGCAAGGCGCGGCCTCGCGTGACAAGTGTTACACCGCTAGCGAATCACTTCAACGCCGGCGCTTGCCGCGGCTGACGACCAGGTTGACCTTCGTCCCGCGTGGCACGCGGGCGCCGGGCCGGCGGCTCTGGGCGATGATCCGTCCCGTTCGGATCCGCCCTGAGTAGGCTCGCGTCACGCGGCCCAGCCGGCAGTGCCGTCGCGTGAGCATGGTGCGCGCTGCCCGAACGACCTTGCCTTTGACGTTGGGCACGACACAGCGGACGACCGCCCGGGCACGTGGCGGCGGTGGCGCCGACGGCGGCGGCTGAGGAGGCGGCGGCGGCGCTGCCGGAGGGGGTGGCAGCGGCGGCGGTGGCGTCGTCGGCGGCTGCGGCGGAAGCGGCGGTGGTGGCGGAAGCGGTGGCGGCGCAGTCCCGGCTCCCAGCGCGCGGCCGACGTTCAAGCGGCCCCCCGTCGCGACCCGTTCTGCGAGCGACGGCAATGCGTCGACGCTGCCGAGCAGCGCCTGACGCACCTCGGCAACGGTCGCGTTCGGCCGGGTCGCGAGGACGAGGGCGGCCGCGCCCGCGACGTGAGGCGTGGCCATCGACGTGCCGTCGAAGATCTCGTAGTCGCTCGGCACGCCCGGGCCGCGGAAGCACCGGATCGCCAGATCGTCGACGTAGGCGCCGTCCCTGGTTTCGAGCTCGTCGCTGATGAACTCGAAGCCGACGTAGAGGGTGCTCGCACCCTCGTACAGGTCGAGGGGATCGCGCGCCCAGAAGAACTCACCACCCGTCGAGTCGCTCCAGCCGCCCACGTCGTCTTCGGGCGTCCAGATCGGATCCGTGGACGCCTGGACAACCACGCCGTCGAACGGAAACTCGGCGTCGATCCGGATGAAGTACTCGAGCCCGCACGCCTCGTACGTGCGGAGATCAACGGGCGTGACCCGGCGAATCCAGCTCGAGGCGTTGTTCTGATAGTTGCCGGCAGGAGAGTCCGTGATGCTGTAGAGGCCCGAGACCTTCGCGGCCGCCGTTCGGCCCCACCTGCTCGTGCCACCCGTGGCCCAGCCGGCCAGCGGCGGACCCTCGAACGTGTCGACGAGCGGAGCGAACAACGCCGAGGTACTCAGGATCCCGACTCCTGGGGCCGCGAGATCGACGGTCGAGGCGCCGTAGTTCGACCAGGAGGGCAGGCTGTCGTCGGACGCCGTCGCGGCGACGCAGAGGATGTTCGCCGCGTCGAACGCGCACGGATACGTGGGCGAAGCATCGTTGTCGTTGCCCTCGTTGCCGGCGGCGAACACGAAGAGCGCCTGCGGACAGCCCGTGATCGCGTCGAGCAGCGGCTGCGAGAACGGGCCGCCGCCGAAGCTCCCGTTGACCACCCTGGCGCCTTGAGCGCAGGCGTACTCGAACGATTCGATGATGTCGTCGTCCCAGAAGAACCCGTCGTCGTCTCCGGCGCGCAACGGCAGCACGCTCACTTGCCAGTTGACGCCCACAACGCCCAGCGAGTTGTCGCCGCGGGCCCCGATCGTTCCCGCGACGTGGGTCCCATGGCCGTTGCCGTCCTGCGGCGTGGCGTCCTCGTCGACGAAGTCCCAGCCCGGAATCAGGTTCGGCGCCAGCTCCGGATGCAGCTGCGCCGCGCCGGTGTCGACGACGGCGACCTTGACCGAGGGGCTTCCCGTCGTCTGGTCCCAGGCCTGCGGGGCCGAGATCCTGCTGAGCCCCCAGAGGTCGCCGAAGCGAGGGTCGTTCGGCGTCCGCGCAGCGATCCGACGGCGGAAGTTCGGTGTCGCATCGAGCACTCCGGGCTCACGCTCGAGCGCCTCGGCTGCCACAGCCGCCGTCGTGCCCGCGGGCACCGGAACGATTGCGAGTCGTCCGCGGCCGAGCAGGCGCGCCACGTTGGTTCCGTGGTCTCTCGCGACCGACGCTCGTTCACGTTCGTCCAGGTTTGGAGCGAAGCGAACGATCAGCTCACGCGGCGGGCTCGTCGCGACCGGGCGGGAGGCCCTGTGCAAGGCCGAAGCCGGGCCCGCAATGGTCAGCCCGATAAGGGCCGGGGCGGCCAACCAAAGGATGCGCGCCCTCAGGCCGTGTTGCCGGGGAGACCCCTCCACCCGCACCGGCGGAGTGTACCCCGCTCGTTCCGGGCTAATCCTCGGCCTTCTCCCCGGCCTCGGGCTGACCACCGGCGGCCGCCGCATACGCGAGCTGCAGGTTCGCGACGACCTGGTTGAAGTCGCGGAGCACCTCGTCCGGGACGGCGCCTTCGAGCGTCCCCAGGAGGGCCTTCAGGCCCTCGATGGCGAGCCGCGCCTGGTCCAGGTCTCGCGCGGAGTCGTCGAGCTTGGCGAAGCCGAGCTGGGCCAGCGTCGCCGCGGTCGAGAGGAGCAGGTCGGAGACCCGCATGTTCTTGACGGCCTCGAGCAGCTCCTCGGGCGTCGGCTCCTTCGGCTTATCCCCCAACCGGTTCCTTGCGCCGGACCTGCTCGGCGTAGATCTCCTCGAGCGTCGCGCCCTCCTCGTACCTCGCGATCTGGCGCTCGGCCGCGTTCGCGGTCGGAACGGCGAGGAACGGTGCGGCGCCGATCTCCCCGGCGACCGGGAGCACCCACTCGATCAGGTGCTCGATCCGCCTGCGCTTGTCGACGAGCTCGCCCGTCTCGAGGTCGATGAAGTCGCCGCCGAGGCCGTGGCGGATCGCACGCCAGAAGTTCTCCTCGATCAATCGATGCGGCGGCAGCGGGAGCGGCTCGCCCTCGTCGAGCGCCCGGGCAGTTCGCACGGTCAACGCGTACGAGAGTGCCGCCAGCGACCGGGCCTCGCCGAGGTCGGGCTGGGCGTCCATGATCCGGAGCTCGACCGTTGGGAAGGCGAGATGTGGCCTGATGCTCCACCACATCTGCGTGTGCTCGTCGATCGATTTCGTCCGGTAGAGGAAGCGAACGTACTCCTCGAACTCCGGCCAGCCGCCGTACGCGTCGGGGATCCCACAGCGCGGGAAGAGCTTCGTGAAGATCTCGGTGCGCACCGAGTGGAGGTGCGTGTAGACGTTCTCGAGGAACGGCGAGCTCGCGGACAGCGCCAGGAGCTCTGGCAGGAGATGACGCATGTGGTCGCAGACCCGAACCGCGCGGTCGGCGCCGTTGACGGCGACGTGGACGTGGATCCCGAACGAGTTGTTGCGCCAGACGACCCAGCGCAGGATCTCGTCGTTTCGCCGGTAGTGCGGCGTGTCGATGATCCGCTGCTCGTGCCATGGGCTCCACGGGTGGGTGCCGGTGGCGCCGAGGAGCACGCCGAGCCGGTCGGCGAGCGCGTAGAGCTGGTCGCGCCGCTCGCCCATCTTGGCCGCGGCCTCGCCGAAGTCCTCGGACCGTCCCGTGCGCACCTCGACCTCGGAGGCGATCAGCTCGCCGACGAGGTGCTCCTCGAGCTCGGTCCCGCCCGCGGCGGCCTGGAGCTCCTCGAAACGGTTGGTGAGCGAGAGCGTCTCCGGGTCGAGGATGGCGAACTCCTCCTCGACCGCGACGGTGAAGTCTTCGGCCGCCTCGAAGCCCTCGTGGGCGATCCGAATCAGCTCGTCAGCGTTCGGCGTTTGCTGGTCGGACATGGGCCGCAAGGTTACGTAAACGGCTTCACCAGACGCGTTCCGGAAATAGGGCCGGTCTCCGCGAGCCACGTCCGGTGTCTGACCCCGGACAGTGGCCCCGGCGGTCAGGTCAGGTGGAAGTAGAGGGCGTAGAGGAGCTCGACGGCAGGGTTGCTCGTGTGCACGGCGACGTCGGACGGGACGTCGAGGAGCGCCTCCGAGTAGTTGAAGATGATCCGGACGCCGGCGTCGACCAGGTCATCGGCCGCGGTCTGCGCGCTGTCGGCGGGCACCGCGAGGACGCCGACGACGATGTTCCGGTCGCGAACCGCGTCTGCGAGGCTGTCGTAGTCCTCGACCGCGACATTGCCGACCGTCCGCCCGACCTTGTCGGGATCGGTGTCGAGGATCGCCGCGATGTTGATCCCGTGCTCGGCGAAGATCGGCGAGCTCGCGATCGCCTCTCCGAGCCGACCCGCCCCGACGAGGGCGATGTTGTGCTGGCCCTGCGTTCTGAGGATCCGCCGGATCTCACCGAGCAGGCCGTCGACGCTGTAGCCGACGCCGCGCTTGCCGAACTTCCCGAACGCCGAGAGGTCGCGCCGAATCTGCGTCGCGTTGATGTTCGTGTAGTCGGAGATCTCCTGCGAGGAGATCCGCTCCTTGCCCATCTTGCGGGCCTGGGTCAGCACCTGGAGGTAGCGACTGAGCCGGGCGGCGACGCCGACTGTCAGCCGGTCCGGAACTGCACTCAGCCGGTCGTTCTGCGGCGGAGTTTGTAACACGTCACAAGGATACCGCTGTGTGCCCTCACTGCAGGGCGAAAGGCGTCACAAAGTCCGTTCCGAGGCCCGAGCTTGTGCCAGCTTTCGGCGCAGCGCGTCGGGAGGCACGAAGTACGTGAACGCCTGCTCGCCGCCGATCTCGACGACCGGCAGCAGCTGGCGGTAGCGGCGTTCGAGCTCCGGATCGCCGGTGATGTCCACCTCCTCCAGGCCGTACGGCTCCTCGGCCCGTACGGCCTCGAGCACGCGCCGCGCGGCCGCGCAGAGGTGGCACTCCGGAGCGTGGTAGAGGACGACGCTAGGGATAGAGGCCGCGGGTCATCGTCGCCTCGGCAACCCGCTGGACGGCGAGCCCGTACGCGGCGAACCGCATCGTCGTCGACTTCGCCTCGTAGGTGGCCCACGTCTCGTGGAAGGCGCGCGAGGTGATGTCGTTGAGCCGGGCGTTGACCTCGGCCTCCTTCCAGAAGTACTCCTGGAGCCCCTGGACCCACTCGAAGTAGGAGACGACGACGCCGCCCGCGTTCGCGAGGACGTCGGGCAGCACGAGCACGCCGCGGTCCTCGAGGATCTCGTCGGCCGTCGGCGTCGTCGGGCCGTTCGCGCCCTCGACAATCAGCTTCGCCTTGATCTTGTCCGCGTTCTCGGAGGTGATCACCTGCTCGAGCGCGCACGGCGCGAGGATGTCGCAGTCGAGGAGGAGCAGCTCCTCGTTCGACACCGGCTCCGTGTCCTTCAGCCCCTCGAGCGCGCCTGTCTCCTGCTTGTGCGCCAGCGCAAGCGTGACGTCGATCCCGTTGGGGTTGTACACCCCGGCGACCGAGTCCGAGAGGGCGACGACCTTCGCGCCGTCCTCGGCGACGAACCTCGCCAGGTAGCGCCCGACGTTGCCGAAGCCCTGGACCGCCACGCTCTTCCCGTCCAGCGCCCGATCCTGCTTCTTCATCGCCTCGCGAATGCAGTAGTGGGCCCCGCGGGCCGTGGCCTCCAGCCGGCCGAGCGAGCCGCCGAGGTTGAGCGGCTTGCCCGTCACGACGCCCAGCACCGAGTGCCCCTTGTTCATCGAGTACGTGTCGAAGATCCACGCCATCACGCGCGGGTCGGTGCCGACATCGGGCGCCGGAATGTCCTTCTCCGGCCCGATCTCGTTGACGATCTCCGAGGTGTAGCGGCGCGTCATCCGCTCGAGCTCGCCCGGCGAGAGCTGCTTCGGGTCGACGACGACACCGCCCTTCGCGCCGCCGAACGGGATGCCCATCAGCGCGCACTTCCACGTCATCCACATCGCCAGAGACTTGACCTCGTCGAGCGTGACGTCCGGGTGGTAGCGAATGCCGCCCTTGGACGGTCCCCGCGCGATGTTGTGCGTGACGCGGTACCCCTCGAAGACCTCGATCCGCTCGCTGTCCATGTAGACCGGGATCGAGACGGAGACCGCCTTCTTGCACGACGAAAGCACCCGGATCAGGTTCGGATCGATCTGGAAGACCTCGCCGACGCGGCGGAGCTGCAGCTGCGCCAGCTCGAACGGGTTCTCGCGTAGGTGGCTGGTCCGGGCCTCGACGGTCGTCACGGGCCGGCTGAGTATACGACGGGTTCCCTTGTCTACCGAATCTGGAACGACACGTTTTGCCTGCTCGGCCGCCCTTCTCCGGGCGGGTAGGCGAGGAGGCGGAGCCGGTAGGTGCCCGGGCGCAGCACCCGGCCGCGCGGGCCTCGCCCCGTCAGGCCGAACGTGTACCGCCCGGGCAGGAGGTTGCGCAGGCGCGCGAGCCTGCCCATCCGTTCTTCGCCGCGCCAGAGCTCGAGATCGAGGTAGGAGACCGGCAGGACCTTGCTGCTGCCACGGCTCACGTCCAGACGCCCGGCTCGAAGCTCCAGGAGCACCGGCGCGCTGTCCGAGGGCCGAAAACTGTCTGCGGACAGGCGGACGCCGCCGAGCAACCGGCGCGGCGAGGGGCCGAGCATCACCGTCCACGGAACGCGGACCGGCGCGCCGCCCCCGGCGCGAAGCTCGAGCGCAGCGCTCACGACCCGCGTCTTCGGGGGGATGAAGGCGAGGCGCGACGCCAGGAAGACGGGTGCCTCTCCGTTCGCCGGCAGCACGACGCGGGACGGCGAGACCGTGAGCGCGACGCCGCCGACCTCGCCGAGCCGCCCGACCGAGATGTCCACGCGGAGACGTCGATTCGAGAGGTTGCGGACGAGGAAGCGCTGCCTGGACGACCAGCCGCGTCGGTCGGCGCGTCCGAGCGAGAGCGTCGCCGGCTCGGCGACGACCTCCGCTGCTCCCGCGGCGCCGAGGTCGATCAGGCCCTCGGGCTCCGCGGTGCCGACGAGCGCCCCCTTCAGGGCCGCCGCATCGAGGTCCGGGCGTGCCTGTGCGAGCAGCCCGCCGGCGGCGGCGACGACGGCGGCCGCGGCACTCGAGCCGCTGATCGTCCCGTAGGCCGGAGAGCCGTCGGGCGCGCGGCCGGGATGGGACGTCAGCAGCGCGACGCCGGGTGCGGTTACCTCGGGCTTCAGCGCGCCGCTGAACGCCAGTCCGGTCGAGGAGAAGGCGGCAGGGCCCCCAGCCTCGGGGTTGTCGCGATCGTGCGCGGTGCCGATCTCGACAATCGCCTCTTCCCCACCCCGGAGCAGCTGCTCGGCGGCGCGGGCAGCAGCGTCGGGGATCGAGACGACAGGTGCGCCAATCCGGTCGTCGAGGCCGAGGCTCCCCGCCGGAAGGGCGGTGCCGTGGAGGAGGACCGCGTCGGCGCCGGCGCGGGCTGCGCTCGCCGCCGCGAGGTCCGGCGCCTCGCCGGCGGGCGTCAGGGCCGCCTTCCCGGCGACGCGGCTGAAGCCGCGAGCGTCGAAGAAGTCGGAGAGGGTGACGGCGGGAACTGCCTGTCCGAGCGCCTCGGGGGCTGGCTCGTCGCGGTCGGCCGGCGCAGCCAGGTCGAGACGCAGCGGCGAGCGCGGCGCGAGCGCGCCCGCAAGCGGCACCTCGCCGTCGAAGAGGACGCGAAGCCCCGAACGCAGCTGCACTCGAACCTGCTCGGTCTCGGAGCGCAGGTCGGCGCTGCCGACGGTCAGCGCGTCGCCGGCACCGCCGGGGCCGGAGATGCTCCCGTAGACCGGCCCGGCCCGGCCGTCGTTCCCGGCCGGCGCCACGACGAGCGTGTCGAGCCTGAGCGCTCCGCGAACCGCGCGGGAGGCCGGGCTGTCCGGGAAGGACTCGTAGGGCTCGGCGAAGCCGACGAGCGCGATGCGCGCGGCGTCGTGTGCGCTTCCGTTGCCGTCCGGGTCCACTGCCCGCTCGAGCCCCGCGATCAGCTGGTCCGTTCGCGAGTAGACCGCCCACTGGCCGGTGACGTCTCGCTGCCAGCCGCCGACCCGGATCGGCAGCAGCGTCGAGTTCGGCGCGACTCCGGCCAGACCGTTGGGACCGCCCGTGCCCACGATCAGCCCGGCGACCTGCGTCGCATGCCGCTCGAGCTCGGACGGATCGTCCGGCTTCGGCCTAGCAGCGGCGAGGTCGTCGCGCTCCAGCAGGTCGACGCCGTCGAGGACCGCGCCGGTGAGGTAGTCGTGGCCGAACTGCACGCCCGTGTCGAGGAGCGCGATCGTGACGCCGCGGCCGCTCGAGCCGGGCAGCCTCACCTCGGGACGGAAGCCGGAGCCCGACGCGAGCTGCCGGCGCTCGAGCAGCGAGCTCGACAGTGAGGCGGGATACGCGGTCCGCACGGGGTACACGCCCTCGACCTCCGGGAACTGCTGGAGCAGCGCGATCGCGCGCGCGTCGAGCGGCGCCGAGAAGCCCGAGAGCACGCGGGTGTAGCTGAACTCGGGCCGGAGTCGTAGGCCCGCCGCGCCGAGCTTGGCGATGAGCTGCTGCTGGGCCGCGAGCGCCGCTGCGTTCCAGCGCACGTGCTGGGCCTCGCTCGCCAGGCCGCCGGCGCGCGCGACGCGGTCGGCGAGCGACGGCGTCTGCAGCACGACGATCACGCGCTGCCCGACCGCCACCTCGGGACGAGGGCCGCCGACGAGGCCGCTCCACGAGGTCCGCTCGATGGTGGGCTCCGCGCCTCCTTGGCCCGTCGCCGCGGCGACGGAGACGACCGTCGCGGCGATCGCGATCAGCCCGAGCAGCCCGAGCAGGGCGACGCGGCTAGGGGAAGGCGTCCAGCGCAAGGTAGGAAGGGTAGGGAATGGGGTCGGTGTACCTCGCTGCCGAAGCGATCATCGCCGCGTTGTCCGTGCACAGCTCGAGCGGGGCGGCAGTCGCCTCCGGCAGCGCCGCTCGGAGCTCCGAGTTGGCGGCGACACCACCCACGATCGCGATCCGGTCGGCTCCGAGCTCGTCGGCCGCGGCCCTGGTCCGCTCGACGAGCGCGCGCACGATCGCCCGCTGGTACGACGCGGCAAGGTCGGCCTTGCGCGCCTCGGCGCCGTCGCCGAGGTCCCGGACGGCGTAGAGCAGCGCCGTCTTCAGCCCCGAGAACGAGAAGTCGAGCCCGGGAACACGGGCAACGGGGAACGGGAAAGCATCGGGGTCGCCTTCCCCGGCGAGGCGGTCGATCTCGGCGCCGCCCGGGTAGCCGAGGCCGAGCAGCCGAGCTCCCTTGTCGAACGCCTCGCCGGCGGCGTCGTCGAGGGTCGTCCCGACGACCTCGAACGCGCCCGGGTCGCGGACGTCGAGGAGCTGCGTGTGCCCGCCGCTGGCGAGGAGGCACAGGAAGGGCGTGCGCAGCGGGTCGGGAGCGGTGAAGAGCGACGCGACGTGGCCGTGGAGGTGGTTGACCGGGACGAGCGGCAGGCGCCGCGACCAGGCGAGAGCCTTCGCGGCGGAGACGCCGATCAAGAGCGCGCCGATCAGGCCGGGCCCCTGCGTCACGGCAACGCGCTCGACGTCGCCGAGCCCGACGTTCGCATCGTCGAGCGCCTGACGCAGGGCCGGCAGGATCAGCTCGAGGTGGTGGCGGGAGGCAACCTCGGGAACGACGCCGCCGTACCGCGCGTGCAGCTCGGCCTGCGAGGAGACGACGTTGGCGAGGATCCGGCCGTCATCGGTGACGAGCGCGACGGCGGTCTCGTCACACGACGTCTCGATCCCCAGGATCACAGGCACGGGGGAAACCGTGTTTCCCCCGTGAGCCCCCTTCTTTCACGCCTCGCCGATACGAGACCGTCCTTTGGCTCCCGCCGGGCAAAGCCCGGCTCCGCCGGCGACTGAAAGCGATCCATCATGGCATTGCCTTCCCTAGGCGCTGGCCGGCTCCCGAACGGGGTCTTTCCACATGATCAGGGCATCCTCGCGATTCAGCACGGGGGAAACCATGTTTCCCCCGCGAGCCCCTTCTTTCGCGCCTCCGCCGACGTGCAACCGTTGGTGGCTCCGGCCGGGCAAAGCCCGGCTCCGCCGGAGATGTCCACGATCCAACATGGGGTTAAGCACTGGCGGGCTCCCTGACGGGGTCCTTCCACATGATCAAAGCGTCCTCGCGATTGTCCGTGTAGTAGCCGCGACGGATTCCGCGAGGGACGAAGCCGAGCTTCTCGTAGAGCCTGATCGCGCCGCTGTTCGACACGCGCACCTCGAGCGTGTACCCCCGGCGCCCGTCGCCGGCCGTCAGCTCGAACAGCCGGCTGAGGAGCCTGGTCGCGATCCCGTGCTCGCGGTAGTCCTCGTGGACGGCGACGTTCATGACGTGCCAGGCGTCGGCGTAGCGGGAGATGATCAGATAGGCGACGAGTGCGTCACCCGCCTCGGTGTCGACCGCTCCGAGGCAGATCGAGGAGCCCTTCGCGAGCTCGCTGGCGAACATCGACCGCGACCATGGGGTCGGATAGGCACGCTGCTCGATCCGCTCGATCGCGGCGAGGTCGGAGAGGGTGAGTCGTCGGAGCTCGATGTTCACGCGCGTGTGCGGTCGACGTCCGGGACCCGAAGGTACATGGGCTGCACGAGGTCGGGGCGGCCGAAGTCGCGCGCAAGCACGGCGTGAAAGCGCGCGCGCGGGACGTGGAGCTCGCTGTCGTCCGGTGGAACGACGCCGCCGGAGCCCTGCAGCGTGTCGCGATAGCGGACGGCGCCGTCGCCGACGTACGAGCGCCCCGGCTCGACGGGCAGCTCGGCGGGCGCGGACACGATCGGGCTTCCGCCCACGAGCGCGAACACCTCCCGCCGGCGGGCGTCGATGACGGGTGTCGCATCCGGAGCCCCGGCCGCGAGCGCATCCAGCGTCGAGACACCGGCCAGCCCGATGTCGAGCGAGAACGCCAGCGTTCGTGCCGTCGCCAGGCCCATCCGCAGGCCGGTGAAGCTCCCCGGGCCGGTTCCGACCACGAGCCCCTCGACCTGGGAGTCGCGCACGCCGCCGCGGCGCAGCAGCGCGTCGAGGGTCTCGAGCACTGCGACCGGGCGAGAGGAAAGCTCGCCGAGCACCTCGCCGTCCCAGACGAGCGCGCTCGTCGCGACGTCGGTCGCCGTGTCGAAGGCGAGGATCAGCACGGTGCGACCACGATTCGGCGTTTTCCGTCACCCGCATGGCGGAGCGTGACGGCGAAACGGGCCGGCGGCAACACGCCCTCGCCGGCCTCGGGCCACTCCACGAAGCAGACCGCGTCGTCGAAGTACGGCTCCAGGTCTCCCCACTCCGCATTCGAGACGCCGGCGAAGCGGAAGAGGTCGAGGTGCGACACGTCGACCCGGCCCGAGTAGCGGTGGCCGACGGTGAAGGTCGGGCTCGTCACCGGGTCGACGACTCCGAGGGCGCGGCAGGCGCCGCGAACGAACGTCGTCTTCCCGGAGCCGAGCTCGCCCGCGACGGTGACGAGGTCGCCTGGGCGCAGGTCGGCGGCGACCCGTGCGCCGACGGACTCCGTCTCCTCCGCAGAGGCCGACTCCAGCTCCACGGCGCAGCCTCTAGAAGAGGCCTAGCTGGACCGCGGGCTCGCTCACGAGCTCGAGCGCAGGCTCGGGCTCGGGCACTGCCTCGCTGCGCCCCATCAGCTCCGGGATCCGCGCGAAGTCCTGCTTGAGCACCTCGAGCATCGCCGGCGTGTAGAGCGCGGCGGCCGGGTGGTACAGCGGGTAGAGGAGGACCCGGTTGCCGCCGACCGTCGTCTCCTGCTCGACGCCGTGCACGCGCGTGATCCCGGTCTGCTTGCCGGAGAGGAGTTTCGTCGCGAAGTTGCCGAGCGTTCCGACCACCCTCGGCTGGATCAGCTCGATCTGACGGAAGAGGTGCGGCTCGCAGGACTCGATCTCGTCCGGAGCCGGGTCGCGGTTGCCCGGAGGGCGGCACTTCAGGACGTTCGCGATGTAGACCTGGGACCGGTCGAGGCCGATGCCGGCCAGCAGGTTGTCGAGCAGCTTCCCGGCCTGCCCGACGAACGGCAGGCCCTGCTTGTCCTCGTGGAAGCCGGGCGCCTCGCCGACGAACATCAGGTCGGCGTGCGGGTTGCCGACGCCGAAGACGACCTGCGTCCGGGTCTGTGCGAGCCGGCAGCGGGTGCAACCGGAAACCTGGTCGCCGAGCGCGTGGAGCGTGTCCACGCGGGCGAGTCTAGGGGCGGCGGCGGACGGTTCCCGCATTCGCTTTCGGCGAGAGCTAGCCGCAGCCGCAGCTGCCGCCGCAGCAGCCGCCGCTGCGCGGGGCCGGTCCGGCGTCGAAGCTCGTCGACGTGCTCGAGCTGTGCGCGGCGAAGACCGAGAGCTGCTTGCGGACGTTCGCGTCGCCGCACTCGGGGCAGGGCGGCCGCTCACCGTTCCGAACGAGCTCCTCGAAGTGCGACTCGCACTGCATGCAGACGTACTCGTAGATCGGCATGACCACAGTCTACGTCGAACGCGTCCGCCCCACTCGAAGCTACACTCGCGCTGCCCGGTATCCACTCGGAACTGGAGCGTTTCGTGATCGACAGTGTCAATGTGATCGGCGCCGGCCGGGTCGGCTCGGCGGTCAAGGCGCGCCTGGCCGAGCGTGGGATCGAGGAGCGTCCCGACGCCGACGTCATCCTCCTCTGCGTCCCGGACCGAGCCATTGCGGCCACCGTCCGGGGTCAGACACCGGACGTGTCTCAATGGGTCGGGCACACGAGCGGCGCGACGCCGCTCTCGGCGCTCGAGCCGCACAAGCGGCGGTTCGGCCTCCACCCGCTGCGCAGCTTTACGCTCGCCCGCGGGCCCGAGCAGCTTGACGGCACTCCTGCCGCGGTCACCGCCGAGACCGACGAGGCGAGCGAGGTCGGCTTCGAGCTCGCGCGGCTGCTCGGGCTCGAGCCGTTCCCCCTCGCCGAGGAGGATCGCGCGCTCTACCACGCCGGCGCCGCGATCGCATCCAATTACCTCGTCTCGCTCCACCGTGCCGCGACCGAGATCTTCCGGGAGGTGGGTGCCCCCGAGGCCGGCGTCCGCTCGCTGATGCAGAGCGTGATCGACAACGGCTTCGAGCTCACCGGGCCGATCGAGCGCGGCGATTGGGAGACGGTCGACCGGCATCTCGACGCGCTCAGGAAGCGAAAGCCCGAGCTGGAGCCGCTCTACCGAATCCATGCCGAGGCGACCGGGTCGTGAAGCTTGCGCGCACGATCTCCGAGCTCGACCAGGCGCTCCAGCCGCTCCGAGGCAGCTCGGTCGGCCTCGTTCCGACGATGGGCGCCTTCCACGAAGGTCACCAGTCGCTCTTCCGGGCCGCGCGGGAGGAGACGGATGTCGTCGTCGTCAGCCTCTTCGTCAACCCGACCCAGTTCGCGGCCGGAGAGGACTTCGAGCGCTACCCGCGCGACGAGGGCCGCGATCTGGAGCTTGCCGAGCTCGCACACGTCGACTTCCTGTTCGCCCCCGACGCCGAGGAGATCTTCCCCTCCGGGTTCCAGACGTGGGTCGAGGTCGAGAAGCTCGGCCGAGGGTTGGAAGGCGACGCGCGGCCCGGCCACTTCCGCGGCGTCGCCACGGTCTGCCTCAAGCTCTTCAACATCGTCAGGCCGCTACGCGCGTACTTCGGCCAGAAGGACGCCCAGCAGGCCGCCGTCATCCGCCGAATGGTCCGTGACTTGAACGTGCCGGTCGAGATCCGCGTGCTGCCTACCGTCCGTGACCCGGACGGGCTCGCGCTCTCGTCCCGCAACGTCTACCTGTCCCGGGAGGAGCGCGAGCGCGCACTGGCCCTCCCCCGCGCGCTCGCCACCCGGGACCCCGAACGAGCCCGCGAGTTGCTCCGCGATCTGGACGTCGAGTACGTCGAGGTCGCCGACTTCGACCCGAAGGTGCTTGCCGCCGCCGTCCGCGTCGGCTCCACGCGCCTCATTGACAACGTCGTGTTGGAAGGAGAAACGGCATGAAGCTGTCCCTCACGGAGATCGCCGACCGCAAAGGTCACGGCGAGAAGCTGGTCATGGTCACCGCCTACGACCATCCCGGCGCCCGAATCGCTGACGCCGCGGGCGTCGACCTGATCCTCGTCGGGGACTCGGCCGCCGACAACGTGCTCGGCTACCCCTCGACCGTCCCGGTGACCGTCGACGAACTGCTCGTGCTCGTCCGCGCCGTCACGCGCGGCACGGAGCGGGCGCTCGTGATCGGCGACATGCCCTTCGGCTCCTTCCAGGTCTCGGACGAGAACGCCGTCGCCAACGCCGTTCGCTTCGTCAAGGAAGCGGGCGCGGACGCGGTCAAGGTCGAGGGCGCAGGCCCGACCCTCTCCCGCGTGCAGGCGCTCGTCGGCGCCGGCATCCCGGTCATGGGGCATCTCGGCCTGACGCCGCAGTCGGCGACGATGCTCGGGGGCTTCAAGGCGCAGGGCCGGACTGCCGCGAAGGCGCGACGGCTGCTCGCCGACGCCCGTGCGCTCGAGGCCGCCGGCTGTTTCGCCGTCGTGCTCGAGGCCGTGCCTGCCGCGGTCGCCCGGCGGATCACCGAGTCGCTCACGATCCCGACGATCGGGATCGGCGCCGGCCCCGGCTGCGACGGGCAGGTTCTGGTCTGGCACGACCTGCTCGGCCTCTCCAACCGGACGCCGGCCCGCTTCGTCAAGCGCTACGCGGACATCGGCACGGAGATCACGCGGGCGCTCCAGCAGTACGCGAGCGAGGTGCGCGCCGGGGTCTTCCCTGCCGACGAGCACACCTACTCGATCCCGGAGGACGAGCTCGACCTATTCACCCAGGCGACGGAGGAGCGCGAGCACGCTGAGGAGCGCGACGCCTAGCGCCGCCAGCCAGATCACGGCCAGCACGACGGCGCCCACGGCCCGTTGGGTCGCCCAGCCGTAGACCTCGCGGAGGCCGACGACGAGCAGCGCGAGGCTGAGCGCCGCGAGGCCGAGCAGGAGCGGCGGGTAGATCAGCCAGGCGACCAACCCGAGCGTGAGCGGCGCGAACGAGTACGCGAGCACGTGGCGGGCACGCCGCGGGCTGCCTTCTCCCCCCAGTCGACGCACGACGAAGGCAAGCGCCCACCCGAAGATCCAGTAGATCGCGAACCCGAGCGCGGTGCCCGTGACGAACACCCAGACGATCGAGTCGAGCGCGTCGAGCTCCCGCAGCTCGTCGCCCGCCGCGCCGAGTGCCGCCGCCACGCCGGCCGCGAAGGCCAGCCCGGAGACGACCTCCGAGCGATCGCCCGGCCTCTCCGGCGCCTCGCGCAGCCGTTGGAAGATCTCCACCGCGGCTACGGAGTGACGCCGCGCCGCGCCACGACGGTGATCCCTTCCCGCAGCCCCGGGGGCAGGACGGAGCCGACGGCCCGGTAGGCCCGGTTCTTCCGGGAGCCGTGGTCGAAGTAGTTGGCGGTCAGCAGCCGAGTGATCTCGAGCCCGGCTCCCTCGACGGCGGCGCGAAGCTCGGGAACGGTGTACTCGTGGAAGTGGCCGGGGTTGCCGGGCTCGCTGCGGATCGGCTCGTACGGGTTGCGCCCGAACAGCATGCGGATCCGCTTTGGCAGTGCGGTTGCATTCGGGGTCTGGAGGACCAGGTGACCGGTCGGAGCAAGGCCGGTGGCGAGGAAGCGGAGCACGCCGGTCGCCGGGACGTGGAGGTGCTCGATCACCTCGCAACAGACGATGACGTCGTGCGGCTCGAGCTCCGGATGCTCGCCGGCGTTCAGATCGAGCTCGACATGCCGCTCGCCCTCGCGGAGCGGAAACCGGTGGTCGAGCCAGCCGAGCGTGTCCACCTTCGCGTCGGGAAAGCGCTCGCGGAGGAGCGCGCTCTCGAAGCTCGGCCCGACGACGAGGATCTGTTTCGGCGCCAGGCCCTCGACGAGGTCGAGGAGGACCGCGTAGCGCTGCGCGTGCGTGCGGAGGTAGACCTCCTCGTCCGGACTACGCGGCTGCTGCTGCAAACGTGGGAAGGACCTCGCGCAGGAACTGCCCCGTGAACGAGTCGTCGACCTCGGCGACCTCCTCCGGCGTCCCGGTTGCGACGACCTCGCCGCCGGCCTCGCCGCCCTCCGGGCCGAGATCGATGATCCAGTCCGCCTGCTTGATCACGTCGAGGTTGTGCTCGATCACGAGCACGGTGTTCCCACTGTCGACGAGTCGCTGGAGCACCTCCAGCAGCTTCTCGATGTCCGCGAAGTGCAGGCCCGTCGTCGGCTCGTCCAGGATGTACAGCGTCCGCCCGGTCGCGATCTTCGACAGCTCGGCGGCGAGCTTCACCCGCTGGGCCTCGCCGCCCGAGAGCGTCGTCGCCGGCTGGCCAAGCTTGATGTAGTCGAGGCCGACGTCGTGCAAGGTCTGCAGCCTCCGCCGCAGCTTGGGGATCTTCCCGAAGAACTGGAGCGCCTCCTCGACCGACATCTCGAGCACGTCGGCGATCGACTTGCCCTTGAAGCGCACCTCGAGGGTCTCCCGGTTGTAGCGGCGCCCGCCACAGGTCTCACACGGCACGTAGACGTCGGGAAGGAAGTGCATCTCGATCTTGATCGTCCCGTCGCCCTTGCAGGTCTCGCAGCGCCCGCCGCGGACGTTGAACGAGAAGCGCCCCGGCTTGTAGCCGCGCACCTTCGCCTCCGGGGTGAGCGAGTAGAGCTCGCGGATGTGGTCGAACAGCTTCGTGTAGGTGGCCGGGTTCGATCGCGGCGTCCGCCCGATCGGCGACTGGTCGATGTCGATCACCTTGTCGAAGCAGTCGATCCCCTCGACCGCGTCGTGCTCGCCCGGCTTGATCCGGAAGCGGTGGAGCTTGTTTGCGAGCGCCTTGTAGACGGTCTCGTTGACGAGCGTCGACTTGCCCGAGCCGGAGACGCCGGTGACGGCGACGAACTTCCCGACCGGGAACTCGACGTCGATGCCCTTCAGGTTGTGCTGCGTGGCGCCGAGCACACGGAAGACGCCCCGGTCCTCCGTCCGGCGGTCCGGGACCGCGATCTGCCGTGTGCCGACGAGGAACTGGCCGGTGATGGAGCTCGCGTTGCCTTCGATCGTGCGGGCCGGACCTTCGGCGACGACGTAGCCGCCGTGCTCGCCGGCCCCGGGGCCCATGTCGACGAGCCAGTCGGCCGCGCGCATCATCTGCGCGTCGTGCTCGACGACGAGCACGGTGTTGCCGAGGTCGCGGAGCCGCTCCAGGGTTGCGATCAGCTTCGCGTTGTCGCGCTGGTGGAGGCCGATCGACGGCTCGTCGAGGATGTAGAGGACGCCGACGAGCTGCGAGCCGATCTGCGTGGCGAGCCGGAGGCGCTGCGCCTCGCCGCCCGAGAGGGTCGCCGAGGCCCGGTCGAGCGCCAGGTAGCCGACGCCCACGTTGTCGAGGAAGGTCAGGCGCTCGCGGATCTCCTTGACGATTCGCGCTCCGATCAGGCGCTCGGTCTCGGTCAGCTCGAGCTCGTCGAGGAACGACAGCGCGCGGGTCACAGACATCTGCGTGAACTCGTGGATGTTCCGGTCGCCGACGGTGACGGCGAGCACCTCGGGCTTGAGCCGCGCACCGCCGCACTGCGGACACGGGCGGAAGCTCATGTACTCCTCGATCCGCTCCCGCATCGAGGACGAATCGGTGTCGCGGTAGCGGCGCTGGAGGTTGGAGACAAGGCCCTCGAAGGCCAGCATGTACGAGCGCTTGCGGCCCATCCGGTTCCGGTAGGTGACGTAGACGCGCTCGCCGCCGGTCCCGTAGAGGAACAGGTCCTGCTGCTCCTTCGACAGGTCCTGCCACGGCGTGTCGAGGTCGAGCTCGTAGCGGTCGGCGATCGCCTGGATCACGGCCTCGTACCAGTTGCCGGACAGCGGGATGAGCGCCTCGGCGAGCGGCAGCGTCGGGTCGGGGACGAGCAGGTCGGGATCGATCTCCTGCTGGGCACCGAGGCCGGTGCAGCGAGGGCAGGCCCCGTGGGGCGAGTTGAACGAGAAGATCCGTGGCTGGAGCTCCGGGAGCGAGACCCCGTGCTCCGGGCAGGCGAACCGCTCCGAGAAGATCAGCTGGCGGTCCTCGTCGATCAGGTCGACGACGACGAGGCCCTCGGCGAGGTTGATCGCGGTCTCGACCGACTGGAAGAGACGTGTCCGGAGGTCGGTCTTCATGCGGAGGCGATCGACCACGACCTCGATCGTGTGCTTGAACTTCTTGTCGAGGACGATGTCCTCCTCGAGCAGGCGCTGCTCTCCGTCGACCTTCACCCGCGTGAAGCCGTCGCGGCGGAGCTCGTCGAGGAGGTCCCGGTACTCGCCCTTGCGGTCGCGCACGACCGGCGCGTTGACGGTGAACCTGGTGTCGTCCGGCAGCTGGAGGATCTGGTCGACGATCGTCTCGAGGCTCTGACCGGCGATCGGCCGGCCGCAGATCGGGCAGTGCGGACGTCCGACCCGGGCGTAGAGCAGGCGGAGGTAGTCGTAGATCTCGGTGACGGTGCCGACCGTCGAGCGCGGGTTGCGGGACGTCGTCTTCTGGTCGATCGAGATCGCGGGGCTCAGGCCGTCGATCGAGTCGACGTCCGGTTTCTCCATCATCTGGAGGAACTGGCGGGCGTAGGCGGAGAGCGACTCGACGTAGCGGCGTTGGCCCTCGGCGTAGATCGTGTCGAACGCAAGGCTCGACTTCCCGGACCCGGAGAGGCCCGTGATCGTGACGAGGCGGTTCCGCGGCAGGCGGACGGTGATGTCTTTCAGGTTGTGCTCGCGGGCGCCGTGAACTACGAGCTCGTCCTGCGCCATAACTGGCCAGTCTAGCCGCGTCGGGGTGTGCGAACAAGTGTTCTATTCCAGGCCGTTCGAAGCTCCACGGCCAGTCCGAGGGGTCCTTGACGATCCCTGCCTCGACGGGGTTCATCCGCACGTACTCGAGCGCGCGGTGCCAGTGGTCCTCGTCGCGGATCACCCACGATCGAAAGCGCTCGCGGAACAGGGCTCCCTTGCGTTCGTGGATGACGTTGTGCTCGCGGGCATAGGTGCTGTGTGCCCGGTGGAGGGCGTTCGAGAGGTCCTCGACGCGACCGGAGACGATCGCGTGGTAGTGCGTGTCGAGGAGGCAGTACGAGTACAGCGCGACCGAGTTGTCGCGGAGCGCCGGCAGCAGCAGGTAGAGGAGAAGGATTCGATCGGCGTCGGTCTTGAAGAAGACGGTCTCGTGAACGGCGTTCGCGGTGTAGTGGAAGAACCCGTCCGGGAGCGTCGAGCGGAGGATGCGCGTCACGGGGGTCACCGTACGCGCGGTCGAGCCGACCGACAGCCGCCGCGACACTTCCGACTCACTTCCGCGACAGGTCTGCGCGAGCCCCCACCGGTGTCAGACACCAGACGTGGCGGCAAGAGCCGGTGCCGGTTTGGCCGGACACGTCTGCGCGAGCCCCCACCGGTGTCAGACACCGGACGTGGCGGCGAGAGACAGTGCCGGTCAGGCGGTGAGGCGCTCGACGAGGCGGTAGAAGCGCTTCGGGCGCGGGACGTGATCGAGGGCCAGCGAGCCGACGACGACCGTTCCGTAGCCGAGGAGCTGACCTGAGAGCGACTGCTCGAGCTCGACGGCCTCGACCGCCGCCAACGGGACGGTTCGCGCCCGCCGCCGCAACGTCCCGTTGACCACGAAGACCTTCTCCGTCGTCACGACCATCCGCGTGCGCTCCCACCTCCAGACCGCGCGCAGCGCCACCGCCGCGCCGACGGCAACGACACCCGCGCCGATCACCTGCGCCGGCGGCGGCAGCGCAAGAAGAGCCCCGCCGACGCCGCCCAACAGGACGGACCACGCCAGCGGCCGCACGAGGACGATCCCGTGCCGCCGGGCCTCCAGGCAGATCTCCTCCGCGCCCGCGTCCACGCGACGCCCTTCGCCGCGAGTAGCCGTCCCTCCTGCGGGCGCTCTACCCGGCGAAGGCCGGGCCCAGGACGCCGAACCGCGCCGGCGCCTAGCTAGGCCCGGCGCCAGCGACCGAAGATGAGGCCGCCGATCGTGAAGCCGAGGCCGAAGGTGCCGAGCGCGAACGCGCCGAGCGCGACGATCTTGCGCGCCCGCCCGAGCCGCTGCCAGCGCCCGAGCGCCTCTTGCTCCTCGCTCGTGAGCGGTTCGCCGCGTCGCTTCTTCCGCATCGCACCGCCCGCTCGGAGCCCGAGATAGAGGTCGTCGAAGATCTCGGCAGGCTCATCGACCACGGCCTGAGTGTATAGCCTCACCCGGCTGTGGCCGGGCCACGGACACGACTTCTACACCTCTCCGATCTGCACGTTGGCAGCCGCGAAGAGGAGCAGCTGGAGGCGGGTCTCGTGGGACTGATCGAGCGCCTGGATCCCGAGCTGATCGTCGCGAGCGGCGACCTGACCCACCGTGGTCAGCCCGACCAGCACGACCGCGCTGCCGACCTCCTCCGTCGCCTCGGGCCGCCGGTGCTCGCTGTCCCCGGCAACCACGACATCCCCTACACCCCAGTCGCACGGTTCACCCGCACCTTCGAGCAATTCGAGCGCTGCTGGCAGACGACCGAGCCTGTTTACCGGTCGAACCACCTCCATGTCGTCGGCCTGAACTCCGTGCGCCCGTGGCGCCACCAGTCCGGCGGGATTCGCGCCGCGCAGATCAAGCACACAGCCGAGTTGCTCGCCGAGGCCGCGCCCGGCGCGCTCCGGGTGGTCGTCCTCCACCACCACCTGCTCGGCGCGCCTTGGCGGTCGCAAAAGAGGCCGGTCAGCCGGCGGAGTCACGTCCTCGCCGGCCTCGTCGACGCCGGCTCCGAGCTGATCTTGGCCGGCCACATCCACCAGGCCGCGGTCAGCGAGCGCCACGAGTTCGAGGTCGTGACCGAGGAGATCCCCGGCGTGACCGTGGCGATCGCGCCGGGTCTCGGCCAGCCGCGGCCGAACCGGCGCGGCGAGGCGCGCGGCCTCCTCGTCTACGAAAGCGAGGACGACGCGCTTGCCGTGCACACCTACATCTGGCGCGAGGACGACTGGGGGCTTACGGCGGTTCGGCACTTCCCGCGAGGACGCGAGCCGCTCGCCGCCCAGCCGTCTCCCGCGGAGCTCAGTACCAGCGGCCCCTAGCGAATCCGCCGAAGACGATGAGGCCGATCAACGCGATGATGATGCCGATCCAGACACTCCAGAAGATCGCAAGCACGATGCCGACGATCACGAGGATCCCGCCCAGACCAATCCCACCCATGCTGCTCCTTTCCGCCCCGCGGTCCCGGGGCTAGGCCGAAACCGGCCGCCTCCCGGCGACCATGCGGTAGATGACGAGCAAGATGATCGCGCCGACGATCGCCGTCAACCAGCTGCTGATGTCGAAGAACTCGTCCATCGGGTCGGCGTTGAAGAGCGCGCCGGCGAGAAAACCGCCGAGGATGGCTCCGAGCACTCCGATGATGGTCGTCACGATCAGGCCGCCGGGGTCCTCTCCCGGCAGGATTGCCTTGGCGATGAGGCCGGCCAAGAGACCCAGGATGATGAACGCGATGATTCCCAACGATTCCTCCTTGGAGCTGATCCCACCGGCATTCCCTGCGCAGCGCCGCTGAAAACCGGCTCCCGGCGGTCAGGGCACTCGTTTCGCGTCGGGCCCGCTGATTCCTCGTCTCTGCACGATGCGCCGGTACACGATCACGAGCAGGGTCGCGGCGAGCACGGAGAGGACGAAGACGCCTCCGGCTCCGAATCCGACCGCGACGGCCACCGTCCCGCCGACGATGGAGCCGACGATGCCGAGCAGGATCGTCGCCCAGATCGGCATCGGATCCGGACCGGGGACGGCAAGCCGCCCGAGGGCGCCGATCACGAGCCCCGAGATGATGATGACGACGACGTCGACGAGACCCATCGGCGCACCCTAACGGGGGCCTGCCGCCGAAGCGGCGGGCCCCCTTCGAAGCACCCGTTACGGAATCTGGACGATCCGGTTTCGCGGTCCCGGCGGAACGCCGGCCGGATTCGCGGAGAAGTACTTCTCCACTGCGTCGAGATCGACGTCGCCGCCGAGACGGTTCGTCCCATCTCTCAGCACGACGAAGTTGTCGCCGCCGTCGGCCAGGAAGCTGTTGACGGTGACGCGGTAGGTGCCGGTCGGATCGATCGTCACGCCGTTGAGCTTGATCGATGTCGGGTCGACCTTCGAGCCGGTGGCCGCCGACGCACTCCATTGGTACGTGAAGCCGTCCGACACTTGCAGAATTCGGCTCTGTCCCACTGCCGGGTTGTCGAACTGCTGCTCGAGCAGCGTGTCGATCTGGGCGCCGGTCAGCGTCATCGTCACGAGGCTGTTGCCGAACGGCTGCACGTTGAACATCTCGGCGTAGGTCACCTCGCCGGGCGCCTCGCCGCCGCTGATCTGATTGAAGATCAGATCCGTCCGGATCCCGCCCGGGTTCATGAACGCGACGACGGCCTCGCCGAACCCCACCGGCTTGGTGACGTGAAGCTGGGAGTCGGCGATCACGTCGCCGAGCGCTGACTCGCCCGCCGGGGTCGTCGCCCGGGTGATGTCGGCGGTGATCTTGCCGATCACCCGGTTCGCGAGCGGGGCAGAGAGGGTCCGGTACTCGTTGACGAGCGCCGTCTGCGCCGCGTCCTTCGCGACGTCCCGGTGCACGATTCGGTTGGCGCCACGCACGTCCACGACCTCACCCGTGTAGCGGTCGATGACGACGTCGATGTCGCTGATCAGGCGTGTGAACGATCCGGCGCTGGTCGCGCGCCGACCGTCGAGGATGCAGTTGTAGGCCTGATGCGTGTGGCCCGTGACGAACAGATCGACCTCGTCGCTCGTCCGGTTGATGATGTCGACGACGGGCCCGCTGACGCCGCACTCGTTGGCTGTCTTCTCGTTCAACGCGGCGGCCGGTGTCGCTCCCTCGTGGATGAGGACGATGATCGCCTCCGCGCCTTTTCGTTTGAGCTCGGGGATCAGGGCGTTCACCGTGTCCGCCTCGTCCATGAAGTCGAGACCCGCGACGCCGGATGGGGTCACGATCGTCGGCGTGCCCTCGAGCGTCATCCCAATGAACGCAACCTTGGTCGAACCGACCCGGGCGATCCTGTACGCGGGGAAGAGCGTCGTCCCGTCCGACTCCCTGACGACGTTGGCGGCGAGGAAGTCGAACTCGGCCCCCGCGAACCCGTCGCCGTCCTGGCAGCCGTCCACCGGGTGGCACCCGCCCTCCTGCATCCGAACGAGCTCGGTCGCGCCCTCGTCGAACTCGTGATTGCCGACGGCGTTGAGCACGAGCCCGAACTCGTTCGCCGACTCGATCGTCGGCTCGTCGTGGAAGAGCGCCGAGATCAAGGGGCTCGCGCCGATCAGGTCACCGGCGGAGACGACCATCGTGTTCCGGCTGTTGCGTGCCCTCAGCCGCTTCAGATGCGTCGCGAAGTACTCGACGCCGCCCGCGTTCGTCGTGCCGACGCGGCCGCTCGAGCCTGCCGGCGGCTCCAGGTTGCCGTGGAAGTCGTTGAAGCCCAGCAGCTGGAGCTCGGTGAAGCGCTGGCCGTTCTCGAGCGCCCGGTAGAGCACGTCCCCGATCGCGCTCGTCGGTCCCGGGATGCCCATGAGGAAGGCGATCGTCGGCGCGAGGTCGACGGCCTCGACGCCACGGATCACAGACCTGTCGCCGCGGATCCCGGGCCCGGCGGCGACGAACGTGCCGTGCATGTTGATGTTGCGCCGGAGGTTGACGAGATCCGGCAGGTAGCCGTGCTGGCCGAAGAACTGCGAGAACGCGATCCTCGTCCCCGGTGTCGCCGCGTCGAACTGGTACGGGGGCCGGAGGACGACGACGACGTCGCCGCTACGTGTCGGGTTGAGCGCGTCGGTTCCGTCGACGTCGATCAACTCTTCCTTCTTGAAGATCCTCAGCACGACCTGCTTCCCGGGATTGGCCGGGTCGGTCAGGTTCTGGAACGCGTTGATGATCTGCGTCCGCACGGCCTCGTACTCGGCCGCCGGGACCGTGCCGGGCTGGTCCCGGCCGGCGAGGTTGACGTAGATCCCCGCCGTGCCCCCGGCGTAGCAGGCCTTCGCCTTCGTGTCCGGAGGCAGCGTCGAGAACTGCGGCGGGAACCAGCGGCAGTTGCCGTTCTGCTCTGCCGTCTGGAGCCCCGCGTCGAGGAGCACCTTCGACGCGTTGACCGCGTACCACTGTGGCGCCATTCCGTGATCGGAGGACGCGAAGACCGTGGTGTCGCCCTTGCCCATGAGTTGGCGACCGAGGGCCAGCGTCTCATCCGCCTCCTCGTACGCGGCGCGGATGTAGCCCTCGCGCTCTCGGACCCGATTGTCGCGGGTCCCGTCGCCGTTCACGTCGTCGAAGTAGGGGTTCCGGTCGCCGTCGATGTCGCGAGGAGTGATCAGGCCCGTGAACTGGTGCCCGAACTCGTCCGTGACCGGGGTCCCGAGCAAGAGCAGGTCCGGCCGGTAGCCGAGCGTGTCGAAGATGTAGCGGAGGTATGCGAAGTGCGCGTCCTTCCACTTCAGACCCTGCTCGACATACGTGTCCTCGTCGACGATGCCGGCCTCGAGCGGAGCGAAGTCGGCCGCTGTCGAGGTCGGGAAGTCCCGGTTCAGCGTCTCCTCGAATGCGAGCGATTCCGCACAGCCCGTGACTCCGGCGGCGCAGAGACCGTTGTACGTCGCGTTCGCCCGCTGGACGGACGTGAAGTAAAGGCGGAACCTGGATGCGTCGGCGTTCAGGTCGATCAGCTTCATCAGGAAACCGCCGGTCCGTACCGGCGTGCCGGTGAGGGTGACCTTCCGGTCTTGCCAATGGCCGGTCGCGAGCGGCGCCACACCCGCGCCGTTCTTGCCGGCCGAGCGATTCACGACGATCACGCGGTCGTAGTTGACCGCCGAGTCGTTCGTCGAGTCGTAGATGTAGACGTCCCAGTCGCCGCCGCCGGGGATCGGCGGCGGTGCCGCTGGAGGCGGCAGGAAGTGCGTAAAGAACGTCTCCCTCGCGGGGCTGAACGACGTCGGCACGTTCGTCCAGCCGGTCGCAGCCCCGAGCGTTCGCCGCTGGTACTGGACGCCGAACGCGGCGGCCGTCTGTCCGGGGATGTCAAAGTTGAGCACGACGCCGCGGCCTCCGAAGAAGCTGCGGAAGTCGACGACAGGACCCCGGAGTGCCGGCGTGTACCCACGCGCGGCCACCCACTCGACCGCGGCGACCTTCTTGCCGGCCCGCTCGGCCGCCTGCGCGATCGTGTCCGTCTGCAGGATGCCGGTCGCCGCAAAGCTCGTCGACGTGTTGAAGTCGCCGCCGGTGCGGTGGAACGTGTTGTTCATCGAGCCGTGCTCGGCCGGCCACGCGCCCGTTGCGAGCGTCGCCCAGCCGACGCCGGTGTTCGGAGGAAATCCCTGCTTGAGGCCGTTCAGGCCGCGGACGCCGTTGCGCATCAGGTCGCGGTACGTCGGCATCAGGCCCTTCCGCGCATAGCGCTCCATCAGGTCGGGCCTCATCCCGTCCGAGGAGAAGAGGATCACCTTCTCCGCCTTCGGACGCGGTCCGGCGTTCTTTCCGTGCGCACCGCCCTGCCCGATCAGGACCGTCAGAACCAGCACGAGCGCCGCAAACGCGGCCAGCCCGAGTCGACCGAATCTCTTCACAGTGCTCCTCTCCCTCTGTTCTCCCCGTGAACGAACGAAATCGGGCGCGATGGTAGCCCGATCTGGGCGCTGAGGGGTGAAAAGAGGGTTACGCCGGCGCCTCGGCAGCCGCCTGGAGCTCGCGTCGCAGCTCCTTGATCTCGTCGCGGAGCTTCGCCGCGTACTCGAAGCGAAGCTCCTCCGCGGCGGCGAACATCTCCTCTTCGAGCGTGACGACCAGGCGCTCGAGCTCGGCCGGGGTCATCTCGTCCGCCTTCATCCGCCGCGCGCGGCGGCCCTTCGGCACCGTCGGGGCCTCGAGCGAGAGGAACTCGGCGATGTCGGAGACGCCTTTCTGGATCGACTCGGGCGTGATCCCGTGCTCCTCGTTGTAGGCGAGCTGGACGGCCCGGCGCCGGTTCGTCTCGTCGATCGCGCCGGTGATCGCCTCGGTCCGCTTGTCGGCGTACATGAGCACGAGGCCGTTCGTGTTCCTGGCGGCGCGCCCGATCGTCTGGATCAGCGCCGTCTTGCCGCGCAGGAACCCCTCCTTGTCGGCGTCCAGGATGGCCACGAGCGACACCTCCGGCAGGTCGAGGCCCTCGCGGAGCAGGTTGACGCCGACGAGCACGTCGTACTCGCCGAGCCGGAGCTCCCGGATCAGCTGGATCCGGTCGAGCGTGTCGATCTCCGAGTGGAGGTAACGGGCCTTGACGCCGGACTCCAGCAGGTAGTCGGTCAGGTCCTCGGCCATCTTCTTCGTCAGCGTCGTCACGAGAACACGCTCGCCGGCCTCCTCGCGCCGGCGGATCTCGTTCAGCAGATCGTCGATCTGGTTCCGCGTCGCGCGCAGCTCCACCTCCGGGTCGACGATCCCGGTCGGGCGCACGAGCTGCTCCGCGACACGCGTCGAGTGCCGCAGCTCGAACGGCCCCGGCGTCGCCGACACGAAGACGAGCTGCGGCACCTTGGCCAGAAACTCGTCGAAGCGCAGCGGCCTGTTGTCGAGCGCCGACGGCAGCCGGAAGCCGAAGTCGACGAGCGTCTGCTTGCGCGAGCGGTCGCCCTCGTACATCCCTCCGACCTGCGGGACCGTCTGGTGCGACTCGTCCACGAAGACGACGAAGTCTGACGGGAAGTAGTCGATCAGCGTGTAGGGCGCCGAGCCCGGCGGACGCCCGTCGAGGATCCGCGAGTAGTTCTCGATCCCGTTGCAGAACCCGAGCTCCTGCATCATCTCGACGTCGTACTCGGTGCGCTGGCGCAGCCGGTGCGCCTCGAGCATCCGGCCGTTCGACTCGAAGAGCTTCACTTGCTCCTCGAGCTCGGCGCGGATCTCGTCGACGGCGCGCTCGATCGTCGGCTTCGAGGTCACGTACTGGGTCGCCGGGAAGATGTTCAGGTACTCGAGCCGCCCGTAGATCTCGCCGGAGAGCGGATCGAAGTGCGTGATCTCCTCGATCTCGTCGCCGAACATCGAGATCCGGTACGCCGACTCCTCGTAGGCCGGCTGGATCTCGACGACGTCGCCCTTGACGCGGAAGCGCCCGCGACCGAGGAACGCGTCGTTCCGCGTGTAGTGGATGTCGATTAGCTTCCGGAGCATCACGTCGCGATCCTGCTCCTCGCCGACGTGCAGCGCGACCAGGCGCTTCTCGTACTCCTCCGGTGACCCGAGGCCGTAGATCGCTGACACCGACGCGACGATGATCGTGTCCCGGCGAGAGAGCAGCGACGACGTCGCCGAGTGGCGCAGCCGGTCGATGTCGTCGTTCCGCGAGCTGTCCTTCTCGATGTAGAGGTCGGCCTGCGGAACGTAGGCCTCCGGCTGGTAATAGTCGTAGTAGGAGACGAAGTACTCGACCGCGTTCTCCGGGAAGAACTCGCGGAATTCGTTGCAGAGCTGCGCAGCGAGCGTCTTGTTGTGCGCGATCACGAGCGTCGGCTTCTGCACCTGCTCGATCGTCCACGCCATCGTCGCCGTCTTCCCCGTTCCGGTCGCGCCGAGCAGCGTCTGGAAGCGGTCGCCGTTCCTGAGCCCTTCCGCGACCCTCGCGATCGCCTGCGGCTGGTCGCCGGTCGGCCGGTACGCGTCGGATGTCTTGAAGGGCGCCATCGAGGGAAGGCTAGCCCCCGTGGCCGTCCAGACCGAAAGACCGCCCTACGAGGCGTACGCCGCGATCGCGGGCGCCTTCGTGGCCGGTCTCGGCGGTGTCGCCGCCCTCGCCCGGCGCCCGCCGCCGGCGACGGTGCTCGACCTCCTCGCGCTCTCGGCAGCGACGTTCAAGGCCTCGCGGACGCTGTCCCGCGAGCGGGTCGCGAGCTTCGTTCGCGAACCGTTCGTCGAGGGCGCCGACGAGCATCCGGCGGGCGAGGGGCTCCAGCGAGCGGTCGGCGAGCTCGTGACGTGCACGCGCTGCGTGGGGATCTGGAGCGCCGCCGTGCTGGCCTCGACGCAGATGCTGACGCCGCGCTTCGGCCGTGCGCTCACGTGGACGCTCGCCGCAGGCGCGGCGAACGACTTCCTGCAGGCCGGCTTTGCGGCGGTGTGCGCGAAGGCGAACGAGATCGAGAGCGGCGTGAGCCCGATGTGAGCGGCGCATGATTGGCGCCGTCGACACTGGCCAGCGGGTCTCATGGAACCCTGCCCGACAACGGCCGGCGAGCGCGAAAACCAGCCTAAGAGCTGGGCTAATCCTGGTTCTCAAGCGCGGTCGAGGGTGGTAGAAACGGCCCATGCTTGAGTTTCGGATCCTCGGACCAACCGAAGTCTGGAACGAGGACGAGCAGCTCCAGCTCGGCGGCCCCAAGCAACGCGCCGTTCTTGCCCTCCTCCTACTCGAAGCCGGCCGGGTCGTTTCGACTGATCGACTGATCGACCTCCTGTGGGGCGAGAAGCCGCCGGCAACCGCCGCGACCTCGCTTCAGAACTTCGTCTCGCAGCTCCGGAAGACGGTCGGGCCGGAAGTACTGGCAACCAGACCGCCGGGTTACCGTCTCGAAATCGCCCCCGAGCAGCTCGATCTCGAGCGGTTTCGCCGCATGGTCGAGGCAGCCAAGGCGGCACCGCCGACAGAGCGGGCGACGCAGCTTCGGGCCGCGCTGGCCCTCTGGCGCGGACCGGCGCTCGCGGATCTGGCGTTCGAGCCCTTCGCGGAGCACGAGGCCGCCCGCCTCGAAGAGCTTCGGCTCGCCGCCCTCGAGGAGCGGCTGGACGCCGACCTCGAGTCCGGGGCACACGCGGAACTGGTCGGCGAGCTCGAGTCGCTCGTTCGCGAACACCCGCTCCGCGAGCGCTTGCGCGGACAGCTGATGCTCGCGCTCTACCGATCCGAGAGACAGGCTGAGGCGCTCGACGCCTACCGCGACGCCAGGCGGCAGCTCGTCGACGAGCTCGGGATCGAGCCCAGCTCTGCGCTCCAGGATCTCCACAGCGCGATCCTGCGGCAGGACTCGCGTCTCAAGGGCAACGGCCGACTGGCCGTCGAACCGGATCGCCTGCGCGACGTCGTCGACACGCTGCTCGCCGGTCGACTCGTCCTTGTGCTCGGAACCGACGTCGGCGAGCTCGCACTCCGCCTCTCGGAACGCTTCGAGTACCCGCATGAGCGGCCCGAGCTCCCTCGTGTCGCCCAGTACGTCGCCGTCATGAAGGGCCCGGGGCCGCTTCATGACGAGCTCCACGCGATGCTCGAGACCGACGCCAGTCCGACCCCGGTGCATCGCTTCTTCGCCGCTCTACCGCCGCTGTTCCGGGACCGCGGCGTTCCCCACCAGCTGATCGTGACGACGAGCTACGACCTTGCGCTCGAGCAAGCGTTCCTCGACGCCGGCGAGGAGTTCGACGTCGTCTCCTACATCGCCGAGGGACGCCACCGCGGGAAGTTCTGCCACCTCGACCCGGACGGCAAGGGGACGCTGATCGAGCTCCCGAACGAGTACGCCACGGAGCTCTCCCTCGAACGGCGGACCGTGATCCTCAAGCTTCACGGGCAGGTCGACCGTACGATCGATCGTGAGTGGGAGAGCTTCGTCGTCACCGAGGACGACTACATCGGCTACCTGTCGCAGACCGAGGTAGCGAGCGTCCTGCCGGTGTCACTCGCGGCCAAGCTCCGGCGGAGCCACTTCCTCTTCCTCGGCTACAGCCTGTCGGACTGGAACCTCCGCCTGCTGCTGTACCGGCTCTGGGGTGACCAGCCGCTGGGCTACCGCTCTTGGGCCGCACAGGAGAACGCGCAGCCGTTCGAGCTCGAGTTCTGGCGGCGCCACGGCGTCGACGTCGTCGACATGGCACTCGAGCAGCATGTCGATGCGCTGGCACGGCATGCCGGCGTCCCCACGTTGGACCGGGCGCCATGAGCGACGCAACGGTGTCCGCGCCGCCGAGCCCGTTCAAGGGCCTCGCGCCGTTCGAGGCCTCCGAGCTCGACACCCTGATGTTCTTCGGACGGGAGCGGGAGTCCGAGGTCATCAGGGCGAACCTGATCGCCGCCAGGCTGACCATCCTCTACGGGCCGAGCGGCGTCGGGAAAACCTCGCTGCTGAGGGCGGGCGTCGCCCATCCGCTCCGGACGAACGAGGGCGCGGCAGTCGTGCTCTTCTCGGAGTGGAGCAGCAAACCTGAGGAAGGTTTGCTCGCCGCTGTCGAGGATGAGGTCAAACGCATCCGACCCGGCACACGACTCGAGCCGGCCGACCGATCGCTCGCGGACGCGATCGCCGCGTGGACTGCGGAGCTCGGCGCCGAGCTCTACGTGATCCTCGACCAGTTCGAGGAGTACTTCCTGTACCACGAGGCAGGCGGACCCTTTGTCGCGTTGGCCGAACTCGTTCGACGGCGGGACGTCCGAACCAACTTCCTGATCAGCATCCGCGAGGACGCCCTCGCCCAGCTCGACGCGTTCAAGGCGCAGATTCCGAATCTCTTCGGAAACTCCCTTCGGCTCGACCGGCTGACCCGCGATGCTGCCAGGCGCGCAATCCTCGGGCCGCTGGAGCGGTACAACGAGCTCGCGTCGACCGAGCGCCGCATGGAGCCGGAGCCGGAGCTCGTCGAGGAGGTTCTCGACTCGGTCGCCGCCGGCCGGATCCAGCTCGGCGCGTCGGGCCGCGGCGGCGCCGAGAACGGCTCTGTGGATGCCGGTCTGATCGAGGCGCCGTACCTGCAGCTCGTGCTCGAGCGGCTCTGGGAGGTGGAGACCGAGCGCGCCTCCACTCGGCTCAGGCTGGACACGCTGCGCGAGCTTGGCGGCGCAGCGCGGATCGTCGAGGACCACCTGGAGCGAGCGATGGCCGGTCTCACAGCGGAGGAGAAGGACGCCGCCGCTGCGATGTACAACCACCTTGTCACACCGACGGGGACGAAGATCGCCCACCGGAGCGGCGATCTGGCCCGCTACGCGGCGGTCGACGAGGCGGAGGCGAACCGTGTCCTCGCGACTCTCGCGCAGGAACGGATCGTCCGGGCCGGCGAGAACGGCGTCGCCGGGCCGCAGTACGAGATCTTCCACGACGTCCTCGCGGACGCGGTCCTCGCCTGGCGGGCCCGGCACGAGGCTGACCGTCGCTTGGAGGAGGAGCGGCGGAACGCGGCGCGACGGCATCGCCGACTCCTGGCTGCGGCAGCAGCCTTGCTCATCGCCGTCGCGGTCTTCGCCGGGATCGCCCTGTACGCCCTCGCGCAGCGACGGGAGGCGAGGGCCGGCGAACTGGTCGCCCAGGCGGCCGCCGCGCTCCCGACGGACCCGGAGCGCAGTCTCCAGCTCGCGCTCGACGCGAGCCGGATCAATCGCTCGGCCGCAGTCGAGGACATGCTTCGCAAGACCCTGCTCGCGCAGCGAACGAAGGCGGTATTGCCGCTACGAGGGCCTCCGGGAGTGCCGATGCTGAGCGAGGACGGCAGCAGCGCCGCGAGCGTGCGCGCCGACGAGGTGCAGCTCTACGGCGGCCCGGGGATGACGCCGGGCCCGACTCTGGCCCACCCCGAAGCGACTTCGGCTTCGTTCAGCGATGACGGCGCTCGAATCGTGACCACCGGAGGAGACCGTGTCGCGCGGATCTGGGACGCACGGACGGGACGGCTTCTGCGTTCGGTCGCGCACCCGAGCGGCCTCACGGAGGCTGCGTTCAGCGCCGACCGCAGCGAGATCTTGACCGCCGGCGTTGACCGGACCATTCGTGTCTTCGACGTCGGAAGCGGAGCGCGCCGGATGAGCTTTGTCCAGCCGAGCGACGTGACGGCCGCCAGCTTCTCCCCTCGGGGCGACTTGATCGCAACCGGAGGCTCAGACGACATCGCGCGCTTGTGGAACGCGCGCACCGGGAAGCTTCAGCACGAGCTGCACAAACACGTCGGTCCGGTCGGCGCCGTTGATTTCAGCCCCGACGGGAAGCTCGTCGCCACCGGGAGCAGGGACGGCACCGCCATCGTCTGGGGCACGAGCAACGGAGACCTGGTCACGATCCACCCTGGCCACAGGGGCTTCGTGTCAGCGGTCGACTTCAGCCCCGACAGCAGGTCGGTCGCGACGGCAAGCAGCGAAGGTCTTGCGCGCGTCTTCGCCGCCGAGTCGCCGACCCTCCTTGCGACCCTGATCGGCCACTCGGAGGCGGTCACGGATCTCGCCTTTACGCGTAACGGAGCCACGCTTGTGACTGCGAGCAACGATCGGACGGTGCGTCGCTGGGACCCCCTGCGCTTCCCCGAGCTCAAGCGTGTTCGGGAAGGTGCCGACCCCGTGGCCGCGGTCGACTTCAGTCCGGATGGGCGTCGCATCCTAAGCGTCCCGCAGACCGATCCGGCCCGTGCGTGGTTTGCCCTGAGTGGAGACCCGGCCGCAGGGCAGCTTCGTCAGGCCCTCGAGGACGCAGGCACGCCGACGTCCGTGGCACTCAGCGCCGACCAGAGCACTGCGGCGGCAGCATTTGAAGACGGGACGATCCGAGTAGCTGACGCCGACAACGGCGAACCGCGAGCCCGCGTGGAGACCGGCAGCCCGGTCAGTGCACTCGCCGTGAGCCCCGACGGCCGGCTGCTCGTCGGCGGCGCGGACGACGGCACCGCTCGCATCTGGGACGCGGGAACCGGGGACCTGCGACGCGAACTGCCCGCCCATGCTCGGGAAGTGACCTCCGCCTCCTTCAGTCCCGACGGTTCGACCGTCGTGACCACGAGCCGGGACCTCAAGGCGCGGCTGTCACGGACCGACGACGGGAAACAGGTCTGGCTCGAGCCCTATACCGGGATCGTAAGCGACGCCGATTTCAGCTCCGACGGTCGCTGGGTCGTGCTCGCAGGCCCCGGCCGCGCCGGGATCGTCGACGCGAAAACCGGAGAGCGCGTTCTCGACCTGGACGGAAACGACCGTGTTCTGACGGCGGCCGCGTTTTCGCCGACAGGCTGGCAGATCGCCACCGGCGGTGAATCCGGCGCGGTCCGTGCGTATGACTGCCGGCTTTGCGGCGGCGTCGACGAGCTTGTCGACCTCGCCGAGAGCCGCCTCGCACAGCTCCGCGAAGCGCCTTAAGAAGTCGTTTCCGATCGCATCGATGAGGAGGGGCTCCTTGGAGCCGGGCGGGCTCGATCAACCGGGCTCGCGCCCGCCTTGGATCTCCCTTTTAGGCAGGCCGATGTTCTGGCCGATCAGGATCCGTAAGTCCTTGCCGGTCGGTGTGTTGAGTGGGTTCTGGCGCGCGACAAGCAGGTGGCGATCAGGCCAGTCGCGTCCGGCGGTGCCTCTCCCGAGTCGGGGCGGGTCAAGGTCGTTCAGTGCGCGTGTAGTTACCAAGCGGACCCAGATCCGGAACTGCAAGCGGCGCATGAGCGGGGCGTTGGCCGCTCGTTAGTCCGGGTGCGCACTCTCGGTGCATGAAGCACTTGAGAGTTCTGCGTCGTTCGCTGGTTGCGTCGCCTGCGCTTGGTCAGTTGCACCTGGACGGCCGGGAGCGACTCACCTCGACGGCGGTGCTCCCCGCGCCATCTCATCGAGCCGATATCCAGGGGCTTCGTGCCGTGGCGGTGCTGTTGGTGGCGCTCGGTCATGCAGGTGTCGGCTTCGTCTCCGGCGGATTCGTCGGCGTCGACGTGTTCTTCGTCCTGTCGGGGTTCTTGATTACGGGGCTCCTGCTCGCCGAGGCTCGTACGCGCGGCAGGGTCTCGCTGCTCGAGTTTTACCTTCGCCGGGCGCGGCGGATCGTGCCGGCGGCTTCGCTGACGCTGCTCGTGACGACCCTCGCCGCCTTCTTGCTTCTCAACTTCGTGCGGGCGCGAGAAGCCGTCCATGACAGCCTGCACGCGGGCGCGTTCGCCGCCAACTTCCGGTTCGCCGAGCGCGGCGTCGACTACTTCGCAGAGAATGACCCGCCCTCCCCGGTGCGCCACTACTGGTCGCTCTCGGTGGAGGAGCAGTTCTATCTCGTCTGGCCTCTGCTGCTCGCGATCACGCTCTTCGGCGTGGCAGTGCGGCGGCGGCGACATGACGTTGATCGGCGTATGCGGCGCCTGCCCATTGTCGTCCTCGTGCTGGCGACTGCATCGCTTGCCTGGTCGGTCCATCTCACGTCGACGTCGCCAACGGCGGCGTACTTCTCGCCCTTCACGCGGGCATGGGAGCTCGGCCTCGGCGCCATGATCGCCGTCTGCACCTCGGCGCTCGGCCGCATTCCGGCGGCTGCGAGAGGCGTCATGGGTTGGACGGGAATAACGGCGATCGCGGTGGCGGCGCTCACGTTCTCGGAAGCAACACCGTTCCCCGGCTCGGCCGGCCTCCTGCCGACCGCCGGGACAGCGTTGGCGATCATCGCCGGGATGGGCAGCCGGACTCCGAGGCTGGCGGTAGGGCGGTTGCTCGCGCTACGCCCGATGTGCATGGTCGGCGATCGATCGTACGCGCTCTACCTGTGGCACTGGCCGGCGCTGATCCTGGCGGACGCATACGTTGGCCGCGAGCTTCCGGTCTCGGCCAAACTCGGCCTCGTGCTCGGCGCTTTCCTTCTGTCGTGCGTCTCATACGCGCTAGTCGAGAACCCCATCCGGCGCAGGGTCCGCAGCGGGAAGGCGACAGTCCTCGTCGCCGCCGCGTGCACAGCAGCATTGCTCGGCACCGCCGGCATCGCACTCGCCGGCATCGATCGCGCGCAACAGCGGTTCGAGCGTCCCATCTCCGCCGGAACTGCGACCGCTGCAGCGGAGCTCGGCGGCCTTGAGTCTAGTGGTGTGAAGGGAGCGCTCCCAGTCGTCGTGGCCGCCATCGAAGCCGCGCGCCGCGACGAACCCATCCCGTCTGGCCTCACTCCCCGCCTTGGACAGCTTCGGGGTCTCCCGCCAGCATACGCACCGCCGAACGGGTGCATAGGGCAGGACAGCGGTTCGAAGAGCACGACACCGATCTGCCGCATCGGCGAGCTGTCGAGCCGCAAGCTAGTCGTCCTAATGGGCGACTCACACGCGATGATGTGGCTCCCTGCGCTCCTCGAGACGGCCCGGCACGACCACTGGGCGGTGGTTCCGATCCTGCGGCTGGGTTGCACGCCAGGCAAGTGGACGACCAACTACGGGCGCAAGGCCTGCCGCGACTGGTACCGCTGGGCAATCCGCGAGATCAAGCGCATCCGTCCACACGCCACACTGATCGGAGGAAGCATCGACCAACGGCCGGCCGCGACCACGCGTGCGGCCATCGAAGGCGTCCTGGCCGCTGCGCAGGAGCTCAAGGCGTCCGGCAGGGTCGTCGTCATCGGCGATCCCGAGGGGCTGAATCGCGATCCCGTGGACTGCGTGCTCTCCCGAAACGCGTCGACGGCGACCTGCGCGACGACATGGCCCACTCAGTCGCTCGCGTTCTACGACGAGGTCGCCCGGCGGGCAACGCACCTGGGTGTTGGCTTTCTCAGTACACGCGGCTTCGTCTGTTTCGAGCGGCGCTGCCCGGCCGTGATCGGTCGGACGATCGCGTGGGCCGACACCAACCATGTGAGCGCCGCCTACTCCGCCCAGCTCGGGGGCGCCTTCCGCGCAGCCCTCACGCGAGCGATCCCGAAGACTCGCCGCTGACCGGCAGTCCCCTCGCTTGGCACCGTCCTCAGCCACGGGAGGCAAGTCTCGACGACGTTAGGTGTGACGGTTCAATTGCCGAAGGTGCCGCGCGCGGGCTCGCTTGTCTTCGTCTGCTGACTGGAGGGCACGGGCGAGGAGCGTGCCTCTCTAAGAGCTACGAACGATCCCGTTAGCCGGCGATTAGCCGGCCCCTAGGGAGCCGTGGGCGGCTCCTCCGAGCCTCGGTCCGTGATCGACCGAGAGGAGGAGCCCAATGGCTCTCAGACCCCTTCTGCTGCTCGTCGCAGCACTTCCGTTGGTGCTGCTCACTGGACCGTCTCATGCGGGGACGAACGGCCTCGGGAAGCTCGAAGCGGCTTTCGCCCGCGAGAGCTACCGCCCCGGGGAGACGGCCAGGCTCGCGCTCTGGCGCGCGGGCGGCGCCATCACCGTGCAGGTGTTCCGCAGCGGCCCCGAGCGAGCGAAGACACGTGGAAACAACACGATGAACGGCATCCCCGTCTCGCCGCCGGCTCGCTATCGAGCAGGCAGTCGGCTGCTGATCCGGATCGGCGCCTGGCCGACCGGCGTCTACTTCGCGCGCGTGACGGCGCGCGGTGGGCGGGTTGCATTCGCACCCTTCGTCGTGCGCCCGAGGCGGCTCGGCGAGCATCGCGTGGCCGTTGTACTTCCGACGCTCACCTGGCAGGCCTACAACTTCCGCGACGACGACGGCGACGGGTCGGCGGACACCTGGTATGCGGACCGCAGACGGCGGAGCCTGCGCCTGGCCCGTCCGTTCCTCAACCGCGGCGTCCCTATGCGCTTCCGGTCGTACGACCTTCCGTACCTCCACTGGCTGGCTTGGAACCAGCGGCCCGTGGACTACCTGGCGCAGGCGGACGTCGAGCGCATCTCGAGCGCACGATGGCTGGCGCGCGCCTACGACCTGATCATCTTTCCGGGTCACCACGAGTACGTCACCGCGCGCGAGTACGGCCTCATCAACGCGTACCGAAACCTGGGAGGCAACCTCATGTTCCTCTCCGCGAACAACTTCTTCTGGCGCGTCGAGCGCCGCAGAGACGTGCTCCACCAGATCGCGATGTGGCGCGACCTCGGGCGGCCGGAGGCCGCGCTCGTCGGCGTCCAGTACGTGGCCTACGGAAGCCACCTGCGGGGCCCGTACGTCGTTCGGGACGCGCGGCGAACGCCGTGGCTCTTCCGCGGTACGGGGCTGCGCCGGGGCTCCAGCTTCGGGACGTTCGGCATCGAAGTCGACCGGAGGACCGCAGCGTCGCCACGCGGCACCCACGTGATCGCCGAGATCAGGAACGGCCAAGGCGCCGCCCTCGCCGGCCAGATGACGTACTACACGCGCGGCGGCGCCAAGGTGTTCGCGGCCGGCGCCTTCACACTCGGCGGCTCGGCGACCAGACCTTACGGCGCCAAGTTGCTCGACAACCTGTGGCGCCACATGAGTCGCGGTTAGCGGGCGGTTAGTCGGCCGCTAGGGCGCCGTGACCGCCTCCTCCGACGCTCGGTTCATGAGCGATCGAGAGGAAGGAGGGCAGGCGATGTCGAGGCGGATCCTCATCATCCTCGCCAGCGTTGCGGCCGCGCTTCACGCGGCGAATCTCGGCGGCGGCGGGCCCTAGATGGCTCGCATCCCAGAGTTCCGCGCGGAAAGCCCTGAACGGGGCTGTCCGTGCGTCCTCAGACGACTTCCGCTCCTGCGAACCGAGCGCGAGCGTTTCGCGCCGATGCCGCGTTCTGCTTCCGCTCGTAGAGGTCGATTGCCTCGCGGACACGCCCGGCAGCTTCGTCGCGCCGGTTCGCCGCGGTGAGGACCGCGGCGACGTCGAGAAGCACGTCGCCCTGATGTGTCAACGCATCGGTCTTCATCACCAGTGCCAGCGCCTCCTGGGCGAGCCGCTCGCCACCGGCTAGCTCACCGTCGTGCGCAAGGAGCTTTGCCTTGAGGCTTCGCCAGGAGAACTGCGCGATGACGTCGCCTGCAGGCGCATGACGCTCCGCCACGCCGCTCCATTGCCGTGCGTCATCGATCCGGCCGGTCGCGTAGAGCGAGGCGCCGAGTTTGGCGGCGACGGTGGAAAGCGCGGCGGCGTCACCGACACGGTCGAACGTCGCGCAGCAGCTGCGAAAGGCCGCTTCAGCCGCCGTGTGATCGCCGGCGACGGCGCAGACCCGGCCGCGGAGCCGGCCGCTCGTGTTCGCCAGGCCGTGCTCGTCTGCGACCTGCCGGTAGATGACATCCGCTTCGTCGAGCAGGCGCAGCGCGTCGTCGACGCGCTCGTCGTATCCTTGGAGACCGGCGAGGAACACCAGGACGTGGGCCGTTGCCAAACGGTCGGTGGCCTCGTCGAGAAGTTGCTCGCACCTCTCCTGTGCTTCGGGCACCGGGGTCGGGCCGTAGTAGAGCGCGGCGGCGATCTCCGACAGGCAACCGGCTGTGGACCAGCCCGATCCGCGGAGGTACGGCAGAGCCCGCTCGGCGGCGTCGAGCCAGTCCACACAACGTCCCTGCATCGACCCGCGGGCATATCCGAGTGCCCGCCAGGCACGGCCGAGCGCTCGGTCGTTGCCGGTGCTTTCGAACAAGGGCGTCGCCCCACGTACGAGTGCGACGAGCTGATCCGGATCGCCGCCGCGATGCAACCGCGACCGCGCGAGCTCGATTTTCGCGTACAAGCCCGTCGCCTCGTCCCGGGCGACGGCGGCCTCATCGATCGCTTGGGCGAATGCGGTCTCGCCGGAAGGCGAGTCACCGTGCTGGACCAGCGCAATTCCCAGCTCGCAGAGGATCTCGCCGCGTCCGGGCTCGCCGGTCGGCAGCAGTGCCGCCGCCCGGCCGAGGAGGTTCACCGACGCCGGGGCATCCGCCTGCTTCCACGCATCGACCCCGGCTGTAGCCAAGACGCGCCCCCCACGCCGTGCGAGGTCGGCGACGGTCGGATCTCCTGGGTGCAGCTCTCGCCGGTAGCGGTGGGCCTGCTCGAGGTGGTAGCCGACGATCTCATCTGCGCTCTCGGCTCGCTGCTCAAGCCAGGTACCGAAGCGCTCGTGAAGCTGCGCCCGCGCTTCCTTGGTGATGCCGGCATATGCCACATCCCGGATCAGGACGTGGTGAAAGCGGAACAGGTCGCCGTCTCGTGCGCGCGCCGGGCGGATCAGGCCTCGGCGAACGAGCGACCTCAGTCGCGTGTCCAGTGCAGCCAGCTCGGCCGGAGGCGAGAGCTGAAGCAGCGAAGCACGCGAGAACTCACGTCCGACGACGGCGGCCCGCTCGAGCAGGGCACGCTCCTCCAGCTCCACGCGATCGAGACGGTCGGCGAGGAGCACTTCGACCGACGGCGGGAGGGAGCCGAGTGCGTCCGCCCCGGCTTCTTCGGCGAAAGCCAGAAGCTGCTCGAGGAAGAGAGCGTTTCCCTCGGCGATCTCGACGATCCGCGCCAGGGTTGCCCGGTCGATCGCCTCTCCGCGTAGCTCTGCGACGAGCGTCGCGGCCTCTTCCGCACTCAGGGGCTCGAGTGCAAGGACGCGGTCACGTCCACTCCAGCCGGGACGCTGTTCCAAGAGTTCCCGCCGAGCTAAGCAGACGACCATGAGCGGCGCCCGAGCCGTCCAAGAATCGAGGTAGTCGATCAGATCGAGGAGCGTCGGCTCGGCCCAGTGGACGTCCTCGAGCACGACCACGAGCGGCTGCTCGAGCGCGAGCGCCTCGAGGAAGCGGCGGACCGCCCAGAAGACCTCGCCGGTCGATGCCGCGCCGCCTGCACTGCCGCTGAGCTGCGTCACCCGCTCGGCGACGAGCTGGGCCTGCTCGTCACCGGCTAGTAGCTCCACGATCGCCGCTCGCGGGCGCTCCGGGGCTGCCTGACGCACGACCTCGTCCAGGGGGAGATACGTGGCGCCGTCGCCGTACGAGACGCAGCGGCCGAAGAGTGCTCGAGCGCCGGTTCCAAGGCTAGAGACGAACTCCGAGGTGAGCCGCGTCTTCCCGACTCCGGGATCCCCGAGGATGACCACGACACGACTACTCCGTTCCGCGTTGGCTCCTGCGAATGCGGCCTGAAGCCAGGCGAGCTCGTCTCGGCGCCCGACGAGCTGAGCGGTTCCGAGCGGCCGAACGTCCTCGCCAACGGCGAGGAGACGAAACGCGGCAGCGCGTTCGAGTGTGCCGCCCACGCCGATCGGATGGGCCGGTTCCGCGTCGACCGCATGTCTGGTCAGGGCGTACGTCGGCTCGCCGAGCAGAACCTCGCCCGGCTTCGCCGCCTGCTCGAGGCGCATTGCGGCATTGACCGGCGCGCCGGTGGCAAAGGATTCGCCGGACCCGGAGTCGCGCACGAACACCTCGCCGGTGTTGACTCCGACGCTCACCAGCAGCTCCGTGCCCTGCTCGACGGCGAGCTCCGAGCTTAACGCTGCGAGCGACTCTCGGAGCTCGCTTGCTGCGCGTACCGCACGGAGCGCGTCGTCCTCGTGCAGGGTGGGAATGCCGAAGACGGCCATGGCCGCATCGCCGATGAACTTCTCGACCATCCCGCCGTGCCTCTCGACGGCGCTCCGGACGAGCTCGAAGTAGCGGTCGAGGACGCGGCGGAGTACCTCCGGGTCGAGTCGGTCGCCCAGCTCGGTCGAGCCGACGAGATCGGCAAACAGGATCGTCACCGTCTTCCGCCGGTCGGGCTCGGCCGGCGGAACTCGCCGACGCGGCGCGTCGGAAAGGTCGAGCTCCGGGTCGTGCCGCAGGATCGCCTGCTCCAGCCGCTGGAGCTCGGGCGACGGATCGATCCCGAGCTCATCGACGAGCGTCTCGCGGGCTCGGCGGTACGTCTCGAGGGCGTGCGACTGACGACCGGCGCGGTAAAGGGCGAGCATGAGCAGCCCGACCGGGCGCTCACGGAGCGGATGCTTGGACACGAACGATTCCAGCTCGCCGATCGCCTGCGAGTGACGACCCAGCTCCAGCTCAGCCTCGAGCCGATCCTCCCACGCCGCCACGCGCAGCTCCTCGAGGCGGGCAGCCTCGTCGGCGGACGTCTGCTCGAGCTGGATGTCGGCCAGGGCCGGCCCGCGCCAGAGCGCGAGGGCCTCCCGGAGGTGCGTCACACGCTGCTGCGGATCCGCGTCTCGGGCCTCACGAGCGAGCCGCTCGAACCGGTGGGCGTCGACCGCATCGCGCTCGATGTCCAGGGCGTAGCCGGGGGCCCGTGTGACGAGAACGTCCGGAGGAAGCACCTTGCGGAGCTCGGAGACGAGATTCTGCAGCGACCCCACAGCGGCCTTCGGCGGAGTCTCGCCCCAGAGTTCGTCGACGAGTCGATCGGTGGAAACGACCTCGCCCGCGCGCAGCGCAAGAATCGCGAGGAGCTCGCGCTGCTTTCGCCGGCGCAGCTCGATCCGGCGCCCCTCGACGCCGGCTTCGAGCGGCCCCAGTAGCCGGACTTCGAGCAGGGACATCTGTTCACCAGAATTGAACACGAGATCGCGGCTTCGTACAGAGGAGGATCCGTACGAGCACGACTTTCGACTAGTCAAGGTTTCGGTCGAGCCGCGTGAGCCGCGCGTGAGGCCCGTATGAGCGGGCGGCGGGACGATCGGAGCCATGAAAACTCTGCTTTCAGCCCTCGTAGCGCTCGTGCTCGCAGCGCCCGCCGTCGCAGCCCCGCCGTCGAACGACAACCGGGCCGACTCAGTGCTCCTTCCGGACTTCCCCTCGACCGTCCACGGCACGACCGCCGAGGCCACGGTTGAACGACTCGACCCGCAGGTCTCGCGCTGCGGCCGAATCGAAGGCACCGTCTGGTACCGGATCGAAGCGGCGCCGGACGGCACGATCGTCTCGACGATCCAGGCCGCCGCCGGCTTCACGCCCGTCGTCCGCATCTACCGCCGCGGCTCGTCGAGCGTCCAGGAGCTCGACTGCGGCACGGCCGCCGCCGGCGGAAAGGTCGTCCTCTCCGTCCAAGCGGTCCGCGGCGCCGGCTACTTGATCCTTGTGGGTCGCCGAACCGGGACCGCTGACGGCGAATTCGATCTCCGCGCCGAACTGTTCTTGCCGCCGGAGAACGACGACCGTAGTGGCGCGGTCCGCCTCGTCGGGCTGCCTGCGACCGCGCGGGCGACGACGCTCGGGGCGACGGCCGGCGAGTCGGACGGCACGCCGTGCGGCCTCTCCGGCGGCACGGTGTGGTACCGGCTGACCGGGCCGGCCAGCGGGCGCGTGCTCCTTCGCCTCTCGACCGCCGGCGAGCTGGATGCCGTCGTCGCGGTCTACCGGGCCGTGCGGTCGAGAACGGAGCTCGTCGGCTGCGCCGAGACCGACCGCAAGGGCAACGCGTTGCTCGGCTTCGCCGCGCGACGCGGCGCGAGCTATCTGATCGCGGTCGGAGAGCAGCGCAACTCACCCCCGGGCGAGTTCCGGCTGCAGGTCCAGGCGGCCGAGGCGCCCGAGCGCCAGCCCGGCCGCGCACTGCGCCACGGCCGCGTGAGCGACTCGGTGAACGGCTTGACTGATGTGAACGACATCTGGTGGGTCCGGCTCCGTCGCGGCGTCACTTATCGGATCGCCTTCAGCTCGAGCCCCTGCGCACGCACGACCTTGAAGGCCCGTGGCCGAGTCGTCCGTCTGAGCTGTCGGGATCACACGACGTTCACCCCGGGACGGGACGGCGGCGGACGCTACGTGGTTGAGGTCCAGGCATCCGAGACCGCGGCGCGGCAGCGCTACCGCCTGCAGATCGCCAGGGCCTCCGTTGACGACATCGGCGTCGGCGCAGAGCTGGGGCCGCGCGGCGCGCGGGGCTCGCTGTCGCCGAGCGCCGTTGACATCCTCGATCTCTACCACTTCGACGTTGAGCGTCTGAGCGAAGCCCGGCTGCGACTTGGGCAGCCGGCAGGCGGCTCCTTCCGGCTCGTCGTCCTCACCGACACCGGAACGCGCATGGGCGCCGGCGCGGCCAGCTTCCGGCGACACCTCGGACGAGGTCGCTACGTGGTCGCAGTCGAGGCTCCGGTCGGAAGCCGTGGCGGCCGCTACCGCCTCTCCCTCCGCCTACGCGATGTGACGTCGACGTCGGTGCTCGTCTCCGGTCGAAGCTCGGCCGAGGTCAGTCCCGGCAGCTCGGTGACCATCAGCTGCCTCGTCTCACCGTCGGCGAGTGGCCTAGTCGAGCTCCAGATCGACCGGTTCGACCCGCTCACCGGCTGGCACTTTCACCATCTGCTGCGAACGTCGGCGGGCGCGGGCGTCTCCTGGCGGCCGCCGGGAGCCGGACGGTGGCGCGTCCGGGCGAGGTACCGCGGCAGCTCGCGCTCGGCCCCCAGCCGCAGCGGCTACGCGCACATCCTCGTCGCTCGGCCGATCCCATGAACGCCGAGAGCCGTCGACCCTCAACCACCCCCGAAGCCACGGGCTTCGGAGCCAACCGAAGGAGGACGACATGATGAAACTTCGACCCCCGAGCCCTGCGCTCGTCGTGGCCGTGATCGCGCTCTTCGTCGCGCTGAGCGGGACTGCGGTCGCGGCGGGAATCGTGGCGAGGGCCCAGTTTGCGAACAACGCGGGCAAGCTCCAGGGGAAGACCGCACGGCAGGTCGCGGCAATGCCGGGGCCGGCCACGGCCGTCTCGTCCCTGGTCTCAACGGCCTCTGCGCCGTTCTCGCTCGGCCCTGACGCCGAACAGGACGTCACCGTCCCGTGCCCCGCCGGCACCAAGGCGATCTCCGGCGGGTTCACGACACCGAACTCGGTCCTCTCAATGGATACGCGTCCGTCGGCGAACGGCGCCGGCTGGAGCCTCTATCTGATCAACCTCTCGAGCACAGAGGCGGCCTCGGGCACCGCCCAGGCGATCTGCCTGAAGTGACTCGTTCGCAGTCGTTTGAGAGTCGTGGCCAAAGCGGTAGGAGGCGGCACTGCGGCGTCGCCTCCAGCCGCCTCAGCTCGGTCCGAGATGAGCGGCGTGTGACCACGGTATGAGCGCCGAGGAGCAGGGTGGGCTCATGGACTCCCCCGAGAATGCAGGTACCACGCTCGCGCTGGAGGCGCAGCGATATCTCGCGGCGGTCGATGCGTTTCGCGCCGAGGGCTGTGAACCCCATTGGCGTCCAGAACCGCAGAACGGGCCACGGCGGCCGCGCGTATCCCGCTCTCACCCCGATCCAATCCAAAAGAGCAAGAGATGTTCGGGCTGAAAAGCGCCGAGCACAGCGCGCCGCGATGCGGCCCGGCCTCGGAAGCCGTCGGCTTCCGGGGCCGTGCGGCGCATGCGCCTCGGCTCAAACCCAGTAGGGCGTGTACTAGCAATGGGTGCGGTATGAGCGCAGAATCACCCTGAGGCGCGGAAGCCGGCTCGTTAGGAGGGAAACGATGTTCGAGTCGTTGGGAAGGATGATGGTCGCGCCGCTCGCGGCGTTCGTCTTGCTTGTCGCAGCCGGTGCCGGGGCTGGTGCAACGCCGCCACCCAACGTGCTCCAGTTCGATCTTGTCGCCGACATCGATTACGCCGATCCCGCGCTGTCGTTCTACGTGCCGACCTGGCAGATTGAGTACGCGACGTGCTCGCGTCTCGTCAACTTCCCCGACGCCCCCGCGCCCACTGGAAGCATCCTCCAGCCTGAGATCGCCGCCAGGCTCCCCACTGTGTCGCCGGACGGGCTTACGTACACGTTCACGCTGCGCGACGACTACTTCTTCTCGCCGTCGGGCGAGAAGGTAACCGCGACGCACTTCAAGCACGCAATCGACCGGTTGCTGAACCCGATGATGAGCTCACCGGCGCAAGCGTTCATGACCGACTTCGCCCAGGTCGTCGCCGTGAATGACAACACACTCACGATCAGGCTGAATCAGCCGTCAGGCGACCTCCTCGCGCGGTTGACGATGCCGTTCTTCTGTCCGCTCCCGACCTCCGTGCCGATCGACCCGGACGGCATCGACGCGCCGGTGCCGTCGGCAGGTCCGTACTACATCGCGAGCTGGACACGCAATCAACAGATCGTCGTCCGGGAAAACCCGAACTACCGCGGCAACCGGCCACATCATTTCGACGAGATCCACTACACGGTCGGCCTCCCACTCGAGACCATTAGGCAGCGGATCGAGACCGGCGAGGCCGATCTCGGCGACCTTCCGCCGGCGGCGCACGCGGAGCTCGGCCAGAAGTACGGCCCAGGGAGTCCGGCCGCAATTCGGGAGCGGCAGCAGTACTTCTTCTTTCCTGCCCCCAACGTCTCGTACCTGGCGATGAACCACGATCGCCCGCTGTTCGGCTCGGGCGGAAGCCTAGGCAATGTCAACCTCAAGAAGGCCGTCAACTACGCGATCGACCGCGAAGCGCTCATGGCGCAGCGCGGCGCCTACGCAGGCACGACCACGGATCAGCATCTGCCATTTGGGATCCCGGGATACAGGGATGTCGCGATCTACCCTGCCCGCCCCGACATCGCGCGGGCCCGCGAGCTCGCCAACTGGCAGCCCGGTGACCCGGTTCGAAACGGTGTCCTCTATTGCTCGGACAGGTCTCCTGCTGTGCAGCAGTGCCAGATCGTGCAGGCGAACCTCCGTCAGATCGGGCTCGAGATGAACATCGTGTACTTCCCGCGGGCCCAGCAGTTCGAGCGAACGGGTAGGCGTGGCGAGCCCTTCGACATGACACTCGAGGGCTGGCACGCCGACTACCACGACCCGTTCGACGTCTTGTTCCTGCTCGACGGCAGCGGGCTCGGCCCGGTCGGCTCGACCGGAAACGCGAACTTCGCGTACTTCAACGACCCTGGCTACAACGCCCGGATCCAGGCCGCGAACCAATTGGACGGCGATGCTCGTGCGATCGCTTTCGGTGAACTGGACGTCGACATCGCGCAGAACGCCGCTCCGTGGGCTCCGTATGGCATCCCGAACGATCGTCACTTCTTCTCGACGCGTATCGGCTGCCAGAACTACGTTCCGGCCTTCGGGATCTCGCTCGGCGCGCTCTGCCTTCGCCCGGTTTCGGCCGACGATGCAGAGGTAGTCGAAGGCGACGCTGGAAGCCGGTCCGCCGTTTTCAATGTGAGGCTCGCGGAAGTCGAGCCGGCTGGTTACCCGGTCACCGTCAGCTATATGACCTCGGACGGCACAGCCGACGCTTCGGATTACAAGCCGACCTCTGGAACTCTCACGTTCCAAGCTGGCGACGCCCCGAAGACGATCTTCATCGAGGTAGTTGGCGACACGGCGCACGAGGCCGACGAGACGTTCTTCGTTCGGCTCTCAGCCCAATCAACCGGCGGGCCGATCGTGCCAAGCGCAGGCGTCGGGACGATCCGGAACGACGATGCCCCACCGCCGCCTCCGCCCGACACGCAGCCGCCAACCGATCCGAATCTCCGGAGCACGAGCCACAGGTTGGGCGTGGCGTCGACCGACCGAACCGTCGACATTGCTTTCGAGGGTGCAACGGACAGCCAGAGCGGCGTAGACGGCTTCTCCTTCGCCTGGGACCGGCAGCAGATGACCCTCCCGGACACCGTCAAAGAGGCGGAGGAAACGGCCAGCAGGACGACGAGCCCGTCGCTTGCCAACGGGCGGTGGTGGTTCCATCTCCGCACCCGCGACAACGCCGGGAACTGGAGCTCGACGCGCCATCTGGGCCCGTTCGTGATCGTTCCGCGACCCCGCTGCGTCGTCCCCAACGTGCGCGGAAAGACGCTCCGGCAGGCCCGCAGAATGCTTGCGGCCCGACGTTGCACGCTTGGGCGCGTCACCCGCGCGTACTCAGCGAAGGTCAACAAAGGCCGGATCATCAGGCAGAGCCGCCGGCCCGGCGCCCGGCTGCCACGCGGCACCAAGGTGAAGGTGGTCGTCAGCCGAGGCATGCGCCGCTAGGCGCCCGGCTCGGGCCCAAAGACACAACGCCGCAGCGCGTGAGCCGCGCGTGAGCGCCGCGTGAGCGCGGCATTCGACCCTGAGCGGTGTGCATTGGAGCCGAACGAAGGAGGGAAAGATGTCGAGCTCGACTCGATCGAACAGCCGGCAGGGCCAGCGCGACCTTGGCCGGCTCATCCCTGTGGCGCTCTCGGCTGCGGCGCTCGTAGTCGCAGTTCTGGGTGTCACGCCTTTGGGATCAGCCGCTGGAAGCGCGGCCGAACTGGCAAAGCAGTCCATCTCGTCTGGGAGGCAGTCCGCCGGTGAGCAGCAGAAGCCCAGGGTCGTCCGAGGCCCACGAGGCCGGCGAGGCCCACGCGGCCCGGCTGGTCGGCCCGGCGCGCCTGGGCCGAAGGGCGATGCGGGGGCGCAAGGCGAGCGAGGCGCGCCGGGAGAACGGGGCGCGGCGGGAGAACGCGGACCGCAGGGTGAGCGCGGACCGGCAGGCACAGCAATCGCAACGCGGGTTCGAAGCATTCGTGAGGTGGCCACCGGCGATCTCCCGTATCCAGGCACGCTGTGGCCAACGACCGGCGGCGTCTGGACGCAGCGGGCTCAGGAGACGGATTTCCTCGTCGGCCAGGTCGAAGTGCGGTATCCGGCCGCGTGTGACGCTTCGGGCAACAACCCACCGTATGCGTCCCTCACCCTGAACCTCGACGGAGAGGTAACGGGATCGGCCTACGTACAGTTCTACCCCGCCGGGGCCGGTACGCGTCAGCGACTGGGCGTGTACTTCTATCCCTCGAACGCGCTGTTCGCTCCTGGCGACGACCTGACGCGGGCGATGACGGCGAGGGTCATGGACACCTGCAGCGGACCAGGCCAGGACTTCACGTTCACCGCCCTCAAGATCGACGTCATTTCGGCGGGCTAAGGCCTGCGCTGACCGGTAAGGGCGGCGAATTCGCCGCCCTTACCTTGTCCGGCAACTCGTCAGCTCTCGCCCGGAGCGCGGCGAGCGCGACTCCGGCCATCACCACGGTCTGGATCGCGGCGCACAGGGCAAAGACCGGCTCGACGCCGAAGGCGTCGAGCAGCGGGCCCGCGCCGAGAATTCCGATCGGCATCGCCAGCGCGTAGACGGCCATGAGGCTCGACAGCACCGTCGCCCGCAGCTCGGGTGGGATCCGCAACGTGATGATCGAGTGGAGGCTCGGGTTCATCAGGCCGTTCGCGAGCCCGGACATGCCGAGCACGGCGATCGCGGCGTAGGCCGGGAGGTCCAGCACCAGCAGCCAGAGCGGCAGCGCCTGGCCCAGAGAGACCCGCGCAATCAGGCTCAGACCGTCGACGTGGCGGACGAGCCTGTAGGCGATCGCGTTCCCCAGCACGGCTCCGACCCCGAACGCTGCGAAGAGCGCTCCGACGATCCACGCCTTCGCGTCGTAGCGGGCGATGACCAGCACGGGGATTGCGATGAAGATCGCCTGCCACGCGATGTCGCCGACGATGAAGCAGAGGCGCCAGGCGCGCACGAGTGGCTCCCGCGAGACCCACCGCAGGCCTGCACGGAGGCCGCGATCGTCGTCGCCGGCCTCGACCGGCTTGGTGGCGGGAACGAAGAGACCGAGCAGCGCGACGCCGACGACGTAGGTCGCGGCGTCGACGAGCAGCACGGCCGGCGCGCCGATCAGCCCGATCAACACGCCGGCGACCGGCGGACCGAGGAGTAGCGTGATCCGGGTCGCACCCTGGAAGAGAGCGTTGGCCTGGCTGACGACGCCCTCGTCCTCGCCGAGGAGCTCCGGGAGGATGATCCGCTGCGCGGCGAAGTACGGGGCGGTCAGCGCGCCGACCGCGAATGCGACCGCCACGAGCACGCCGAGCGAGAGGGCGCCGGCCCAGTGGAGCACCGGGATGACCAGCATCAGCGGCCCGCGTGAGGCGTCGCACAGGAGCATGGCGCGGCGGGCTCCGACGCGGCTCAGGAACCGCGCCCCGAGGAAGCCCATGACCGCGAGCCCGATCGCCTCGGCGGTGAGGACGAGGCTCATCCGCGTCGCCGAGCCGCTCGTCGTGAGCACGAACCACGGCAGCGCGACCCAGGTCATCTGCGCGCCGGTCGTCGAGATCACCTCGGCCGCGAGCAACGCCTGAATCGGCGTGCTCCGCAGGGATGCCGTGTCCATCACGCGGCCTCCGCGACATGTCGCAGCCGCGGGATCGGCGAGAAGGCGAGCCAGACGACGCCGGCCAACGCCCCGACGACGCCGATCCATAGGGCCGCCTGGAGGCCGAGGGCTGTGCCGAGCGCCCCGCCGAGCAGCGCGCCGATCGGCCTGATCCCGTAGTTGACGAAGCGAAACGTCCCCGCCGTCCTGGCCCGAATCCGGTCCGGCGTGCGGAGGAAGGTCAGGCTCGCCGCGGAGACGTCGAAGATCATCACCCCGACGGCGGAGAAGAACTCGGCCGCGGCGAGGAACAGCCCGAGCTGGAGCTCGGAGCCGGACGCGATCGGCACGAGGATCAGCGGTGCGGGAAAGAGCACCGAGCCGAGCACGACCGAGCGTCCGATGCCGATCGCCTGCTCGAGCCTGGGAGCGACGAGCGCGCCGAGGATCCCGCCGACCGCGCCGATCCCGAGTGCGACGCCGAGCGTGCCTGGAGCGACCCCCAGCTCCCTGGTCGCGTAGAGCACGAAGATCGCGTGGAAGACGAAGTTGAAGAGGTTGATCGTCGCCGCGCAGCCCAGGTCGGCGCGGATCAGCTCGTCCCCGAGCACGAACCGCATCCCGTCGCGAAGGCTTCGGACAACGCCGTTGCCGTCCTTCTCAACCGGCGGTTCCTGCGAGCGGATTCGAGTTAGGAAGGCCGCCGAGCCCACGTACGAGACGGCGTCCACGAGCAGCGTCACCGGCGCGGTGAGGACCTGGACGAGGAAGCCGGCGAGCGACGGCCCGGTGACGAACGACACCGCCCGGCTCAGGCTCATCTTGGAGTTGGCGTCGACGACGTCCCGCCGCGGCACCACGGAGACGAAGAGTGCCGGCCAGCTGACCTCGAACATGACGGCGAAGGTCCCGACCGCGAAGGCGACCGCATAGAGCTGCGGAAAGGTCAACACGTCGAAGGCGGCGGCGATCGGAACCGACGCGAGGAGGCCGGCGCGGGCGACGTCGGCGAGAACCATCAGGCGACGCCGCTGCTGCGAGCGCTCGATCCAGACTCCGGCGAGCAGAGAGAAGAAGAGGTGCGGCAGGAGCTCCGCGGCGACGAGAAAGCCCATCTGGGCTGCCGAGGCGTCGAGGGTCAGGACCGCGACGAGCGGCAGCGCGAGCAGGGTGACCTGGTCGCCGAGCTGCGAGATCGACTGCGCGGCCCAGAGTTTCAGGAACTCGGGCTGCCTGAGCAGCGGAGGCGGCTCGGGAGCCGTCCCCGGCGTGGCCGGATGAAGCTCGCTCATGCCCGGCGCACTGAGATGTCGCCGCTCATCGTGACGGCGCGGGGGTCGATCAGCGGGCCCC
>Ga0081538_10000154_pt1 | contig 71483 bp, 66 predicted proteins | sample TabmetS5T2R1_FD_71022 | JGI IMG/M metagenome (GOLD analysis project Ga0081538, IMG submission 71022) | Tabebuia heterophylla rhizosphere microbial communities from the University of Puerto Rico - S5T2R1 | ecosystem: Host-associated > Plants > Roots > Rhizosphere ... | reverse complement strand
CGACGTCACGTTCCGCGAGACCACGACGATCTGCCGGGAGCGGCCGATCGGCACCGGTGCCGCGGTGGAGTCGATGGATGACGAGGACAATCCGTTCCAGGCGACGGTGGGGCTGCGGATCGAGCCGGCGCCGATGGACAGTGGCGTCGACTTCCGACTCGAGATCGAGCTCGGATCGCTGCCGTACTCCTTCATCCGGGCCGTCGAGGAGACCGTTCGGCTGACCCTGCGGCAGGGCCTCCACGGCTGGGAGGTCATCGACTGCACGGTCACGATGACCCACTCCGGATACGTGCCGCCGCCGCCGTACGGCTGGAGCAAGTGGTCGAGCTCGGCGGGCGACTTCCGGCAGCTCACGCCGCTGGTCCTGATGCGGGCGCTGCGGCAGGCCGGGACCGCGGTGTACGAGCCGATGCACAGGTTCCGGCTGGAGGTCCCGGTCGACTCACTCGGGTCGGTGCTGGCGGGGCTCACCCGCCTGGCGGCGGTGCCGCAGACTCAGACGCCGCAGGGCGCGATCCGGGTCGTCGAGGGCGAGATCCCGGCCGCTCGGGTGCATGCGCTCGAGCAGCGACTGCCCGGGTTGACCCGTGGAGAGGGCGTGCTGGAGAGCTGGTTCGGCCGCTTCCACCCGGCGAGTGAGCCGGTCCCGACCCGGCCGCGCACCGACCACAACCCGCTGGATCGTCGGGCGTACCTGCTGCACGTCAAGCACCGGGTCTGACGGATGGCTCAGCGGGCGGGGAGCTTCGGCTCGATGCCGGCCAGCGTGCGGAGCGCCTCGACGACGCTGGAGTTGTCCAGGTCGGCCAGGCCGTTGGCGAGCATGCCCTGGACGACCTGGTTGATCTGGGTCGTCAACAGCATCGGCGCCTGGTGCTCGCGGCCGAGCTGGATCGTGAGCCGGGCGTCCTTGCTGTGGCTGTCCAGCCTCGACGCCGGCTCGGTGTAGCGCCGCTCGACCATCCGGTCGCCCCACATGTCCATCGCCTTGCTGTACGCGGCGCTGGCCCGGAGCACCTCGAGCACTCGGCCGACGTCCATGCCCATCTTCTCGGCCAGCACCAGACCTTCCGCCACTGCGAACCGGTTGATGGTGAGGATCTCGTTGACGACGATCTTCGCTCGCATCCCGTCGCCGTGGCCGCCGACGTGCATCACGGCGCGACAGAACGGATCGAGAGTCGGCTCGACGACGGCCAGGTCGGACGGATCGCCGCCGACCATGCCGAGGGTGTCGCCCCGAGCGACCATCTCGCTGTGCCCGCTGAGGGCGGCGTCGGCGAAGTGCGCACCCTTCTCGGCGAGATCGGCCGCCATCGCCTCGGCGTCCCGCGGCAGCACCGTGCTGGTCTCGACCACGATCGAGTCGTCGCCGACGCGCTCCGCGAGCCCGCCGGACTCGAAGCAGACCGAGCGGCTCACCTGCGCGTTGGGGAGCGACAGGATCACGACGCGGCAGCGGGCCGCGACATCGGCGGGGCTGGCCGCCAGTGCGCCGCCGCGCGCGGCATGCGCGTCGCGGGCCCGGTCGTCGACGTCGTACCCCACGACCTCGTGACCCGCGGCCAGCAGCCGACTGGACATCGCCGTTCCCATGAGGCCGAGTCCGACCAGTCCGACTTTGTCCGCAGCCATGGACAGATCCTACACGATGCAATATACGCTGTATCCGTCCCGCCACGAGGGAGAGGACGGCCCATGCCCACGATGACCGGCGCCGAGTACCTGGCCCGCACCCTCGACGCGTACGGCGTCACCTCGGTCTTCCTGGTGCCGACGATCCTGACCCGGTCGCTGTACGAGATGGAGCGGCGGACCGACATCAAGCGGATCGTGACGCATGGCGAGAAGTCCGCCGCGTACATGGCCGACGGCTACGCCCGAGCGAGCGGCCGTCCGGGCGTGTGCCTGGCGCAGACCGTGGGGGCGGCCAACCTCGCGGCGGCGCTGCGCGACCCGTACCTCGGTTGCTCGCCGGTCGTGGCGTTCACCGGCGGCCCGTTCGGCTGGAGTCGGGGACGCCACACGTACCAGGAGATCGACGACGTCCCGCTCTTCAAGCCGGTGACCCGATGGAGCGGTCAGGTCCTCGAAGCGGCTCGGCTGCCGGACCAGCTCGCGCAGGCGTTCCGGGTCGCGTGTGCCGGCAAGCCGGGCCCGACGCATCTCGAGATCGCCGGCCACATGGGCCAGACGGTCGAGGACGCCGAGCTCGACGCGGAGATCCCGTCCGGCGGGCCGTACGTGACACCGCTGCTCCGCGTCGAGCCGGCGTCGGACGCCGTCGAGCGGGCGGCCCAGCTGCTGCGGTCGGCGGAACGACCGGTGATCGTCGCCGGAGGCGGTGCCCGGCACTCCGGCGCCGGGGCGGAGGTCGTCGAGCTGGCCGAGCGGATCGGCGCACCGATCGCCACCTCGCTCAACGCCAAGGACGTCGTGCCCGGCGACCATCCGCTGAACGTGGGCGTGCCCGGTCTCTACAGTCGGGCCAGCGCCAACCACGTCGTGCTCGAGGCCGACCTCGTCCTCTACGTCGGGAGCCAGACCGGAAGCCAGGTCACCCTCAACTGGCGGGTTCCGGGCCCGCAGACATCGGTGATCCAGCTCGACATCGACCCCACCGAGATCGGGCGGCACTACCCCCGTACGACTCCGCTGCTGGCCGACGCCAAGCTCGGTCTCGCCCGGTTGATCGAGGCACTTGCCGACGTCGAGCCGGACCCCCGCCCGGCCTGGGTGGAGCGGGCCCGCGAGCTGGGTCGACGGTGGCGCGAGCGGGTCCGCCCGGACCTGGAGTCCGACCAGCTGCCGATGCGTCCGGAGCGGCTGTGCGCCGAGCTGACCGAGCTGCTTCCGGAAGACACGCTTCTCGTCTCGGACACCGGCCACTCCGGCATGTGGACCGGCGGCTTCGTCGACCTGAAACGACCGGGTCAGGGCTTCATTCGGGCCGCCGGGTCGCTCGGTTGGGGCCTGCCCGCCGCGATCGGCGCCAAGCTGGGTGCGCCGGACCGCCCGGTCGTGTTGTTCACCGGCGACGGTGGGCTCTGGTATCACCTGGCGGAGCTCGAGACCGCCGTACGCTGGCGGATCCCGGTCGTCGTCCTCGTCAACGACAATCGCTCGCTCAACCAGGAGATCGGGTCGTACACCCCCGTCTACGGCGGCGAGCTGCACGGCCGGCATCACGAGCTGTGGCACTTCGAGGACGTCAACCTGGCCGGCGTCGCCGAGGCGATCGGAGCGAAGGGCCTGCGGGTCAGCAAGCCGAGCGAGCTGGCCGGCGCGATGGAGCAGGCACTCGCGACGCAGGGTCCGGTCCTGGTCGACGTCGTGACCGATATGGAGATCATCGCGCCCAAGGGCGTGGCGGAACCCGCGGCGGAGTAGCCCGGACGTGTAACAGATTTGCGGTACACAATTCGGTATTCCGCACGAGCTGTGGCCAACGCATCGTTCGACCTCGCTGTGGATAGTCCAATGCCCTGCGCTGGCAAAAAGAATTTCGAATTCGTCGGCGCCGTCAGCGCATTCGGTGGGGCTTTGTCGGAGGGCTGGTTTAGGTTTCAGATATGGCAGTGATGGGGTGGGCTTCACCGGAGCATCCGGTGGCCGAGGCGCTAGACGCGATCAGCGCTGCGCTGAGCGGGGCAGCCGACACGCCAGCGTGGTCGCTGTCCGATGCTCGGGTCGAGACGTTGTTGACCCGCGCGCATCGACTGGAGGGTCGGCTCCACGAGCTCACGTTGCGGCTCGCCTCCGAAGCTGATCGTCGTCGTGTCGGGGAGCGAAAGGGAGCGTCGTCGACGACGGCGTGGTTGCGTCGCCGGCTGAGTCTGACACCAGTCTCGGCTAGGCAGCACGTGACGCTGGCGACTGCGTTGACGGATCGGCTGGAGCTGACGCGGGAGGCATTGGCTGCCGGCGACCTGAGCCCGGCGCATGCACTGGTCGTGGCGAAGGCGATGGAGACCCTGCCCGCCCACCTCGGGTCGGAGACCCGCGCGTCCGCGGAGCGACAGCTGGTCGGTTGGTGTCGCGAGTTCGACCCACGCGAGGTCGCCCGGCTGGGCCGGCGGCTGTGGGAGGTCGTCGACCCAGATGGTGCCGACGCCCACGAAGCCAAGCTGTTGGGGCGGCAGGAGCGGAAGGCCCGCCGTGGACGGTGTCTGACCCTCGGTGGTGACGGGTTCGGGTCGCACCGGCTGAGCGGCCGGTTCGACCCGGAGGCGGCGGCGGTCATCGCGGCGGCGCTGGATCCGTTGGCTAAGCCGCTGCCGTCGACGGCGGACGGGCCGGATCCGCGGAGTCCCGGACAGCGGTACGCCGACGCCCTCGTCGAGCTGTGCCGCCGCCAGCTCGCCAGCGGTGACCTGCCGACCCGAGGCGGCGAGAGGCCCCAACTCGTGCTCACCATGAGCCTCGACAAGCTGCGGAAGCGACTCGGCTCCGGTGTGTTGGACACCGGCGAGCGACTCTCCCCTGCGACCAGCCGCCGGCTGGCCTGCGACGCTGGTGTCATCCCCGCCCTCCTCGGCATGGACGGCCAACCACTCGATCTCGGTCGCAGGAGCCGTACCTTCAGCGCCACACAGCGCCGTGCCCTCGGGCTACGGGACGGTCTCGGTTGTGCGTTCCCCGGTTGTGATCGGCCGCCGGCATGGTGCGAGGGCCACCACATCCGGCACTGGATCGACGGTGGGCTCACCGACCTCGACAACGGAGTGCTGCTGTGCGGCTACCACCACTCCACCGTCCACCAGAGCGACTGGGTCATACGGCTGGCCGCCGACGGTCGCCCCGATTTCATCCCACCCGCCTGGATCGACCCCGAACGACAACCCCTCCGCAACCACATTCTTCAACTCGAGTAGCGGACGTCGATCCACTATCCGCCATCGTCCGACCGATATGCGATCGGCGTTCTTGACTGATTCGTAGAAATCGTTTCCGCACGCGTCGGATCCAACGATTTCGCGCACACTTCCGAGGTGGCGCCGCTACTGGCCGACCCGGCCGTCGATGCGCTCGCGGAGTAGGTCGGCGTGGCCGCAGTGGCGGGCGTACTCCTCGATCATGTGGACCATGACCTCGCGCAGCGTGATGTCGCCGGTCGGATCGAGCATGCCGAGATCCTCGGCTTCGTCGACGAAGCGCTCGGCGTTCGCGACCTCGGCCCGCCACGTCGTCCACGCGTCCTCGACCATGGCCGGGTCGGCGACGGCGTCGTTGAAGTCCTTGTCCCGATCGTCCTCGGACCAGTAGAGCCGTGGCGCGTCCACGCCGTCCATGACTCGCCGAAACCAGCTGTGCTCGACCTTCGCCATGTGGCGTACGAGCCCGAGTAGCGACAAGGTCGACGGCGGGACCGAACGCCGGGCCATCTGCTCGGCGTCGAGGCCGTCGCACTTCATCTTCAGCGTCAGGCGATAGTCGCGGAGGTACTCCACGAGCACCGACCGCTCGTCCTTGGCTCCGCCGCCCTCCGAGCGCGGATCGTCCTCGGGGTCGACCCACATGTCGGGATGCTGGGTCGCCGCTGAATGGCGCTCGGGTACGGCGTCCTCGACGGAGTCCGTTGCGGGTGACATGCCGGCGATCGTCGCAGGTTCGCGGTTGCCGTGCCACCGCATTCGACCGGGATTGGGTCACCCCTGCCAAGCGCAATCCAATATCGGACATCATGTATGATGCCTAACGTGCACGCTTAGGCCAGTCCCCAACCAGGGACCGCCTTCGGCAGCCTCGCGGTGACGGCCTGTCGTGCGTGACCCGCCAGTCGGATGGGCGTGGAGGGAGCGTCGGTGTGCCGGACATCGAGACCGTGCGGGACCTGTGCGCGACCCACTCCAACTGGGGTCGCTGGGGATCTGACGACCAGCGCGGCACGCTCAACCTGATCACGCCGGAGTGCGTGGTGCGAGCCAGCCGCCTGGTCCGCAAGGGACAGCCGATCTCGCTCGCCCTGCCGTACGACGAGGCCGGCCCACAGAACGGCGCGTTCAACCGGTTCAACCCGATCCACCTGATGGTGCGCGACGGCGCCGACGCCATCGCCGGCACCTCGGTCCGCGACTTCTACGGCGGCGTCGACCGGCACTTTCGTGGCACCGACGACGTCGTGATGATGCCGCTGCAGTGCGGCACCCAGTGGGACGCGCTCGGCCACGTCGTCTTCGAGGACCGGATCTACAACGGGTACGGCGCCGAACAGGTGAGCAGTTGGGGCGCGCTGAAGAACGACGTACGCAACGGTGCCGACGGCCTGGTCGGTCGCGGCGTACTCCTCGACCTGCCTCGAACCCTCGACGTCCCGTGGCTGGAGCCCGGTCAGGCGGTCGGCGCCGATGAGCTCGACCGGGCTGCCGATGCCGCGGGAGTCAGCGTCGGAGCCGGCGACATCCTGCTGGTGCGGACCGGCGCGATCGCCCGGGCCAGGGCCGACGGAGCATGGGGCGACTACGCGGGTGGACCGGCACCCGGCCTCGGCCTGGCGGCGATCGACTGGCTCGTCGGTCGCGATGTCGCCGCGGTGGCCACTGACACGTGGGGCATGGAGGTCCGGCCCAACGAGACCGACGACGTGATGCAGCCGCTGCACATCGTCCTCATCGTCCACGTGGGCATGTGGATCGGTGAGATCTTCGACCTGGAAGGGCTGGCCGCCGACTGTGCGGGCGACGGCGTCTACGAGTTCCTCTTCTGCGGCCCACCACTGCCGTTCACCCGGGCCGTCGGGTCGCCGCTCAACCCGATGGCCGTCAAGTAGGCCCGAGACAGCGAGGTGATGCCGTGCAGTCGCTGCGTTCGATGCTCTTCACGCCGGGCAACCGTCCGGACCTGATCGAGAAGGCGATCCGTTCGGATGCCGACGCGGTCATCGTCGACCTCGAGGACGCCGTACCGCTGGACTCGAAGGTCGCTGCCCGCGACGCCCTCGGCGACCTGCCGGACGCCGACGTGCCGCTCTACGTCCGGGTCAACGGCGCCGAGACCGACCTGCTGTGGGGCGACGTGGTCGCCGCCGGGCGCGCCGACATCGCCGGTGTGGTCGTGCCGAAGGCCGAGGACCCCGACCTGTTGCGTCGCGTCTCCGGCGCGCTCACGGCCTTGGAGCTCGACGGCGGCCGCGAGCCCGGAAGCATCGAGATCGTGCCACTGATCGAGAGCGCGAAAGGGGTACGGGACGCCGACGACCTGCTGTCCTGCGACGACCGAGTGACGTCGGTCCTGTTCGGGTCCGGGGAGCAGGGCGACCTGGTGGCCGACCTCGGCTGCGAGTGGACGGCGGACGGCACCGGACTGCTCTACGCCCGGTCGCAGGTGCTGCTCGCCGCCCGAGCCGCCGGGATCGCGCAGCCCATGGACGCGGTCTTCATGGACTTCCGCAACAACGCCGCGCTGCGGACCGAGTGCGAGCTGGCTCGACGGGTCGGCTACGTCGGCAAGGTCGCGATCCATCCGGGCCAGATCGAGGTGATCCACGACGTGTTCACACCGTCGGCCGAGGAGGTGGCACGGCAGCGCAAGATCGTCGAGGCGTTCGAGGCCGCCGTCGCGGAGGGGTCGGCGTCGATCAGCGTCGACGGTCGGATGGTCGACTACGCGGTCGCTCGGGTGGCGCGGGGCGTGCTCGAGCGAGCCGCGGCGGCCGAGCGACGAGCCGCCCGATGACCGGTCCGCTGTCCGGGGTCACGATCCTCGAGCTCGGTCAGGTCATCGCCGGTACGTACGGCGGCACGATCCTCGCCGACCTCGGCGCCGACGTGATCAAGATCGAGCCGCTGCGTGGCGACGCCGGCCGCAACCCGCTGATCGCGCCGTTGCATGGCGACAGCGCCATCCACCTGTTCATGAACCGCGGCAAGAAGAGCGTGGCCCTCGACCTCAAGAGTCCGGAGGGCCGCGAGATCTTCTTCCGCCTCGTCGAGCAGGCCGACGCCGTCGTCGACAACTTCCGACCCGGCGTGATGGCCCGACTCGGCATCGACCACGCGGCCCTGACCGCACGCAATCCGCGGATCGTCACCACGACGGTGACGGGCTTCGGCGAGTACGGCCCGGCCAAGGACCGTCCGGCGTTCGACCTCGTCGTCCAGGCGTTCAGCGGCCACGTCGACATCACCGGTGATCCCGACTCGGCGCCGGCGCGTGTCGGGGTCCCGATCGCGGACCTCGCCGGCGGCGTCTTCTGCTGCATCTCGGTGCTCGCCGGGCTCGTCGGCGCCGGCCGCCAGGGCAGCGGCGACCACGCCGACGTCGGCATGCTCGACGCGTTGGTGTCGCTGCTGTCGTACGACGGGCTGCACCACCTCAACACCGGTGATCCCGTGACCCGCCAGGGCACGGCGCACGCGTACATGGTCCCCTGGCAGGCGTTCGAGACCCGGGACGGCTACGTCGTCGTCGCGGCCCGCGAGGAGAAGTTCTGGCAGCGGCTGTGCGACGCGATCGAGCGACCCGACCTGAAGACCGACCCGCGTACAGTCGACAACCGGGCCCGCCTCGCCAACCGCGACTTCGTCGTCCCGATCCTCGAGGCGGCGTTTCGGCGACTCACGAGAGCCGAGTGGGTTCGGGTGCTCGAGAAGTACGACATCCCGGCGGCGCCGGTCAACGACATCGGCGAGGTGTTCACCGATCCGCAGATCCAGGCGCGCGGGCAGGTCCGGTCGTACGAGCACGCCACGCTCGGCGAGATCCGCTACCAGGCGAGCCCGATGCAGTTCGACCGGTGGACGTACCCGAATCGGCCGGCGCCGGTGCTCGGCCAACACACCGCCGAGGTGCTCGTCGACCGGCTCGGCTACGACGACGACGCGGTCTCCCGGCTCGCCGACGCCGGCGCGATCGGGGTATGGCGACCCGAGTCGCGCTGATGTTTCGCACCCTCTCGGTCACCACGACGTGCATCACCCTCGCCGCCGTTCCGGTGTTCCTGCTCGGCGCGCTGGCGGTCTTCATCCGCGACGAGCTGCAGTTCGACGAGACGCATCTCGGCATCGCGGCGTCGCTGTACTACCTGGCCTCCGCCGTGTCGGCCGCGCCGGGCGGTCGGATCGTCGAGCGCCTCGGCGAGCAACGTGGCATCGCCGTCGCCGCTACCGGTACGTCGGCGGCGATGCTGGCGCTCGCGGTCCTCGCCGACTCCTGGGCCGACGTCGTCGCCTGCATGCTGCTGGCCGGCTTCGCCAACGGCTTCGCGCTTCCGGCGACCAACCTCGGGCTGGCCCGCCGCATCCCGGCCGGCCGCCGCGGCATCGCCTTCGGCGTCAAGCAGTCCGCCGGGACCCTCGCGACCCTGCTGTCCGGCACCGCGGTCCCGATCCTCGCCCTCACCGTCGGGTGGCGATGGGCCTTCGCCGCCGCCGGAGCCGCCGGCCTGCCACTGATCGCCTGGGGACTCAGGGGCCGATCGAGCAGTCCGGGGTCGGCCGTACGCGAGCGACACCCGATCCCGGTCGGGCCGCTGGTCGTGCTCGCCGTCGCCGGAGCGTGTGGCGTCGTCGCCGGCAGCTCCCTCGCGTCGTTCTACGTCGAGTCGGCCGTCGCGCAGGGGATCTTCTCGGGAACCGCCGGGGTCGTGCTCGCGGTCGGCAGCGTCGTCGGCGTCGCCGGTCGGGTCGGCTGGGGCTGGGTCGGAGACCACTGCGGCAGCGCCGAGTTCCGCGTGATGAGCGGGCTGCTGGCCGCCGGCGCGGTCGGCTTCGTGCTCCTCGGCGGCGCGACGTCGGAGGCCCGCCTGCTGCTGGCGACCCTCCTGATCTTCGGCATGGGTTGGGCCTGGCCGGGCCTGTTCAACTTCGCGGTGAGCGAGCGCATCCCGGCCGCGCCGGCGGCGGCGACCGGTGTCATCGGCACCGGTCTGTTCGCCGGAGGGATCGTCGGACCGGTCGGCTTCGGGCTGCTGGTGGAGCAGACGTCCTACCGGTACGCGTGGTCCGCCGTCGCCGCGACGCTCCTTCTTGCCGGCGGCCTCGTACTCGTCGGCGGCAGCTGGCTGCACCGGCGCACCGCGTGAGTGAAGGTTTCGGCGATTGGCTCCCGGGCCGCTAGCCGATGTCGAGCAGCACCTTGATCAGGTCGGTGTCGGCGCGCATCGCCGTGAACGCGGCCGCCCCGTCCTCGAGGGGATAGGTCGCCGAGACCAGCGGCGCGACCTGGACCCGCTCCGATGCGACCAGGTCGATGCTCGCGGCATAGTCGCCGGGTACGGCCGCCCGCGAGCTGATCAGGTCGATCTCCTTGTAGTACAGCTCGTAGAACGGCAGCCGGCCCTCGGTCGCCGCGAGGATGCCGTACAGCAGGACTGTCCCGCCGGGGCCGACGAGCTCGACGGCCTGCGCCAGGGTCGCGACGGTGCCGACCGACTCGACCGCGATCTCGACCCCGCGCCCATGGGTGAGGTCGCGTACGCAATCGGCCGCCTCGTCGGGGGTGCAGGTGACGATCGCGCCGAGCTCCTCGCCGAGTGCCCGCTTGTCGGCCGATCGGGTGATGCCGACCACCTGCGCGCCCCGAGCCGTGAGTAGCTGGGTGTGCAGCAGGCCGCCGACGCCGAGCCCGATCACGACGGCGACCTGGCCCGGAAACACCTCGATCCGGCGCTGCGCGTGGACGCAGACGCCCAGCACCTGCAGCAGGCTGGCGTCGGCGAGCGGCAGGCCCGGCGGCAGCGGCAGCAGCTGCCGGTCGTCGACCGCGACCAGCTCGGCCAGCCCGCCGTCGACCTCCCGACCCATCAGGGCGCCGTTCGGGCAGAGGTTGGGCCGATCGGCGAGGCAGGCGTGGCAGCGGCCACACGCGACCGCCGGGTCGACCAGCACCCGCGTCCCTTCGGCCAGCCGACTGGAGCCGGATCGGGCGACGCGGCCGACCAGCTCGTGGCCGAGGATTCGCGGGTAGTCCACCGGCGGCTTGCCTTCGTACAGCTTGAGGTCGGTGCCGCACAGTCCGGCCCGCTCGATCGCGACCAGCGTTCGGGCGTCGTCGCCGGGCGCGGGCACGTCACGGACCTCGAGCCGCTCGGGCTCGACCAGGACGAGTGCGCGCATCGGTCTCCTCCTCCCGCCGTACTCTGCCACATCACTGTGTGACATGTATCATGTATGATATCTACTCGGCGAACAGAGGACGGACATGAGCCAGCAGACTCCTTGGCACACCGAGCAGTGGTTCACCTCGCCGTGGAATCACGAGACCGACGTGGTCGCCGACTTCCAGTTCCCGCAGCGGATCGAGTTCCACGACGTCACCTTGCGCGACGGTGAGCAGCAGGCCGGTGTCGAGTTCTCGGCCGACGACAAGATGCGGATCGCCGAAGCGCTCGCCGAGGCCGGGATCCAGCGGATCGAGGCCGGGCTGCCCGCGGTGTCGGCCGAGGACGAGAAGGCCGTCCGCGCGATCGCCAACGCCGGGCTGCCGTCGACCGTGTACGCCTTCTCCCGCTGCATGGTCGACGACGTCAAGCGCGCGGTGGACTGCGGCGTCGAGGGCGTCATCCTCGAGGTCCCGTCGAGCCGCCACCTCATCGAGCTCGGCTACCGATGGAGCGTCGAGCGGGCGATCGAGCTGTCGGTGACCGCCACCCGGTACGCGCACGAGCAGGGTCTCTCGGTGTCCTTCTTCCCGATCGACGCCACGCGGGCAAGCCTGGAGGACTACCTCGCCTTGGTCGAGCGGGTGGCCACCGAGGGCCACATGGACGCGCTGGTCCTGGTCGACACCTTCGGCGTGCTGGCGCCGCAAGCGGTGCCGACGTTCGTCTCGCAGTCCCGCGAGCGCTTCGACGTCCCGCTCGAGACGCACTTCCACATGGACTACGGGCTCGGCGTGGCCAACACCCTGATCGCTGCCGCCAACGGCGCCACGACGTTGCAGACCACGCTCGCGGCGCTCGGCGAGCGGGCCGGCAACACGCCGATGGAAGAGACCGTGATGGCCCTGCGCACGCTCTACGACATCGACTGCGGCATCGACACGACGAAGCTCACGGCCCTGTCGCGGATGGTGTGCGAGATCGCCGGCGTCGAGCAGCCGTCGAACCGTCCGGTGACCGGGCGCCGCCTGTTCTCGGTCGAGTCGGGCATCATCGCTACGTGGGTACGCAACGTCCGCGACGTCGACGTCACCGAGTGTGTGCCGTACGACCCTCGCCTGGTCGGTCAGCAACCGCCCGAGATCGTCCTCGGCAAGGGCAGCGGCCTGGACAACATCGCCGACCATCTGGAGCGACACGACCTGACCGCCACCGAGGAGCAGCGCTCGGACCTGCTCGCCGCCGTCAAGTCGGCCTCGCTCGCCAAGCAGGAGCTGCTGACTCCCGATGAGTTCCGCGAGCTCGCCCGGTCGGTCGGCATCGACTGACCTCCGCCGCGTCACCGGCGGCGACGCATGAGTCACGCCCGACCGTGCTGACGACGCGATGCTGACGACGCTGGGCTGGCTCGCGGTCGCCGGCCTCATCATCGGCAACGCCCTGTTCGTCGCGGCCGAGTTCGCCTTCACGTCGGTCGACCGGACGAAGGTCAAGCGCCTCGCGGAGACCGGCGACCGACGAGCCGCTCGCGTCCAGGCGGCGACCCGCGAGCTGTCCTTCCAGCTGTCCGGCGCGCAGCTCGGCATCACCTTGTGTTCGCTGCTGCTGGGCTTCGTCGCCGAGCCGGTGATCGCGGCGGCGTTCGAGTCGCCGCTGCACGCCGTCGGCGTCGAGTCCGAGCTCGCGGCGCTCGGCCTCGCGCTGCTCGTGGCGACCTTGGCGCAGATGCTCCTCGGCGAGCTGGTCCCGCAGAACCTGGCGATCTCGCGGCCGCTACCGACCGCCCTGGCCATCGCCGCGTTCCAGCGCGGGTTCGCCCGGCTGTTCCGGCCGGTGATCGCGCTGTTCAACGAAACCGCCAACGGCATCGTTCGCCTGCTGGGCAACGAGCCGCAGGAGGAGCTGCGGGCCGCCCGTACGCCGGAAGAGCTGGCCTCCCTCATCGGCACGTCGGCGATGGAGGGCACCCTGCCGCTCGAGGTGGCGGCACTGCTGCGCCGGACCCTGTCGTTCGGCGACAAGTCCGCCGGTGACCTGATGACCCCTCGCGTCCAGATGCTGTCGCTGAGCCATCGACAGACCGCCGCGGACCTCCTGGAGGTGGCCCGCCGGTCCGGACACTCGCGGTTTCCGGTGCATCGCGGCGACGTCGACGACGTGGTCGGCGTCGTTCACGTCAAGCACGCGTTCACCGTGCCGGCCGCCGAGCGCCGGCGTACGTCGCTCGCCGACCTCATGGTCGAGCCGGTCCGGCTGCCCGCCTCCCTCAACGGTGAGGCGCTGCTGACCGCGCTGCGCGGCCGCGGCCTGCAGCTGGCGATCGTCGTGGACGAGTACGGCGGGACCGCCGGGCTCGTCACCGTGGAGGACCTCGTCGAGGAGCTGGTCGGCCAGGTGCGCGACGAGCACGACCCGTTCGAGGAGCTCGACGCCGTCATGTTGTCCGACGGGAGCTGGTCGGTCTCGGGTCAGCTGCGCTGCGACGAGCTGGGCCGGCGACTGGGGCTGATGCCGCCGGCCGGACCGTACGACACCGTGGCCGGGCTCGTCCTGCGGCTGCTGGGACGGATCCCCACCGGCGGTGAGACCGTCGCTGTGGACGGCTGGCGGATCACGGTCACCCGGATGGACCGACGCCGGATCGCTCGGGTCGAGATCAGCTCGCCGGTCGGTGAGGCGCGATGAACCTCCTGGTGATGGTCGCCCTGCTGGCCGGCAACGCGTTCTTCGTGGGCGCCCAGTTCGCCCTGATCGCGGCCCGCCGGGACCAGATCGAGCCGCTGGCGCGGGCCGGGCATCGGTCGGCCCGGATCACGCTCGGCCAGATGCGCCGGCTCTCGTGGATGCTGGCCGGCTCCCAGCTCGGCATCGCGGCCTGCTCGCTCGGGCTCGGAGCGGTCGCGGAGCCGGCCGTCGCCGGCGTACTCGAGTCCGCCTTCGAGGCTCTCTCGCTGCCGTCGAGCGCCCTGCATCCGGTCGCGTTCCTGCTGGCGCTGTCGGTCGTGTCCTACGCCCACATGGTGATCGGCGAGATGGTGCCGAAGAACATCGCCCTCGCCGCCCCACTGCGATCGGCACTGCTGCTGGGACCGTTGATCGCCTTGTGGGTACGTGCCACCCGGCCGATCCTGGCCGCGATCAACGGTTTGGCCAACGGCGTGCTGCGACTGTTCCGCGTCCAGCCCAAGAGCGAGCTCGACTCGACGTTCACCTCGGCCGAGCTGACCGACCTGATCGCGGAGTCGGTCGCCGAGGGCTTGCTGACTCCGACGGACCAGCATCGGATGCTGCGCGCGCTCCGGCTCGACGAGGCCACGGTCGGCTCGCTCACCATCGCGCTCGCCGACCTGGTGACGCTGCGCCCGGACAGCACCGCCGGTGACCTCGAGGTGCTCGTCGCTCGCACCGGCTACTCGCGGTTCCCGGTCCGGGCCATCGACGCCGACGGCCACGACGACCTCGTCGGGTACGTCCACGCGAAGGACCTGCTCGACCTCGCCCAGGACCGGCCCGACGCCACGCTCCCCGCGCGGCTGGTGCGTCCGATGCTGACCGTCGACGCCGACCTGCCGCTGACCAAGGCGTTCTCCGTCCTACAACGGTCCGGGCGTCATCTCGGCCGGGTCTCGTCCGGCGACCGGACGCTCGGCGTCGTCGCCCTGGAGGACGTCGTCGAGGAGCTGGTCGGCGAGATCCATGACGCCAGCCACGTGGACGGCGAGGGCACAACGGGATGACTTGACACCGCTAATTCCGACATTGCCGATAGTCCGGACATCAGGCCGATCGACTCGGTCTCAAATCGATAAAGAAGGTCACGGAGCAGTCGCGAAACACCCGATGAGGCCGCCAGAGTGTCGCGCAGGTCTCGCCGCCCGCAGTGGGAGGTGGCGACTCGGGGATACGTGTCCGTACGGCGTCGAACCACCCTTCGACGTTGCGTCTTGCGCCCGTACCCCGGGCGTGGAGAGGGAACGGAATGTCTCACGTCATATCTCGCCTGCGCTTGGGGGTCGGTGTACCCGCTGCCGCGCTCGTGGTCGCGGGCCTCGCCGCCGGCGGCACGGCGACCGGTGCGGCGCCCGACGACGGTCCGACCTTCGTGTCGCCACCGGCCGGTGGTCCGGAGCCCTGGATCAACTACGTCGAGCCGCGAGCCCAGGACCAGATCGTCAGCTATGAGCCGAAGGCCCGCAAGAACGTGCGGACGCCGGCCATGGACCTCGCGATCAAGACCGATCGCAAGTACTCGCAAGGCAACCCGCTCACCGCGAGCCAGCTGGCCAAGGCCGAGGCGAAGGCGGTGCGGACCGACACGAACCCGAGCGACTTCAAGTCCACGCCGAACCAGCAGGAGGCGAAGCTGCTGACGATCCTCGTCGAGTTCAACGACGAGGCCAACGACGACTTCAGCAACACCATGGTCCCGTCCACGGTGTTCGAGGACCGCACCTGCGTGCCGGGCACGACGCAGAACGGCCCGCTGCACAACAACATCCCGAACCCGGCCGACGCCTCCCACCTCGACAACAACAGCATGTGGGTCGAGGACTTCTCGTCGGAGTTCTACAACAAGCTGCTCTACTCCAAGCAGGGCGTCACGGAGCGGGTTCGGCCGGACCTGACCGGCCCGGACGGCCAGCCGGGCATCAGCCTTCGTGGCAACACGATGCGGAACATGTACGAGGAGATGTCCAAGGGCGCGTACACCGTGACCGGTGAGGCGACCCCGTGGGTCGAGGTGCCGCACTCCGAGGGCTGGTACGGCGCGAGCCGCTGCTTCCAGGACGAGGAGGGCAACTGGGTCGCGGGTGCGCCGCAGGACATGCAGGGCCACCCCGACAACCCGCTCGGCCCGGGCCAGTTGGCCATCGACGCCGTCGAAACCCTGGCGGCATCGGACCCGGACTTCCCCTGGGCGGACTACGACCAGGAGGACCAGGGCGACCGGGACGGCGACGGCAACAGGCTCGAGCCGGACGGCGTCATCGACCACCTCGTGCTCGTGCACGCCGGTGAGGACAAGTCCGGTGGCGGCGGCGCCGAGGGCGTCTACGCGATCTGGGCGCATTCGTCCGACGTTGCCGGCGGCGCTCCGATCCCCGGCACCGACCTCGAGGTGTCCAACTACATCGTGCAGCCCGAGGACTCCGGCGTCGGCGTCTTCGCCCACGAGTACGGCCACGACCTCGGCCTGCCGGACCTCTACGACACCTCCGGCGCGGCCGACTCCGACGTCGACTTCTGGGACCTGATGGCCTCCGGGTCGCACTCCGGGCCGATCTTCCAGTCGCTGCCGACCCACATGGGCATCTGGGACAAGTGGGTGCTCGGCTGGGCCGACCCGAAGGTGTTCGATCCGGGTGACAACAAGCGACAGGTGAAGCTGGGCCAGACCTCACGGACGCCGAAGGGCACCGAGGACGGCATGATCCTCAACCTGCCCGACAAGGTCGTCCAGCTCGGCGAGCCGCACAGCGGCAGCAACATGTGGTGGTCCGGCAACGACCAGGACTGGGCCGACGTCAAGATCTCCCGGTCGGTCGACGTCCCCGCGGGCTCGACCGACGCCAGGTTCTGGATGTGGAACGACTACGTCATCGAGCAGGACTGGGACTACGGCTTCGTCGAGGTCTCGACCGACGGCGGGTCGACCTGGGAGGAGCAGAAGGTCTACAACGAGGCCGGCGAGGAAGTCTCGACGCCGGACGACTACCCGGATCCGAACGGTCGGCTGGCCGACTTCGGCGGCAAGAAGTACGGCCTGACCGGCAGTACGGGCGGCTGGGCCCATCACTACGTCGACCTCACGGCGTACGCGGGTCAGACGATCCAGCTTCGGTTGCGGCAGGCGACCGACGCCGGGTTCCTGGAGCGCGGCTGGTTCGCCGACGACTTCGAGCTCACCAGCGACGGCACCTCGGTCTGGACCGACGACGTCGAGTCCGGTGAGAACGGCTGGACGGCCGAGACGGGAACGTGGACCGACACCAGCGGTGCCGGCTGGCGAATCTTCGACGGCGAGCAGATCACCGAGCAGTTCTACCTCGCCGAGTGGCGCAACTTCGACGGCTTCGACCGGGGCCTCAAGTACGCCTACGACAGCACCTACCAGCGCGACGGCGCCTGGAAGGTCGAGAAGATCAGGTACAACGCGCCCGGCATGCTCGTGTGGTATCGCGATGCGGCCTACGGCGACGTCAACCACGTGACGGCCAACCTCCAGGCGCTGCCGAGCTGGGGCGCCAAGGGCGGGCTGCTGATCGTGGACAGCCACTACGACCCGTTGCGCCGGACCGGTGAAGCGGCGGCGAAGGACCCGACGACGCTGAAGAACCTGCCGTCGCGTCCGCAGTCGTCCGACGCCGCGTTCGGCCTGCACAAGTCGTACGCCTTCACCGAGTGCCTCGAGGCCGCCGGTGAGCCGTTCAGTGAGTACTGCACCGACTTCGGTCGGCTGCCGATCATTCGAACGTTCACCGACAACAAGGGCTGGGTGCCGGGAATCGAGCTCCGTGGTCAGGATCTCTTCTTCCGGTACGCGCAGGGCTCGGTCGTCGTCCCCTCGGTCGGCCATCAGCCGTACACCACCCGGGTCGTGCACCCGGACGGCACGCCGGCGACCGAGCTGTACGGCGAGGACATCGGCGGCACCATCCTCGGCACCGGTAACCCGGCCGACGACGATGTCGCCTACGGCACGACGTTGCGAGTCGTCAGCTCCCACAGCAACAACCGGTGGGCGCTGATCTGGGTCGTGCCACCGGCCGCCTAGCGGCTCTCACAGGAGAAACAGGACGCCGGCCCCGTCGCGACCGCGGCGGGGCCGGCGCTTGCTGTCAGCTCAGTCGGCGTCGAAGGTGAGTGCCTCCCGCGCGTCCTCGCGACTCATGGGGAGCTCGACCGGGAGGTTGCGGGTGGCCGAGAGATCGGCGGCGAGGTAGACCTCCATCACCTGGCGGGCCTCGGTGGGCTTGACGAGGACTTCGCGGTCGAGTGCGACCGCCTCGAGGAAGTGCGTCGTCTCGCGCTCCATCGGGCCGGCGTAGACGTGGCCGACGGACTCGCCGGGCATCGTCGACAGCGGCAGCACCATGCCGTCGGCCATGGTGTTGAGGACGGTGTCGCGGTGCGAGTCGTCGAGCAGCAGCGCGCCGTCGGTCCCGACGATCTCGATCCAGGTCGAGGCGAAGTTGGGGTAGCCCGGCGGCAGGGTCCAGCCGGCTCCGACGGTGAGCACGACGCCGTTGTCGAGGGTGATGAGGATCGACATGGTGTCGGAGGTGCCGTACTTCTGCTGCATCACGCCCTGGGCGGCCTGGGCGTAGACCCGGACCGGTCGCGCCGGCTGCATGCACCACAGCAGGAAGTCGATGTCGTGGGTCGCCTCCATCGCGGCCGGCGACAGCACGATCCGGCCGGCGATCTTGTCGCCGAGCTTGCGGGTGATGTGCCGGCTGACGAGCGCGCTGACCGGCTGACCGAGAGTCCCGTCGTCCAGGCTGCGCTTGACGAGCGCCTGCTTGGCGTTGAACCGCTGCGAGTACCCGATCGTGAACTTGAGCCGCTGCCGCTCGGCCAGCGCGACGAGCTCGTCGGCCTCGTCGAGCGTCAGCGCGAGCGGCTTCTCGAGGAGGACGTGCTTGCCCGCCTCCAGGGCCGCCTTCGTCATCGGGTAGTGCGTCGTCTCCGGCGTCGCGGAGATCATCAGCGCGGTGATGGCGTCGTCCGCGACGAGCTCGGTGTAGTCGGTCGTCGCCGTCACCGCGCCGGTGGCCTTGGCCATCTCCTCGAGCCGGGTCGGGTCGGTCTCCGCCAGGTGCAGGCCGGCGACCAGCGGGCTGGCCGCCGCGGTCCGGGCTCGGATGCCGCCGCACCAACCGGTGCCGACGACGCCGACGTCGATCGTGTCCATCCGACCTCCTATCGCAATGGTGGTACGGCGACCGCTTCGACCTTGACCGGCTGTCCGGTCGCCGACGCGGTCTCCATGGCCAGGGCCACTTCCAGTGCCCATCGAGCCTGTTCCGGTGTGGTGATCTGCAGTGGCGATCCGGTCGCGAGGTGGTCCAGCCAGGTCCGCGTCTCGTCGGCCAGCGGACCGAACATCCGACCGAGCGCCCAGTCGCCCGACGTGGTGGTGCCGACGTACGCCATCGGGGTCGTGCGGTCCGGGACGTACGGATGGTCGATGCCCCGATCGCTGAAGACGACGTTCTGCCGGTTGTCCAGGTCGAGCAGCAGCGTGCCGTCGGTGCCGATCATCTCGAGCCGGATGCCCTGGCCGAGCGCCGGATAGTCCGCCGGCAGCGAGTAGCAGATCGTGAACGAGACGACCGCGCCGTCGGCGTAGCGCACCACGGCCGTCGTGATGTCGTCGGGACCGTCCGGCCCGGCCCGCTCCCGGAGCACCGTGCCGTGCCCAGCGGCGTACACCTCCACCGGCGGGTTGCCCTCGAGATACCAGCCCACGACGTCGAGCCAGTAGGTCAGGACGTCGACGACCGGGCTGACCTCGGCACGCTCGAGGATCGCGAACGCCTGGGCGCGGGAGTTGAGCACCCGGTTCGCGCCGCCGACGACGCGGCCGAGCCGGCCCTCGTCGATGTAGCGCTTGCCGAGGAAGACGTCGCGTCGGAACCGCTGGCTGTAGCCCACCCGAAGCAGCCCGTCCGCCTCGTGGGCCGCGGCGACGATCGCGTCGGCGTCCTCACGCGTGGTGGCCAGCGGTTTCTCGACGAGCACCGACTTGCCCGCCCGAAGCGCCTCGATGGCCGGGGTGGCGTGGTCCGGCTCCGGCGTCGAGACGATGACGGTGGTGACACGACGGTCGCGAATGATCCGACCCGGCTGGTCCGTCGCCACCTGGGCGCCGACGTTCTTGGCGAGCTGCTCGGCCCGCGCCGCGTCGATGTCGGCCACGGCGAGGAAGTCGACCGCCGGATGGCTGGCGGCCAGCCGAGCCCGGTGGGTGCCCATCCGGCCGGCGCCGACCACCGCGACACCGAGGCGGTCCCGCGGTGAGCTGCCGTCCATCGAAGACTCCTCACCCGCGGCGTTCAGACATGTTACATGATACAGGACTGACGAGAGGTGAGGCGGGGCCAGGGCGGCGGCAGCGGCCGCGGGTGAGGCCGACCCGGGGTGTCGGCGAGCCACGGGATGCCGACTCGAAGGTGTCGGCGGGCCACGAGGCCGACCCGGGGTGTCGGCGGGCCACGGGAGGCCGACTCGAGGTGTCGGCGGGCCGCGGGGGGCCGACTCGGGGTGTCGGCGGGCGACGGGAGGCCGACTCGAGGTGGCGGCGGGCCACGGGAGGCAGGCCGGGTGGCAGCCCACGGAGGTGGGAGCCGGCCCGGGCGGTAGGGACGACGGCACCGGAGCTCAGCCGCGGATCGGAGAGCCGACGCCGGCGGATGATCCCTTGGGCCCGGTTTGCGACCGCTTCCCTCCCGCTGCCGTCGTTTTGTGCCGGACATGTCGGGCTTGCCCGACGCGAAAGGGAGGGAAGCGGAGATCGGGCCAGCCGGGCTGGGCGAGGCACGTGTGGGTGCGATCACGGCCCGTCGGGCGGGCGCTGACGCATGGTCAGATATGATGTCTCATGGAACGTGTCAAGTCTACGCACGAATGAGAGGGGAGTGCGCTGACTGTCAACCTGGCGATCGGCGACGACGAGCGCCGTACCGCCCATCAGCTGGTCCGTGACACGTTGCGGCACGCGATCCTCACCGGGAAGCTCCGCGGCGGCGAGCGGCTGGTGCAGGCCGAGCTCGCGCAGCAGATGCGAGTCAGCACGACACCGGTACGGGAGGCGCTGCGCGATCTCGCGGCGGAGGGCCTGATCCGGCTCGACGCCCATCGCGGTGCGATCGTGCACAGCCCGAGTCATGCCGAGCTCGAGGAGATCTATCGGCTCCGCCAGCTGCTGGAGCCCGAGATCATCGAGCGAGCGATCTCCCACGTCACCGACGAGGAGCTCGACGAGGCGGACGCGATCCTGCGCCGAGCCGACGACGAGTCGGACCCGGTGGCCTGGATCGACCTCAACCAGCGGTTCCATCGGGTCTTCACCCGGGCCGCTCGTTCGCCGCGACTGGCGGCCATCGTCGAGTCGCTGCAGGACAGTGCGACGCTCTACATCCTGGTGGCGCTGACGCGTGGCACCCGCGGCGTCGAGGAGGCCAACGCGCAGCATCGCCGGCTGCTGGACGCGATCCGGGCCGGCGACATCCAGGCCGCGCGGTCCACCATGCTCGACCACATCCACAAGACCGTCGACAGCCAGCCGGACCTCCCCGAAACGTAGCGCCGCTGTTACGCTGCATCATGTACGATGCAGAGTCTGCCCGCGGGAGTGTGAGTGCGGATGGCGCGCTATCGAGTCGTCGTCACCGATCAGGTGTTCCCCTCGGTCGATCTCGAGCGCGAGCTGCTCGCGGGCGCTGATGCGGAGCTGGAGGTGGCCTCCGGGGAGCCCGACGAGGTCCTGGCCCGGGCCGCCGACGCCGACGCGCTGCTGAACACGTACTTCCCGATCGACGCCGACGGGATGGACCGGCTCGACCGCTGCCGGATCATCGCGCGCTACGGCATCGGGGTCGACAACATCGATCTCGACGCGGCCCGCGACCGTGGCGTCGTCGTCACGAACGTTCCGGACTACTGCGTCGAGGAGGTCGCCGCCCACGCGGTGGCGATGACGCTGTCCCTGCTGCGGCGGCTGCCCGACGGCGAGGCCGTGCTGAGATCCGGAGGCTGGGGGATCGACCGGCTGCGGCCGATCAAGCGGCTGTCCGACTGTACGGTCGGCGTCGTCGGCCTGGGTCGGATCGGTCGCCGGGTGGCCGACCTGATGGGTGCCTTCGGCGTCACCGTCCTCGGCCACGATCCGTACGTCACCGACGCGCGGGGCGTCCGGGTCGCCGACCTGGACGAGCTGTTGGCGACGTCGGACGCCGTGACCTTGCACTGTCCGCTGGTGCCGCAGACCAGAGGGCTCATCGACGCCGACCGGCTGGCGCGGATGCCCGAGCACGCCGTCCTGGTCAACACGTCCCGAGGTCCGCTGGTGGTGCTCGACGACCTGATCGACGCGTTGCGGAAGCGCGGCATCCGGGCCGCGGCGCTCGATGTCTTCGAGTCCGAGCCGGTCGATCCGGAGCGCTTGGAGGGCGTACCCGGTCTCCTGGCGACGCCGCACATGGCGTTCTACTCCGACGCGGCGCTGGCCGAGTCGCAGACCAAGGCCGCGACCCAGGTCATCAAGGTGCTGCGGGGCGAGCGACCCGACTACCAGGTGAACGCCTGATGGGCGGCGCGACGATGCGGGCGGCCCTGCTCTCGGCGCCGGGCGCGATCGAGGTCGTCACCCGTGACGTGCCGTCGGCGGGCCCCGGCGAGGTCGTGGTGCGGGCCGAGGCGACCTCCATCTGCGGCTCGGACCTCAGTGCCTATCGCGGCGTCCATCCCTGGATCAAGCCGCCGACGATCCTCGGTCACGAGTGCGCCGGGACGGTCGTCTCGGTCGGTGAGGGAGTCGCCGACGGCATCGTCGGGACGCTGGTCTGCATCGAGCCGAACATCTGCTGCGGCACGTGCCGGTACTGTCGCGCCGGCCTCCCGAACATCTGCCCGGACTATCGCGTACTCGGTGAGAGCGCGGATCTGCCCGGCGGCATGGCGGAGTACGTCGCGGTGCCGGCCGGACAGGTGTACGCGCTGCCGCCCGCGATGTCGGCCGAGGAGGGGGCGCTCGTGCAGCCGCTGGCGATCTCGTACGAGGGCGTCGAGCGCGGCCAGGTACAGCGGGGCGAGCGCGTCCTCGTCGTCGGCGGCGGGCCGATCGGGCTCGGCGCGATGCTGGTGAGCCGGGTGCGGGGCGCGGAGGTCATGGTGATCGACCTGCTCGACTACCGGCTCGACCTGGCCCGCAACCTCGGCGCGGACAACGTCAAGAGGGCCGACGACCCCGATCTCGACGCGACGGTGCTCGAGTGGACCGACGGCTACGGCGTCGACGTCGCGGTCGAGGCGGTGGGCGGCGCGCAGCACGCGACGGCGGCGACCGCGCAGCGACTCACCGCGCCGCGGGGCCGGATCGTCGTGCTGGGCTCCTTCGAGGACAAGGTCTTCCCGTTCCCGCTGCCCGAGGTGAAGAAGCGCGAGCAGGTGCTGCTCGGATCGCACGGTCATCCCCGCACGTTCGCGCCGGTGATCGACCTGGTCGCCGACGGGTCGCTGCGCCCGCGCGAGCTGATCACCCACACGGTCGGGCTCGAGGACGTCCCTTCGGCGCTCCGACTCATCGACGAGCGGGCCGACGGCGTGATGAAGGTCGTCGTCAAGCAGTCCTGAGGCCACGACGACATCCGAGGCGGTGGAGGCAACGTGGACCTGGCGCCGACGCCCGAGCAGCGAGCCTTCCGCGACACGGTCCGCGCGTTCTGCGACCGGGAGGTCCCGTCGGCGTACGTCCGGGAGTGCGACCGCGAGCACCGGGCGCCGGCCGAGGCGTACCAGGCGATGGCGAAGCAGGGCTGGCTCGGTCTCAACATCGCCGAGGAGTACGGCGGCTCCGGTGCCGGGGCGACCGAGGTGGCGATCCTGCTCGAAGAGGTGGGCAAGAGCTTCCTCGACCTGGCGTTCTGGCTGTTTCGCCAGCTCACCTGGGGCGGCTACGCGATCGGCCGCGACGGCACGCCGGAGCTGCGCGAGCGGTTCCTGCCCCGCATCGCGGCCGGCGACTGGTCGATCTGCTTCGCGCTCACCGAGCCGGAGTCGGGCTCCGACGCCGCGTCGATCAGCACCACGGCGACCCGCGCCGGCGACGACTACGTCGTCAACGGACAGAAGGTGTTCACGTCGGGGTTCAAGGTCAGCGACTACGTGCTCGTGGTGACCCGCACGAGTCGCGGCGACGACCGCCATCACGGCATCACCAACCTGCTCGTCGACACCCGGTCGCCGGGGCTCGAGGCGCGGCCGCTGGAGACCCTCGGACACTGGCCGCTCGGCACGGCGTTGCTGCAGTTCGACGACGTACGCGTGCCCGCGGCCAACGTTCTCGGCGCGCCCGACGAGGGATGGGGCGGCCTCACGGCGTACCTCAGCTACGAGCGGCTCTCCCTCGCCGCCGCCCGCACCGGCGCCGCCCAGTCGGCGCTGCGCGACGCGCTCGACTACGCCAAGACGCGCGAGCAGTTCGGCCGGCCGATCGGCAAGTTCCAGGCCGTCAGCCACAAGCTCGCCGACATGGCCGTCATGGTCGAGGTGTCCAAGCTGCTGCTTCTGCAGTACACCTGGAAGTTCGAGCAGGGCGTCAGCACCGTCCGGGACGCGGCCGTCGTGAAGCTCTACACGTGCGAGGCGTACAAGCAGATCGCCGACCTCGGACTGCAGGTGCTCGGCGGCTACGGCTACACGATGGAGTACGACCTGCAACGGCACTTCCGGGAGTCGCGGCTCGGCACGATCGGCGCCGGCACGTCGGAGATCCAGCGCAACATCATCGCCAAGAGCATGGGGCTGTAGACGTCATGGCCGAGTCGTCCGAGACGCTGCTCACCGACGCGACCCGGGCCTGGGCGGACCGGACGTATCCGGTGCGCCACGTCACCGTCACGGCCGGCGACATCCGCCGCTTCGCGTACGCCACCGGCGAGACCGACCCGATCCACTTCGACCGCGAGGCGGCCCGCGCCGCCGGCTTCCGCGACGTCGTGGCGCCGCCGATGTTCTACGTCTTCCTCCGGGTTTCGCCGAACCACCTGCGGCCCCGGTCCGAGCTGGAGCCCGACGGCAGCCCCAGCGAGGACATCCCGCCGGTAACGATCACGGGTGCGATGGCCGGCGAGACCGAGCTGGAGATCGACGGCTGCTTCTGCGCCGGCGACGAGGTCGGCTGTCACAAGCGCCTCGCCGACCTGACCGAGAAGGTCGGACGCAGCGGGCCCCTGCTGTTCCTGACCTTCGAGCATCGGTACGACGTCGCCGGCGCCACCGTCGTACGCGAGCGCTTCACCCGGATCCTGAGGTAGCGATGGCCGACGTCCATCGGATCGCGGTCGACGACGAGTTGGCCGAGCAGCGCCGTACTCCCGACCCCGTCGACCTGTTCCAGTTCAGCGCCGCGCTGTGGCTCACGCACCGGATCCACTACGACCGCGACTACACGACCGAGGTGGAGGGGCATCCGGGGCTGCCGGTGCAGGGGCCGCTGCAGGCGGTGTACCTGCAGCAGCTGGTCCGGGACGACCTGCAGCGGCGGCGGCCCGGCTCGCGGGTACGGATCGCCCGCTATCGCTTCCGGCACGTCGCCCCGGCGTACGTCGGGCAGACCCTGACCTGTCGCGGTCGGGTGATCTCGGTCGACGGCGATCGGGTCGGCTGCGAGGTGTGGGCCGAAGTCGAGGGGCACCGGACGACCGTCGGCGAGCTGACCGCCGTCCTGACGTAGCGGCAGCCGGCTCGCGGGTCAGCCGACCTGCGCCGTGGCGAGCCGCTGGCGCAAGGACTCCAGGGCGAACGCCGCGCCGCGAGCCTGGACGATGGCGCGGTCGCCGACGATGTGGGTCTGCTCCCGGTGCACCGCCGCGCCGGGCCCGACGATCGCCCAGGCGACCGTCCCGGGCTCGGCCGGCCCGCCGGTGTCGCCGGGCGCGGCGCCGGTGACGGCCAGGCCGATGTCCGCGTCGTACCGATCCCGCACGGTCCTCGCGAGCTCGGCCGCCGACGCCGCGCCGTCTGCGGCGACCAGGCCGCCTCGCAGGTAGTCGAAGGCGGCCGGCGGAGTCGACAGCGCGGCGCAGACCCGACCGGCCGTCAGCGTCTCGGCGACCGCGATGGTGTGCCCGCCGGCTCGCAGCGCGACGGCGACCAGCTCCTCGAGGCGGCGACCGTCGACACTCGTCACCGCCGGTCCGAGCCGGTCAGATGCCTCCTCCAGCACGGCCGTCGCGCGCTCCCGGGCCACCGCCGGGTCCGGGCCGGTGGCGCTGATGCGTACCTGCACCTCGTCCGACTTGGCCCGATAGCCGAGCTCGACGTCGTCCGCCGTCGCCAGCCGGTCGGTCAGGTCGCGCAGCGCGTCGTCGATCCAGGACTCGCCGGCACCCGCGACGTGGAGGGTCCGCGTCACGCGGGCCTCACCGGCGGACCGGCGTACGAGGTCGGGCAGCACGTCCCGGTCGGCGATGCCGCGGTACTCCCACGGCACCCCCGGCAGCGCGTGGACGCGGACCGTCCGACCGTCCCGGGCCGCGTCGACGACGAACCCGGCCGCGGAGCCGAGCGGCTCGTGGACGTCCCCGCCCGTCGGGATGTCGGCCTGCCGCAGCGCGTCCGACGGCATCGGGCGGTCGAGCCGGACGTAGACCGCGTCGAGATGGGCGACCAACTCGGCTCGGCGCTCCAGACCGACACCGGCGAAGTCGGCGACGGCGTACCGGGTGAGGTCGTCCGACGTCGGTCCGAGACCGCCGCCCACCAGGATCACGTCGGCGCGGTCGGCCAGCCACTCGAGGCCCTGGACGATCTCGTCGCGGTCGTCCCCGACGGCCAGGAACGCGGTCATCCGACAGCCGGTCTCGAGGACCCGGCCGGCCGTCCAGACCGCGTTCGTGTCCGCGATCTCGCCGGTGAGGAGCTCGGCGCCGACCGAGCAGACCGCGACCCTCACGAGCCGAGCCCGGCCTTCAGCTCCTCGGGATCGACCGGGAGCTGCACCGGCTGCCCGGTCCGGGCCGACAGGTCGATCGCCATCGTCAGCAGCAGGTTGCGATGGCCGTCGCGAGCGGTGGCGTGCTGCGTGGGTCGGCCGGAGGCGAGCCGGCTGTACCAGCTGTCGGTCTCCTCCCGCATCGGTCCCCAGAGGCCGTACTGCCCGTAGTCGCCCGGCGGGTAGCTGCCGACGAAGTCGACGTGCCGCGGCTGACCGGCCTCGAACCCCTTCGGCCGGTAGCCGGGACCCTGCGGGTGCTCGGACGCGACGATCACGTCGCGATGGGTGTCCTCGATGTCGAGTACGCCGGTCTCGCCGACGATGCCGATCTCGAGGCCGTACACCGCGCCCGGCCACACGATCGGCAGCGCCCAGCTGATCACCATGCTCCACAGCGTGCCGTCGGCCAGCGTGATGATCGCGATCGTGGTGTCCTTCGTCCCCAGCTCACCGAGGACTCTGTCACCGGATCGGGCGTACACCTCGACCGGCTCCTTGCCCGCGATGTCCTCGAGCATCCACAGGCAGACGTCGACACTGTGCGTGCCGGAGACGACCATCGGCGTGAGGGTCTGGCGTTGGTCGGTACGTTCGAGCGTCGCCAGCGGCACCATGCGGTTCATGAACGCCCGCGCCACCACGGTCGTGACGTCGCCGATCGCGCCGTCGCGCAGGCGCTGCCGGGCGGTGATGAAGCGGCGCCGGAACCGCTGGGTGTAGCCGACCACCGCGTCGACGTCGCTGTCCTCGATCGCCGCCAGCACCCGGGCGGACTCGATCGGGTCGGTGGCCAGCGGCTTCTCGATGAACAGCCGGTGGCCGTGCTCGACGGCGGCGAGGACCGGCTCGACGTGCCAGTTCTCGTCGGTCGCGACGACGACCGCGTCCACCTCCGGGCGGGCGAGCAGCTCGCGAAAGTCGGCGTCGGCGTAGTCGGCCCGCGTGTCGCCGGCGAGCTTCGACATGACGTCGTCGTCGCGATCGCACAGCCCGAGCCAGCCGACCGACGGATGGTCCCGCGCCAGCTCGGCGCGGATCCGGCCGATGGTGCCGCAGCCGACCACGGCCAGCCCGATCCGGTCGTCGTCCATGTCCGCACTCCTTCGTCCGTCGCTCATCCGTGAGTTCTGGTCCGCTCGTCCGTGAGTCGTGGTGTGCTCGTCCGTGAGTTTTGGCCCGCTCGTCCGTGAGTCGTGGTGTGCTCGTCCGCGAGTTTTGGCCCGCTCGTCCGTGAGTTTTGGTGTGCTTGTCGGTGAGTTCTGGCGGGCCCGCCGCGCCGTTTCTCACGGATCGCCGGTTCACAACTCACGGATCAGCGTCCCTTCGATCGCGGTCGGGTCCACCGTGACGCCGAGGCCCGGTGCGTCGACCGCGTCGAGGTCGAGGTGACCGTCGCGTACCTCGAGCGGCTTCGCGACCAGGTCGGTCCGGCTGAAGTGCGGCGTGATCGCGGTCCCCAGCGGAAGCTCGTCGGCAGCCGCGGCGAGGTGCAGCAGCGCGGCCGAGCCGATGCTGGTGTCGCCGCACATTCCGGCGAGGAACGGCGCCACCCGGGCGAGCCTCGCCAGGCCGAGGAGCTCGTGGACGCCTTCGACGCCGCCGGCCTTCAGCAGCTTCACGACGACTCCGCCCGGTCGGGTGCCCGCCGTCAGGGTCGAGAGCAGCTGTTCGGCGTCGAACACACTCTCGTCGGCCGCCACGACGACACCCGGCGTCGCGCTGAGCCCGGCCAGCCCGGCGAGGTCCGCCCTCGACACCGGCTGCTCGACCAGCTCGACACCGAGGTCGTCAGCCCGGCGGGTGAACGCCGTCGCGGCGGCGAGTCCCCAAGCCTGGTTGGCATCGACGTAGAGCCGAGCCCGGTCGCCGGCCGCCGCCCGCACCCGCTCGACGGCGCGCAGGTCCGCCGTCACATCGGGACGGCCGACCTTGAGCTTCAGGATGCCGAACCCGGAGTCGACCGCGGCGCGGGCGTCCTCGGCGTCCTGGTGGTCGTCGAAGTGACCGAGGTGGTACGCCACCGGCACGCGGGTCCGTCGGGCGCCGCCGAGCAGCTGGGACAGCGGCGCGTCGAGCAGCCGGCCGTGCAGGTCCCACAGCGCCATCGAGGTCGCGCAGCGCGCCGCGATCCGGCCGCCGAGTCGGCGATCGAGCTCGGTCCGGATCGCGAGAGCGGTCTCGGCGTTCCGACCGACGAGCAGGTCGGGCGCGAACGCGTCGATCGCCGCCCGTGCCGCGGCCGGCGTCTCGTCGGTGAACGTCGGGTTCAGCTGGGCCTCGCCCCATCCCTCGGCGCCGTCGTCGGTCCGTACGTTGACGACCAGTAGCTTCGCGGCGGTCGTGGTCTTGTTGGACGTGCTGAACACCGTGGTCAGCGGGATCTCGACCGTCGCGGTGCGAACCTCGGTGATCGCGGGCATGCGGACTCCGCCGGATCGGTGTCGACGCCTGCCGGGTGAGCCCAGCAGACAGTTCCTACATCGTATAGAATGTGCGGTGCACGTCAAGGCGAGGTCGGGAGGGTCGCGATGGCCGCTGGACGACTGCCGGTCCGGCTCGGCGGCTACGCTCCGCGGGACAGCAGCCACGGTCGCGCGCTGGACCGGATCGCCGACGAGTTGCGGCGTGGCCTCGGCGACCGGGTCGACATCGACGTCGACTACAACATCCTCGACCGCGGACGGCCCGCGAGCACGCTGCTCGACGAGGTCGAGTCCGGCGCGACGACGCTGTGCTACTTCTCCACCAGCTACCTCGCCGATCGGGCCCCCGAGCTCGCCGTCGTCGACCTGCCGTACGTCTTCGACTCCCTCGAGCACGCCCATCGGTGTCTCGACGGCGGCCTCGGCTCGGCGCTGTCCGAGCGCACTCGGGCCAATACGGCGCTGCTTCCGATGGGCTACTGGGACAACGGCTTTCGGCATCTCAGCAACCGCGGTCGGGACGTGCGTACTCCCGACGACTGCCGCGGGCTGCGGGTGCGGCTGCAGCCGAACTGGGCACACGAACGGCTGTTTCGCGAGCTCGGCGCCGAGCCGGTCGCGAACGACCTACAGGCTGGCATCGCCATGCTGCGCAGCGGCGAGCTCGACGCGCAGGAGAACCCGTTCGCCAACTTCGTCGCGTACGGCATCGACGAGCTGCATCCGTACGTCACCCGCACCGGCCACGTGTACGGGGCGCGCGGCGTGTACGCGAGCGCCCGGCAGCTGCGGGAGTGGCCCGACGCCGACGTCGAGGTGCTGCAGGCGGCCGTGACGGTCGCGATCGCGGAGCAGCGTACGTCCGCGGCCCGCATCGAGACGGAGCTGGCGGACTCGCTCGCCGCCCGCGGCACCGAGATCCGGACCCTGACCGAGGACGAGAGGGCGGCGTTCCGGTCGGCGGCCGCTCCAGTCGCATCGCTGGCCGCCGAGCGACTCGGGCCGGCGTTGCCCGACCTGCTCGCCCTGGTCGAGGCCTGAGCCGTGTCGACGCCGCCGGTGGCCGCGATCGGGCTCGGCCTGCTCGGCTCGGCGCTGACCGCGACCCTACTGGATCGGGGCTACGAGGTGGTCGGCTACGACCCCGACCCGAGTCGGGTCGCCGAGCATGTCGAACGCGGCGGCCGCGCGGCCGCGTCGGTCGCCGCTGCCGTGGCCGACGTGGAGTTCGTGCTGTTGGCCCTTCCGACGAGCGAGATCGTCCGGGACGTGTGCCTCGGATCCGACGGGATCGCCGCGAGCGCCACATCGGGCACGATCGTCGTCGATGCGACCACGGCCCGGCCGAGCGACACGATCGCGACCGGGCGGGCGCTCGCTGAGCACGGCATCGGGTTCGTCGACGCCAGCGTCAGCGGGTCGAGCGCGATGGCCTGGGAGCGCGACATCGTGATCATGGTCGGCGGTCCCGACGACGAGGTGGCGCGGGCGCGTCCGATGCTGTCGGCGCTGGCGCGCTCGGTTCGCCACGTCGGTCCGCTGGGGGCGGGCACCCGTACGAAGCTCATCGTCAACCTCGCGCTCGGCGTGCACCGGCTGGCTCTCGCCGAGGCGTTGGTGCTCGGGGAGCGGGCCGGCCTCGATCTCGATCGGCTGCTGGACGTGCTCAAGGACAGCGCGGCCTACAGCAAGGCGATGGACGGCTGGGGCGACCGTATGGTGGCCGGCGACCACGACCGGCCGCGGTCGCGGATCCGGCAGCACGCCAAGGACGTCGGCCTGATGCTGGCCGAGGGAGCCGCCGTCGACGCGCCGATGCCGTTGACGTCGACGCTCGCCCGTGTTCTCGACCTCGCCCAGGCACAGGGCCTCGCCGACGCCGACAACTCCGCCGTGATCGCCGTCCTCCGCGACTGGCCCGACTGACAACTCCGCCGCAGGGGATCAGCGTCGGACGTCGAGCTCGGACAGCACGGCGACCTCGATGGGCGACGCGAGGAGCTCCGGGAGCTTGGCGCGATAGGACTTGTAGTGGTCGCTGGCCCGATGGGCCTCCAGCGCCTCGGCGTCGGCGTACCGCTCGAAGAGATGAAACCGGGTCACGCCGTCGACGTGGGACTCGTACAGGTCGTAGACCTCGCAGCCCGGCTCGCGTCGGGTGTGCTCGACCATGACGTCGAGCGTGGCGCGCAGCTGCGGAACCCGCTCCGGGCGTGGTGAGAAGCTGGCGAAGACGATCGCGGGCGCGGTCGGCATGCTGTACCTCCGTCGACAGATCACATAGAATACATCAAACCAGATGTCGCGGATCGGACGACAGATCCGAGGGCAACGCGAGGCGAGGCCATGGTGAGTCGCTACCCGGTGCCGGCGCTGCACGCGTACATCACGACGGCCCTCGAGCGCTGCGCGGTGCCGCCGGCCGACGCCGCGACGACCGCCACCAGGATGCTCGACGCCGACCTGCGCGGCATGAGCGGGCACGGCATCCTGCGGCTCCCCGGCTATGTCCGGCGGGTACGGGCCGGCGGCTACAACCTGCGACCGGACATCCGGGTCGTACGCGAGACGCCGGTCAGTGCACTCGTCGACGGCGACAACGGACTCGGTCAGGTCGTCATGACCCGAGCCTCCGAGATCGCCGTCGAGAAGGCCACCGCGGCCGGGCTCGCCTGGGTGGGCGTACGCGGCTCCAACCACGCGGGTGCCGGCGGCGTGTACGCCGCGATGGCCCTGGAGCACGACCTGATCGGCATCTACGTCGCCATCGGCAACGCCAACCACCTGCCGCCGTGGGGCGGGCTCGACATGTTGTTGAGCACGAACCCGATCGCGGTCGCCGTCCCGGCCGGCGAGGAGCCGCCACTCGTGCTCGACATGGCGACGACGCAGGTGTCGTACGGCCGGGTCAAGGTCGCGGCGGATCGCGGCGAGACGATGCCCGAAGGCTGGATGGTCGACCGCCAGGGCCGCCCGCTCACCGACCCGACCCGTTCCGCCGAGGGCTTCCTGGTGCCGATCGGCGGCTACAAGGGGTACGGCCTCAACCTCGTCGTCGGGGTCCTCGCCGGCCTGCTGAACGGGGCGGCGCTCGGCTCCGAGGTCGTCGACTTCAACCGCGACTTCGTGACACCGACGAACACGGGGCACGCGCTGATCGCCGTGCGGCCGGATCTCTTCCAGCCGCTCGAGGAGTTCGAGGCCGCCATGGACCGTCACATCCGCGAGCTGAAGTCGTCGACGCCGATGCCCGGGCAGCCGCCGATCCGGGTGCCCGGCGACCAGACGCCGCAGCGGATCGCCGACATGCGCGCGAACGGCATTCCGATCGCCGAGGGCACGGTCGACCGCCTGGCGGCCCTCGCCGCGGAGCTCGAGCTCGCCGACCACCCCTTCGCGAGGGGAGCTGCGTCATGACCGAGGCCTCGAAGCCCGACGCCTCGAAGCCCGAGGCCTCGAAGCCCGAGACCGCGCCCGGCCGGGCCGCCGGTACCCGCGCCGGCCTGGCGTCGTTCGGTCGCGTGCTGGTGATCCGGCTCGGCCCGGGCGAGGACGTCCTCCCCGCGATGGAGCGGCTGCTGGTCGATGCCGACGTCACCAGCGGCGCGATCGTGAGTGGCGTCGCGAGCCTGCAGCACGCGTCGGTCCGCAACATCGTTCGCTTCCCCGAGGAGTGGCCGATCCAGACCGGCGATCGGACCACGACGACTGTCGACGGGCCGCTGGAGATTCTGGCCATGCAGGGCAACGTCGCTCCGAAGCCCGACGGTGGCCTGTTCATCCACTGTCACGTGGAGTTCTCGATCGGGGCGCCGCCGGCCACGACGTACGGCGGCCACCTGATCGAGGACACCATCGTCGGCACGACCTGCGAGCTGTACATCGCGGAGCTGCGCGGCCTCGACGTACGTCGGGTGCACGACCCCGAGACGCAGACCCTCGAGATCGACATGGAGCCCCGACTCTCGACCGACGGCTGACGACCCGCCCACCGACCGCCACCGACAGGAGAAGACCGATGCCGACCGTCGACGTGCTCATCGAGGGATATCCGCTCTGGTCGGGCCAGGGCGTGATCGGATTCTGTTCGGCGGTCCTGATCGAGGGGGAGCAGCGCATCCTCGTCGACACCGGGCACGTCGGGCGCCGCACCACGTTGGAGGCGGCGTTGGCCGATCGCGGCCTGCGACCTGACGACGTCGACGTCACGGTGATGTCGCACGCCCACTGGGACCACGCGCAGAACTTCGACCTCTTCGACCACGCGCCGATGCTCATCCACAGCGCGGAGCGCAGGTACGCCCGGCAGCCGCATCGCAACGACTGGGCGACGCCGCAGTGGACCGGCGCGATGATCGAGACCCAGTCGAACATCGTCGAGGTCGAGGACGGTCACCAGGTCGAGCCCGGCGTACGGATCGTGCACACCCCAGGGCACTCGCCGGGCAGCATCTCCGTGCTCGTCGACACCGACGACGGCGCCGTGGCCGTCACCGGCGACGTCCTGCACTTCGCGACGGTCGCGCTGACCAAGCGCAACCCGCTGATCTTCTGGAACGAGGACCAGGCCCGCGCCAGCATCGAGCGGGTCCTCGACGACGCCGAACTGATCTACCCCGGGCACGACCGACCGTTCCGCTTGGTCGACGGACAGATCGAGTACGAGCGCCCGTTCCGGCTGGAGTTGCAGGGCCTCGACCCCGACGAACCGGGACTGACCTGGAACCGCTCCCCTCGAGAGCCCTGGGTGATGCCGGGCATCGAGGAGCAGCGACTCGAGCCGGCCCCCGACGCCGGCGCGAGGGGTTGAGGGGCGCGACCTTCAGCCGGCCGTAAGTGTGCCGTTTTGCGCCGCCCGGTGGGGTCCGTCACCGGCGAAACGTCACGCCCAGCGGCCGAAGCTGGAAGGATTGGCCCGTGGCACCAGCAGGTGGCGAGCCCACCTCGGTCTATCTGCGCGAGCAGAACACCGGCGAGTGGGCCAGCGCCCTCGAGCACCCGCTCATCACCGGGACCGCCGACGGCAGCGTCGACGACGCGGTGTTCGAGCGTTGGGTCGTCATGAACACGCAGTTCCTGCGGACGTACCGCCGGTTCTTCATCGTGATGGGCACGCTGGCGCCGGACACCCGCTCGAGCACGGTGATGGTCAAGGGCCTGCAGTCGACCGACTACGAGATCGGGGAGTACGAGCAGTACGGCGAGGAGCACGGCCTCGACATGTCGTCGCTCCAGCCGTCCGCACGGGCGATGGACTACACGTCGTTCGTGATGGCGACCGCCGCCCAGGGATGGGCCCGCGGCCTCGTCGCGACGTACGGCATCGAGGCGCTCTACTACGACACCTGGTTGTGGGTGCGACGACAGGTCACGTCGAGCCATCGGTTCTGGCGCTTCATCGACCTGTGGAGCAACGACTACCAGCGCCGGTACGTCGACGACCTCTCCACCCTCGTCGACGCGCTGCCGGTGACGACCGAGATCGAGCGAATCTTTCGCAGCGTGACGAGGCTGGAGCGCACCAGCTGGGACGAGGCCTGCCGGCTCGACTCGGCGTAGCCGTACGCGGGGACCGTGCCGCCCATCGGACCAGTGTGGGACGCCCGTCGTCGCGACCGCACAATGGAGTCATGTCGTACCTTCTCCGCGTCGAGCTGCCGGACGTCCCCGGATCGCTGGGGGCGCTGGCGACCGCGATCGGTGCCGCCGGAGGTGACATCGAGGCGATCGAGATCGTCGAGCGTCTCCCCAACGGCGTGGCGCTGGACGACGTCCTCCTGGAGCTGCCGCCCTCGGCGCTCCCCGACAAGATCGTGTCGGCGTGCCAGCGGCTCGACGGTGTCCGGGTCAAGTGGATCTCGCGCTACGCGGCCGGTGCCAGCCTGCGGATGGACCTCGAGGCGGTCGAGGTGTTGACCGCGAGTCCGAAGCGCGCGTACGAGCACCTCGTGGACGTCGTGCCCGAGACGTTCCGAGGCGACTGGGCGATGGGGCTGCGTCGGGGCGCCGACGGGCCGGAGCTGGTCCGGGCGACCGAGACGGCGCCCGACGTTCCGGACCAGTCCGAGCGGTGGCTCGACATCGAGCGGGCCCAGCGGCTCGACGCGGTTCCGGGCTGGAACAGCACGGTCCTGGCCGCGGCGCCGCTCGACGGGACCGGCGAGATCGTGGTGTTCGGGCGCCGCGGCGGTCCCGAGGTGCTCGACTCCGAGCTGGCCCGCCTCGGCCACCTCGCCGTGCTCGCCGCCTCCGTCCGACGATCCGTCACTTAGGCAGCGGCCATCCGTCGCTGAGGCAGCGACGATCCGTCACTGAGACAGCGACGATCCGGCACTGAGACAGCAACGATCCGGCACTTGGACAGCGACGATCCGAACGGTTCGCCGAGCGGGCGTGACGGATGTCAGTGCCTACGTGACGGATGGCCGCTGTCTAGGTGGCGGATGGTCAGTGTCTAGGTGACGGATGGCCGCTGTCTAGGTGGCGGATGGTGGTCTTGCCGAAGGGGCGGCCGAGGGCGGCGGCGTCCTGCTCCATGCGCGGCACCATCCGGGCGAGCGAACGCCGCATCACCCACTCCGCGATGCCCGACCCGGTGAGCGGCCGGGCCAGCATCGCCGCGACGACCGACTTCGGCACGTAGATCCGACGCGCCCGGGCGGCGATGCCGTCGGCGATCATGCGGGCGCAGTCCTCGACCGATGTGGTGGTGTTGGCGGGCCAGGGGAGTCGGCGCCGGGTGGACTGGAAGGTCGGCAGGTCCGCCTCGGCGTCGCGGACGAGGTCGGTGTCGATCCACGACGGATGGCAGACGCCGACGTCGACGCCGAGATGCATCAGCTCCTGCCGCATCGCGAGCGCGAACGCCTCGGCGCCGGACTTCGACGCGTCGTACGCGGCCATCCCGGCCAGCTGTGTGAACGCGGCGAGGGACGCGACGACCAGGACGTATCCCCGGCGCTCGAGGACGTGTGGCAGGGCCGCGTGTGCGGTGCGGAACATGCCGGTCAGGTTGATGTCGATGACCCGTTGGAACGCGGCCGGGTCGATCTGGCGGACGGTGCCGTACGCCGCGATGCCGGCGTTGGTCATCACGACGTCGATGCCACCGAATCGCGCGGCGACGTCGGCGACCACGCGGTCGGTCGCCGCCTGGTCGGTGACGTCCAGCTCCCACCAGGCGTGGTCCGGACCGAGCTCGGCCGCCACCGCGGCCAGGTTGGTCGGTTCGAGACCGACCAGGGCCAGCCGGGCGCCGCGCCCCGCGAGCTCCCGCGCGGTCTGGGCTCCGATGCCGCGGGCGGCGCCCGTGATGAGGACAACCTTGCCGTTCACGTCGTATGTCCGACTCATGGATACCGACGGTATCCGAAATCTCGGCGGTCTGGCCAGGGCTCGAATCCGGTCGCCACGCGGGGCGTAAGGGCACGACGTAGGCACATTCGGGGCAGTACGGGCAATCTCTAGACCAAGGCCCCTCGTAGCCCTACTGTGACCTTCGGCACGGTCGCTGCCAGGGGCCAGTGGTGACTGTCGATCCGGATCTCGGGAGCGGTACTCCGCATGCCTCCAGGAGGGACCACGTTGCGACTAGTCAAATCACTCACATGCCTTGCGTTGTTGGGTGCTGGCCTGACAGCGATCACGTCCACCGGCTCCGCCGGGGCGAATCCGGACGACGGACGGGACCGGCCGGGACTGCTGCGCGAGCTGCGGGCCGACGCCGACGGTTCGGTGACGATCTCCGGTGAGGACGCCACCCGCAAGCTCGGCTTCATCCGATCCGGTCGCAACGGCGACCTGATGCCGTCGAGCGACGCGCGTCCGGCGGCGAAGGCCGACGCGTTCCTTTCCAAGTACGCCGCGCTCCTCGGCGCGTCCGCCGACGAGCTCGTCCGCGAGGGCGTGAGCCGGGACCGCTACGGCTCGACCGTGACGTACACCCAGGCCTATCGGGGCGTCCCCGTCTTCGGCGCGATGCTCCGCGCCCATCTCGACTCCGACGGCGCGCTCACCAGCGTCAACGGCGTCGCGGTCCCGAATCTCTCGCTGTCGACCGATCCGGCTCTGAGCAAGTCCGAGGCCGCCCGGGCGGCGGTCCGTACGGTGCGTGCCGACCCGCCGAGTCACGACGGCGAGGCCGCCGACACCACCGGCATCCGGGCCGCCTCGAGCCGGCTCTTCGTCTACCGCGAGGGCTTGGTCCGCGGCAAGCGCGGCGCGAGCGAGCTCGTCTGGCAGGTCGAAGTGACCAACCGGGCGAACATCCGCGACATGGTCTTCATCTCCGCCACGACCGGAAAGCCGGTCAACCGCTACTCGCTCATCCACGACGCTCTGCACCGCGTCGTCTACGAGCAGGAGTACGACCCCGCGGCGATCGTGTGGGAGGAAGGCGACCCGTTCCCGGGCGACCTCAACGAGGACCAGCAGAACATCGTCAACGGCAGCGGCGAGTCGTACTGGTTCTTCCACAACGCGTTCGGCCGCGACTCCTACGACGGCGCCGGTGCCGCGATGGAGACGGTCAACAACGACCCGCGGATCAACTGCCCGAACGCGAACTGGAACGGCATCACGACCAACTACTGCAACGGCGTGACGTCGGACGACGTGGTCGCGCACGAGTGGGGCCACGCGTACACCGAGTACACCCACAACCTCATCTACCAGTGGCAGCCGGGCGCGCTGAACGAGTCGTACTCCGACATCTGGGGTGAGACCGTCGACCTGATCAACGGCCGGATGGACGAGGACGAGGGCGACATCGAGGCACACCGCACGGTCGGCGCCTGCTCGACCCACACCACCCCGCGGCCGGTGCTCGAGATCAACAGCCCGGAGTCGATCGCACGCACCTGTGCGGCGGCCGGCGCGTCGTTCGGCCCGCCGATCGACTCCGCCACGACGGGCGACATCGTTCTCGCCATGGACGGGACCGCGAGCCCGCCGGGATCGACCGACACCGACGGCTGCACGGCGCTGACCAACGCCGCCGAGGTGGCCGGCAAGATCGCACTGGTCGACCGGGGCGCCTGCTCCTTCAAGACCAAGGCCTTCAACGCCGAGCAGGCGGGCGCGATCGGGACCGTGATCGCCCAGGTCGACCCGGCTGCACCGCCGGCGGGGATGGCCGACGACCCGGCCGTCCCGGACGTCAGCATCCCGACGCTGATGATCTCGCGGGACAACCGGGTCGCGATCACCGGCGCGCTCGATGGCGGCGAGACGGTCAACGTCACGATGCAGCCCGACGACGCCGTCCGCGAGGACAGCTACCGGTGGCTCATGGGCGAGGACAGCACCGCGTTCGGCGGCGCGATCCGCGACATGTGGTCGCCGACCTGCATCAACGACCCGGGCAAGGTGACCGACGCCGAGTACCACTGCTCCGTCGACGACGGCGGTGGCGTGCACACCAACTCCGGTGTCCCGAACCACGGGTACGCCCTGCTCGTCGACGGCGGCGAGTTCAACGGCGTCAACGTGCCGGGGATCGGGCTCACCAAGGCGGCGGCGATCTACTACCGGGCGATGACCGAGTACCAGACGCCGACGAGCGAGTTCGTCGACCACGCCGACGCGCTGGAGGCCTCGTGTGCCGACCTGATCGGGCAGCCGATCAACGAGCTCAGCACGGATCCGAACGACAGCGCGGTGTCCGACGAGGTCATCGCCGCCGAGGACTGCGCAGCGGTCGCTGCGACGATCCAGGCGGTGGAGCTGCGGACCGAGCCGGTGCAGTGCAACTTCCAGCCACTGCTCGACCCGGACACCCCGCCGCTGTGCGCGACCGGCAAGCCGAAGATGTTCTACCGGGAGGCGTTCAGCGACCGGCTGCGCGGCTGGACGCTGGACAGCTCGGCGGTGTTCGACCCGACGCAGGCGATCGACTGGGTGGCCGACAACAGCCTGCCCGGTGGGCGGGCCGGCAAGGCGGCGTACGCCGCTGACCCGGACGGCGGGACCTGCAGCGGCGCGGCCGGCGACATGTCCGGCGTGTCGCTGCTGACCAGCCCGGAGATCGAGACTCCGGACCGGAACGGCGTTCTCCGGCTCACCTTCGACCACTACGTGGCGACCGAGGCCGGTTGGGACGGCGGCAACCTGAAGATCAGCGTCAACGGCGGCGACTTCGAGCTGGTGCCCGCCTCGGCGTTCCTCTTCAACGCCTACAACACGACCCTCCAGACGGAGGCGGCCGGCAACACCAACCCGCTCGCGGGTGAGCCGGGCTTCTCCGGGACGGACGGCGGCGAGGTCACCGGAAGCTGGGGCCGGTCGCAGCTCGACCTGTCGATGATCGGCGCGCAGCCGGGCGACACCGTCCAGCTGCGGTTCGACTTCGGTCGCGACGGCTGCTCCGGCAACGACGGCTGGTACGTCGACCGGATCCTGCTCGGCACCTGCCGGGCAGGCGCCGCGGCCGGCGAGTCGGCCCGCCGGGACTGATGACTGCGAGGGCGGTCCGTTAGGACCGGCGCGGTCTCAGAAAGGGTCCCCCGCATCCTCGACGGGTGCGGGGGACTCGTGCATTTCGGGACGGATCTCCCCCGGACTCGACGGATGTCCTAAGGGTTGGCCCGAACTCCGTGCAGGTGTTCGGTGCCCCTCCGGCGATCCGGTGCCTACGGTGACTCATCGGTCCGATGCGGAGACCCCGCGGCGAGGCTGGGAGGCGACGTGACGTCGACGATGCACCGGTCATTTCGGAGAACCAAGATCGGAGGCGTCGCCGGTGCCGCGACGCTCTCGGTAGGACTGCTGGCGGTGGTGGCCCCCGCGCCGGCCACCGCGCAGGATCCGCTGGTCGACGACGGGGCGAGTCCGATCGTGCCGGTGGACGAACAGGTCTGGACCGAGCAGGCGGACATGACCTGGGACGACTACGTGCCGATCCGTCCGGAGGCGTGGAACTCGGCCGAGACGAGCCAGGGCAGCGAGGTCCAGTACGAGACCGCGGTGATCCTGATGGACTTCAGGAACCAGCCGTTCCTGATCACCGAGGAGCCCGGGTCGCACCCCTTCGGCAACCCGCAGAGCGGTTGGGAGCCGGTGCCGCAGGCGGGCGTCAACGAATGGTTCAACGACTACTACGCCGTGCCGAACGAGTACAACGGCGGTCAGACGCTGCACTCGTACTGGATGGAGGACAGCCACGGCCGGATCGGGGTCGACGTCGAGGTGTTCGGGCCGTACACGATGCCGCACAACTGGTGGCAGTACGGGCTGAGCGAGTGGGGGGCGACGTCGATCGAGACGAACATGTGCCCGGCGCAGTCGGACATCCCGACCGGCGGGTCCAACGTCACCGAGCTCAACGTCGAGACGACCGAGTTCTTCTACGAGGGCGACCGCGTACGGATCCTGCACGACGCGTTCGAGGACGGCCCGGACCCGGTGGACCGCACCGTGGTCGGGATTCCCAACGACCACACCCTGGTGCTCAACGAGCCGGTGCCGACGGTCATGGACGGCGCGCGGGTCCACGACTGCGCCCTGGACATCCGCACCGACGGCGGCGCCGCCTGGCGCGAGGACATCGGCTGCGACGAAGGCCTGTGCGGCTACGACAACGGCTTCTACGTCACGGCCGGGCACGACGAGTCGTCGACCTGGCAGGAGTTCGGCGAGATGAAGTGGGAGACGCCGGAGGAGGTCCCGGACGAGTTCGGCAACCCGAATCCAGCCCTGCCCAACACGTCGGTGACCCGATATGTGCCGTGGACGTCATGGCTGGCGGCGGCGAACCACTGGCCGAACGCGGGCGGCGGCACGTCCACGCAGGCGGAGAGCTCGGGGCAGTCGGTCTTCGCCCACGAGTTCAGCCACCTGCGCAGCCTGCCGGACAACTACAACAACCCGTTCTCCGACACCGACCGCAACTACACCGGCTACTGGGAGATGATGAGCCGCGGGACGTTCAACGGCCCCGGCGGCACCCACAACCGATGGCAGATCCCCAATGCCGGCGGATCGGCGCTGGGGCCGCACCACATGCTGCACTTCAAGACCACGGGTCCCCAGCGGTTGGGCGTCGTACGGGACGCCGAGCAGGTGATCCTGGAGCGCAACGACCTGCCGGGGCAGGGGATCGCGGTCACGACGCTCAAGGCCCGCGAGTTCGTCCCGAACGGCGACAAGGTCGGCCTGACCGTCAACCTCGGCGCCGGCGGCTACACCCCGGGCGCCTGCCAGACGCGTACGGACGATCCGTTCTGGTGCACCCACACCAACGAGACGACGTGGCAGCGGTTCACGATGGAGGTCGTCGACCGGGTCGGCAACGACTCGTTCACCGCCGGCCACGGCGTTCTGCTGGCTCAAGCCCGCGACTTCCAGCAGGGCCAGCCCAGCAGTCCGCGCGTCCAGCTCATCGACGCGAACATCGAGGACATCGACCGGATCGACTTCTACCGGCCGGACGGCACGCCGGTCCCGGTCGTGCGCGGCGACCCACGCCAGCTCGACGACGCGACCTTCCACGCCGGCACCGGCTCCGGCAGCGAGTACGAGTACGTCGACGCGCCGAACCGTCTGCACTTCTACGTCCTCGACACGTACCGCGACAAGCGTGGCGTGCTGTACTACGACGTCGCGGTCCGCAACCTCGACGGCGCCGGCGACTTCCGACGCGGCGTGGCGCTCCGGGCCACCGCGGTCCGCCCGGTCGGTGACTCGACGGCGTTGGTCCGGACCCGGATCACCAACACCGGCAAGGCCGGCAAGGGGCTGTTCAACTCCGACGTCTACCGGCTGTCGGCGACCGTCGACGGCAGCGGCTGGCAGGTGCACCTGCCGTACGAGGTGAAGGCGGTGCGAGCCGGCAAGGCCCTGACCGCTCCGGTCTACGCGACGGCCGGCGACGGGGCCAGCGAGACCGCGCGGGTGACGATCACCGCCACCAGCGAGTCGGACCCGGCCGCGACGAAGAGCGTCACGGTGCGACTGGACAGCTCGGACCTCGAGGTGACGTTCGACAGCGCCCGCGACCTCGTCGGCGACTACGCCGACGACGGCGTCCTCACGCGGTCCCAGGAGGTGGCGATGAAGGTCCTGCTGACCGTCGCCGAGCGGGCGCCACGGCCGTTCGCCGAGCGGGCCCTCGAGCAGTTCGAGAATCGTGCCGACCGGGTCTCCGACGCGTTGGCTCGAGCGGCTCTGCTGTCGGTCGCCGACGCGCTCTGGGAGCAGATCTGAGGCGGCGGGTTGATCGGCGGCTCGGCGGCTGGGTGCTGGCGATCGCCGTCCTCGGGCTGACCGGCTGTGGGGCGGCGGACGGCGACTCGACCTCCGAGCCGGCGGTGACCCTGCGGTTGGTGATCGCCGACGGCAACGTTCGCCCGCCCGACGTGCCGTGTACGGGCGCCGGCGGCTTCCGGTACGCCCATCCCGAGGCGCCGTACGTCGTCCGCGACGCCTCGGGTCGGGTCGTCGCCTCTGGCGAGCTTCCGCAGGGCAGGTCGGAAGCGGCCTGGAACCTCGATCTCGGTGAGCGCCGGCAGCCGACCCTCTGCGTGATGATGGTGATTGCCAGCGGCCTGGAGTCGGTGGCCGGCCACACGTTCGCCGTCAATGGCCGTCCACCCGACCCGATCCGGCCGAACGTGAACCTGGACGACGTTCCCGAGGTGGTCCTGCGGTGAGGAACGCGGTGGTGGCGACGCTACTCGCGGCGACGCTACTCGCCGGCTGCTCCTCGGACCCGTCCGACTCGTCCGAGGCCGAGCTGACCACGGCCCTCCCGGGACCCGTCCCGGACGGCGTCACGTTCCGAGCACCCCCGAAGGCCGCGCCGTCCGCGCCGTCGTTCGAGCTGCGGTTGCTCGACGGCCAGGTCGTCGACTCCGACGAGCAGTGGGCCGAGCGACCGATGGTCCTGGTCTTCTTCGAGAGCTGGTGCGAGCTGTGCCGGCAGCAGCAGCCCGCGCTCAACCAGCTGGCCGACGACTATCGCGACGTCGTGCTGTTCCTCGGCATCGCCAGCCAGTCCGAGGCCGGCGACCTGCGAGCCTACGTCGCCGACAACGACGTGGGCTATCCCGTCGGAGTGGACCGCGGAGGCGACATCTGGCTCCAGTACGCGGCCGACGAGCCGCCGCTGGTCGCCTTGGTCAGCAAGGGTGGCCAACTCCTCCGCGGCTGGCCCGGTGGCCTCCCGGCCGACACGCTGCGAGGCCACATCGACCACCTGGCCGTCGCCTGACCTGCGCGCTCACCGACGCTCCGGTCGCCGTCGGCCTTGTAGCCGCACCCGCCCCGACCATAGGATTCCGGTGCGCCATGTGACATCTCACATCATTCTCGGGTGGTGTCTGTGCTCCGCCGGCCCCCGGAGGACTCGTGGAAGCCACTGTCCAGCAGATCGTCGACGACCTCGCGGGGTGGCTGGGGCGTCCAGCGGTCGTCGAGGACCGCACGCACCGGTTGATCGCGTACAGCTCACACGACCAGCCCGTCGACGACGTACGGGAGTCGTCGATCCTGCGGCGCCGAGCGACGCCCGAGGTCGCCCGCTGGCTCGCCCGGGTCGGCGTCCGGCAGGCGCGTCGCCCGGTCCGGGTACCGGCCAACGACGAGTTCGGCATGCTGGCCCGGCTGTGCGTACCGATCGTGTGGAAGGGGCGGGTGCTGGGCCACCTGTGGTTCATCGACTCCGACGAGTCGATCCGGCCGGACGAGGTCGACTTCTGCGTACGGCACGCCGCCCACCTGGCCGCCCTGATGCACCGCGACAGCGTGGTGAACTCACTGTCCTCGGCCCGGATGAACGACGCGCTCCAGGCGCTGCTGTCGCCTTCCCAGAACTCCGTCGCCGCCGCCCGGATCCTCGAGGAGGACGGCGACTTCGCCGCGGCCGACGGCGTCGTCGCCGCGGTGGTCCAAGGCGTGACGACCGACCCGGACCGCGCGCTGGACATCGAGGAGCCGCTGGCCGAGGCGCTGACCGAGCACGCCGGCGCGCTGCGTCGAGAGCCCGCCCTTCGCCTGCTCCGCAAGGACCACTGCGTCCTGCTGCTGGCGTCGCCGTCGGACGATCCCGGCCGACTCGGACCCCGACTGGGCGCCCTGACGGAGTCGGTCCGGGCCGAGGTCCGAGCCCGCCGCCTCCCCGCGTCCGTCGTCGTGGGTGTCGGCGGCCACCGCTCCCGGCTGGAGGACGCGGCCGAGTCGTACCGCGAGTCGCGGATGGCCACCGACGCCGCGATGGTTCTGCCCGGCATGGCCGACATGGTCTATTGGTCCGGTCTGGGGGTCAACCAGATCGTCGTCAAGCTCGCCGCCCTGGGAGAGGACCCACCGGTCCTCCATGCCGGGCTCCAGGCGCTGCTCGACTCGCCCGAGGCGCAACCGATGGTCGAGACCCTGGAGACCTACCTCGACGTCGCCGGCAACGCCCAGCTCACGGCCGAGCGGCTCAACCTGCATCGGACCTCGCTCTACTACCGGCTGCAGCGCGTGGAGCAGCTCGCCAACACCGATCTGAAGGACGGGCTGGAGCGCCTCGCGCTGCATCTGGCGATCAAGGTCGCCCGGATGACCGGCGAGTACGACAACGGCCGCCACGGATCCGGCCACCAGCTCTCGACCCGAGCCGGCTGACCGTTCGGGTCCGCGCCACGAGGACGTGTGCGAGCCTTTCCGCATGACCGACGCTGCTGCTGCCGTCTCGGAGCTCTTCGACCCGTCGGCCTGGCGTCCGGTGCCGGGCTTCGAGGACCTGACGGACCTGACGTACCACCGCGCCGTCGACCACGGCACCGTCCGGGTCGCCTTCCACCGGGCCGAGGTCCGCAACGCGTTCCGACCGCACACGGTCGACGAGCTGTTGCGGGTGCTCGACCACGCCCGCACGTCCAGCGACGTCGGGTGCGTGCTGCTGACCGGCAACGGCCCGTCGCCGAAGGACGGCGGCTGGGCCTTCTGCTCCGGCGGGGACCAGCGGATCCGGGGCCGGTCGGGGTACCAGTACGACGAGGGCGACCAGGCGGAGCGGTTGGACCCGCCGGCGGAGGGTGATCCGCCGGCGACCGACCCGGGCCGGCTCGGCCGGCTGCACATCCTGGAGTGCCAGCGGCTGATCCGCTTCATGCCCAAGGTCGTGATCTGCGTCGTGCCCGGCTGGGCGGCCGGCGGCGGCCACAGCCTGCACGTCGTGTGCGACCTGACGATCGCCTCGGCCGAGCACGCGATGTTCCGGCAGACCGACGCCGCGGTGGCGAGCTTCGACGGCGGGTTCGGGTCGGCGTACCTCGCCCGTCAGGTCGGCCAGAAGTTCGCCCGCGAGGTCTTCTTCCTCGGCGACACGTACACCGCCGCCGACGCGCAGCGGATGGGCATGGTCAACGCGGTCGTGCCGCACGGCGAGCTCGAGTCGGTCGCCCTCGACTGGGCCCGGAAGGTCAACGCCAAGAGCCCGACGGCGCAGCGGATGCTCAAGTACGCCTTCAACCTGATCGACGACGGCCTGGTCGGGCAGCAGCTGTTCGCCGGCGAGTCGACCCGCCTGGCGTACATGACCGACGAGGCGGTCGAGGGCCGCGACGCGTTCTTGCAGCGCCGCGAACCCGACTGGTCGTCCTACCCGTACTACTACTGAGAGCCGATCCCGATGGCGCTGGCGGTGTGCCTGCTGTTCGACGGTCAGACCGATCGTGCGCTGCGCCGCCTCTGGGACCGGCTCGAAGACCTCGGGGTCCCGACGCTGCGATCGCACACCCACGGGCGGCACGTGCCGCACCTGTCGTACGCGGTCGTCCGCGACGGCGACTCGGACGCGATCCGGTCGGCGGTCCGTACGCTGCCCGACGGCGGCCCGGTCGTCGTGCGGTTCGACGGGCTCGGCCTGTTCCGGCGCGGCCGGTCCTGGCTGGTGCCGGCCGTCGCGAGCGACCTCGTCCGGCGCCAGGAGATGGTCGTCGCGGCGATCGCGGCCACCGGCGCCGAGCTGCATCGCCACTACGACCCGGGCGCGTGGATGCCGCACTGCACCGTCGCACCGCGGGTCTCGCTGCCGACGCTGCCGGTGCTCGCGGCCGCGGTGTACGAGATCCTGCCGCTGGAGGCGCGAGCCGACCGGGCGGCCCTCATCGACAGCGGCACCGGCGAGACCTGGACGCTCCCGAGCGTCCCCTGATCCATCGCGCGATTGCGGGACGGTGGTCGCGTCAGGCCGCCGCGAGACCGCCACGATCCCGCAATCGCGGGAGGGCTCAGAGGCCGAACAGCGGTCGGCACGGCTCGAAGCCGACGATCTCGACCGGCGGCCGGTCCGACCGAGCCAGCCAGGCCTCGCGGGTCAGCCGCAGGTGCACCATGACGTCGACGTGGTCGCCGCGCGGCTGCCGGCGCTCGCCGTTGGCCACGTAGCCCAGCGCCTTCGAGACGCCGAGCGAGGCGTGGTTGTCGTGCCAGGCCGAGGTGATCGCCTGGACCGCCCCGAGCGGGCCGAAGGCGAGAGTCAGGACGGCGTCGCGCATCTGCTTGCCGTATCCCCTCCCGCGGACCTCGCGAACGAGGAGCGAGAAGCTGTCGACGGTCCGCAGCCGCGCGAAGTCGTCGCCCTCCAGCGCCTGCAGCCCGATCGGCTCGCCGGCGCGCTCGACGACGAACGGGATCGCCCACGACTCCGGCCGCCAGGTTCCGAGGGCGCGCCAGTACTGCTGGTGCAGGCTGGCACCCCGCGCGGCACGGGTGTCGGCGAGGTCGTACCGCGGCAGGCTCGGGTCGATCTCGACGTCGTCGGGCAGTCGATCCGACAGCGCCGTCTGGTCCGCCTCGGTCGCGACCCGGAGCACGAGGTCGGACGTCGTGAGGCGCAGGTCGAACAACGGCCAGTACGGATGGCTCACGTCGCGACCGTACGGCAGCGCCGGTCAGCCGCGCAGTCGGTACCAGACGACCGCGGCGAGGTAGGCCACACCGCCGATCGCGCCCAGTGCGGCGTACGGATCGCCGTCGTGGCCCCGAGCGATCTCGACGATGAACGCGATCAGGATGGCCGCGATGACGACGCTGCCGGCGAACGCGGTCGCCTTGACGTCGATCTGCACGAGACGCTCGTCGCGCCGGTCGAGCAGGCCCTGCACGGTCTCGCTGTGGCGCCGGAAGGCGAGCACGCCGACCGCGAGCGACACCATGAGCACCAGCCCGAAGATGCCGAATCCCACCTCGTCGCCGACGATGCCGGCGATCAGGTACGCGATGCCGGCGGCGACCGCGAATCCCGGGACGACCCAGGTCTGTCGGGTCCGCTGGGGAGTGTCATTCGTCGACATCGAAGATCTCCTCCACGATCAGGTCGAAGTGGCGGGCGATGGCCAGTGCGAGCGGGAGCGAGGGCAGGTAGCGCCCGGTCTCGATCGAGTTGACGGTCTGTCGGGACACCCCGAGCGCGGCGCCGAGGGCGGCCTGGGAGAGCCCGTGCTCGTGGCGCAGCTCCCGTACCCGGTTGCGCATCAAGCCCCCGCCGGGATGTCAAGCGTACTTGTCACAGCTCCGAGTCTGCCGCGGCCTCAGAGAGATGTCAAGCGTGCTTGTCATCCCGGCCCCCCGGTGCACGCCGCTGGTACGTGACAGCTGCACCACGCGGCTCGGCTCCGTGGTGCATCCGTCACGTATCGATGGGCGGCGGCGGACGGCCGAAGCGGGAGTTCATGTGCTGTTCGCCCCGCAATAGGTGAGATGCTGGTCTCTGAGGGTGGTCGGGACCTATGCTCGCCTACTACGGTGCGGCGGGTGAACATCGCAGTCGTGAAGGAGACCGCCGACTCAGAGCATCGGGTCGCGTTGGTTCCGGACCTCGTCGGCACGCTGACCGGGCTCGGATACGACGTCGCCGTGGAGCCCGGCGCCGGCCTCGACGCCGGCCATTCGGACCAGGAGTATCGCGACGCGGGTGCCGCGGTCACCGGCGCCGCGGTCTCGGTCGCCGACATCGTGCTCTCGGTCCAGCCGCTGCGGACCGATCAGGTACGCGGGCTGCGTGCCGGCGCGGCGACGATCTCGTTCCTGCCCGTCGGCGAGTGGAACCGGGTCGTCGACCTGCGCGACTGCGAGATCACGTCGTTCTCCCTCGAGCTGGTACCCCGGATCTCGCGGGCCCAGTCGATGGACGCGCTGTCGTCGCAGGCACTCGTCGCCGGCTATCGATGCGCCATCGTCACCGCGGAGCTGCTGCGGCGGATGTTCCCGCTCAACATGACGGCCGCCGGCACCGTCGCGCCGGCCGAGATCGTGGTGCTGGGTGCCGGCGTCGCCGGTCTGCAGGCGATCGCGACCTGCCGGCGGCTCGGTGCGGTCGTCAAGGCCTACGACGTACGCGCGGCCGCCGCCGAGGAGATCCGGTCGATGGGTGCCCAGGCGATCGACCTCGAGCTCGACACGCTCGAAGGCGCCGGCGGGTACGCCCGCGAGATGACCGAGGATCGGGCCAACCGCCAGCGCGAGCTGCTCACGCCGTACATCGCGGCCGCCGATGCGCTCATCACCACCGCCGCCGTACCCGGCAAGCGCGCACCGTTGTTGGTCACCCGCGACATGGTCGAGAAGATGGGCCCCGGCTCGGTGGTCGTCGACCTGGCCGCCGAGGCGGGCGGCAACGTCGAAGGCTCCGAGCCCGGCAAGTCGGTCAAGATCGGCAACGCGTTGGTCTGGGGCGCGCTCAACGTGCCCAGCCAGATGCCGGGGCCGGCGAGTCAGCTGCTGGCGCAGAACATCGTCAACCTGCTCTCCCTGATGACCGGGGAGAAGGGCTTCGCGCCGGACTTCAACGACGAGGTCGTCGCCGGCTGCTGCGTGACCCACAACGGTCAGGTCACGCACGAGCCGACCCGCGAGCTGCTGACCGGGGATACGACCGACGAGTCCGACGCCGAGCGAGTCGGCGCCGACGGCGGGGTGGAAGGGACGCGCGCGTGACCGAGTCCGTGGTCTGGTTGACCATCTTCATCCTGTCGGTCTTCGTGGGAGTCGAGGTCATATCGAAGGTGTCGTCGACGCTGCACACCCCGCTGATGTCGGGCGCGAACGCCATCCACGGCGTCATCCTGATCGGCGCGATCCTGGTCACCGGCACGGCCGACTCGAACGGTGCGCTGGTCGTCGGCCTGATCGCCGTCGTCCTCGCCACCCTCAACATGGTCGGCGGATTCGTCGTGACCGACCGGATGTTGGAGATGTTCAGCACCCGCCGCAGACCCTCCGCCCGCGCCGACGGTGAGGAGTCGGCGTGACACCCACCTGGGTCCAGCTCGCGTACCTGCTCGCGGCGGTGTGCTTCATCGTCGCCCTGAAGGCGCTGTCCTCCCCACGTACGGCCCGGCGCGGCAACCTGATCGGTGCCGCCGGGGCCTTGATCGCGTGCATCGTGGTCTTCTGGGAGCGCGACGACCTCGACCACCTGGGGCCGATCCTGGTTGCGATCGCAATCGGCGCGGCGGCCGGCGCGGTCGGCGCCCGCAAGGTCAAGATGACCCAAATGCCGCAGCTCGTGGCGCTGTTCAACGGCGTCGGCGGCGGGGCGGCCGCCCTGGTGGCGCTGTTGGAGCTCGACGAGCTGGCGCCGCTGGGCGACAGCGTCGAGGAGTTCACCGTCGCCGCGACCGCCTTCACGATCGTCGTCGGCGCGGTGAGCTTCGCCGGGTCGATGGTGACCTTCGCCAAGCTGCAGGAGCTGATGACCGGCCGGCCGGTCGTCTTCAACGGACTTCCGGTCGCGTTCGGCGCGTCCCTGCTGGTGGCGCTGGGCCTGTCGGTGGTCGTCGTCGTCGACGCGGCGCTCTGGCTCGGCGTCGCCATCTGTCTGGTCGGCCTGGTGCTCGGCGTGCTGCTGGTCCTGCCGGTCGGAGGCGCCGACGTCCCGATCGTGATCTCCCTGCTCAACGCGTTCACCGGCCTCAGCGTGGCCGCCGGCGGGTACGTCCTGGAGAACACCCTCCTGCTGGTCGGCGGCACCCTCGTCGGCGCGGCCGGTACCTTCCTCACCACGCTCATGGCCAAGGCGATGGGTCGGTCGCTGCCGAACATCCTGTTCGGCGCCCTGAAGGGCGGGTCGACGCTCGGCGGCGGCGAGGTCAGCGATCGGCCGGTCAAGTCGACCTCGCCCGACGACGTCGCCATCCTGCTGGGATATGCCGACCGGGTGATCGTCGTCCCGGGCTACGGCCTGGCCGTCGCGCAGGCGCAGCACTCGCTGCGTGAGCTGGTCGACCTGCTCGGCGACCGCGGCGTGAGCGTCGACTACGCGATCCATCCGGTGGCCGGCCGGATGCCCGGCCACATGAACGTGCTGCTCGCCGAGGCGCAGGTGCCGTACGAGCAGCTGCGTGAGATGGACGTCATCAACGGCGACTTCAAGAACGCCGACGTGGTCCTCGTCGTCGGCGCCAACGACGTGGTCAACCCGGCCGCGCGGTCGACACCGGGCGCGCCGATCTACGGCATGCCGATCCTCAACGCCGACGAGGCCAGGCAGATCGTCTTCCTGAAGCGCTCGATGCGACCGGGCTTCGCCGGCATCGAGAACGACCTGCTCTTCGACCCCAAGACGACCCTGCTGTTCGGCGACGCCAAGGAGTCGATGGGGTCGCTGCTCAACGCCGTCAAGGCGCTCTAGGCAGACCTTCGCCGACGTCGGCGGGCCGTGTTCTTGCCCACACCCCTCGGCTGCTGCTACCTGCGACGAGCGAGCCGATCTCACATTCACGCCCCCTGCTTCGTCATATGAGTGACGGGCTTTGCGTCCGAGCCCGCGGAGCAAGGGAGGCTAACCGGTGCGTCGACCATCGAAGCGCCGTCGCGCGCCCGTCGTGGAGCGCTTCGGCGACTACGTACTCAACCGCTCGGTCGTCGGACCGGTCCTGCGCGACCTGCGCCGCCGGCCCTTCCCCGATCACTGGTCCTTCGTGTTCGGGCAGATCGCGTTCTACAGCTTCATCGTCGTGGCGCTGAGCGGCGTGTACCTGATGTTCTTCTACGAACCATCGGTGACCCCGGTGACGTACGACGGCTCGTACGCCCCGCTCAAGGGCACCGAGATGTCCAGAGCGATGGACTCGACGCTGGACCTCTCCTTCGAGGTCCGCGGCGGCCTCCTGATGCGGCAGGTCCATCACTGGGCCGCGCTGCTCATGATCGCCTCGCTCCTGCTGCACCTGCTGCGGCTGTTCTTCACCGGCGGCTTCCGCCGGCCGCGAGAGTCGACGTGGCTGGTCACGTTCCTGCTGTTGGTCCTCGCGATGGCCGCGGGCTTCACCGGTCACTCGCTGCCCGACGACATGAGGTCGGGGACGAGCCTCGCCGTCCTCGACGGGGTGCTGAAGGCGACCCCGCTCGTCGGCGTCTCGCTGTCGGCGCTGCTCTTCGGCGGTCCGTTCCCGGGTGACGTGCTCACCGTCTTCTACCCGCTGCACATCGTCATCCTGCCCGCCGCGATGCTCGTCCTCTTCGTCGCACAGGCGACCCTTGCCCTCCATCACAGGCCGGCCCAGTTCCCCGGGCCCGGGCGTACGGAGGACAACGTCGTGGGCCGTCCGGCGCCGATCGCCGCGATCAAGGGCGGCGGCCTGTTCCTCATCGTGTCCGGTGTCGTGGTGCTGATGGCGGCGATCTTCACCGTGAACCCGATCTGGACCTCCGGTCCGGCCGACCCGGCCAGCGCGCCGGCCGGATCGGGCCCGGTCTGGTACCTCGCCTTCCTCGACGGGGCGCTCCGGCTGGTTCCTTCCGGATGGGAGTTCGAGTGGCTCGGCCTGACCTGGACCCTGGCCGTGCTCGTACCGGTCGGCATGGTGACGCTCTTCTTCCTGGCGCTCGCCGGCTATCCGTTCCTCGAGCGGTGGGTCACCGGTGACCGGCGGCGGCACCACCTCCTGGAGCGGCCCCGCAGCAATCCCACGCGCACCGGCATCGGTGTCGCCGGAATCGTCTTCTACGGAGTCCTGTGGGCCACCGCCGGATCGGACACGATCGCCCTGCAGTTCGGGCTCTCCGTCCAAGGCGTCCTGCGGACCTTCCAGGTGCTGATCTTCGTCGGGCCAGTCGTGGCGTACGTCGTGACGAAGCGCATCTGCATTGGCCTGCTACGACGGGACACCCGGACCGCGTTCCACGGCTTCGAGACCGGGCAGGTCGTACGACGGCCGGACGGCGGCTACGTCGAGCGCCATCACCCGGTCGATGCGTACGAGCGGTGGCGACTGGTCGCCTTCGAGGAGCACGCCCCGTCGCCGGCCCGTCGCGACGTCCATGGTCGGACGCCGCCGGGAGAGCGGGTTCGGGCCCGGGTCGCGCGGTCGATGCTCGAAGGCGCGGTCCAGCCGCCACCGCGGAGCTCAGGCTCCGGTCGCTAGGGCCGGCGACGACGTCAGGCCCAGGCCCGGAGCTTGTCGGGGTTGCGGACGGCCCACAGCCGAGTGATCCGCTGGTCGGTGACGTCGAACGTGATGACGGCAAGGGGCGTGCCGTCGTGTGTCGCGAGCAGGCCGGGCTGGCCGTTCACGAAGGTCTCGTGGACGGTGAAGCCGGGCTGCCGGTCGTGGACGCCGAGGAAGAACTCGGCGACGGCGGACGCCCCCAGCACCGGCTCGAGCGCGGCACCGACCACGCCTCCGCCGTCGGCGATGGCCACGGCGTCCGGGTCGAGAAGCTTGATCAGGCCGGACAGGTCGCCGGTCTGCCAGGCGGCCCGGAACTCGCGCACCAGCCGGGCGTGCTGATCGGCCGAGATGCTGGTCCGCGGTCGTGCCGAGCGGATCCGGCGCCGGGCGGACGACGCCAGCTGTCGGCACGCCTGCGGCGAGCGACCGACGATGTCGGCGATCTCGGCGAAGGAGTAGCCGAACGCGTCGTGCAGGACGAACGCCACCCGCTCGGCCGGGGTCATCGACTCGAAGACGACGAGCAGTGCCATCGTCACCGACTCGTCGAGGGTGACGCGATCGGCGGGATCGGCCCGCTGCGCCGACACCTGGCTCGTCCACCGGGTCGACTCCGGGAGCGGCTCGGGAAGCCACTCCCCGACGTAGCGCTCTCGTCGGACCCTGGCCGACCCGAGGACGTCGAGGCAGATCCGGCTGCACACCTTGACCAGCCAGGCCGTCGGGGACTCGATAGCCTCCCGCTCCTGGTCGGTCTGTGCGTACCACCGGGCGTAGGTCTCCTGTACGGCGTCCTCCGCGTCCGCGAGCGAGCCGAGCAGCCGGTATCCGACGTTGATGAGCAGCCGGCGCTCGTCCATCACGGCGTCGATGCTGTCGGTGCCGCGTCGCGGAGGATCCGGCTCGTGGTTCCTTCTCACACTGAGACGACGACGCAGGACGTCGAGATGTGAGGTCGGCGTACTCGCCCCGCGGGTGCTCGCTAGCCGGCGGCGATCGCCGCGACGATGGGGAGCAGAACCGGCAGGGTGCAGAGGTGAAGGAATCCCAGGATGACGCGGACGAGGATGGCGCCCTCCTGGCCGGTTCGTCGGATCCGTCGGAGCGCGAGGTGCCCCACTGCGATGGCGGCGATCCAGAACAGGGGGCCGAGGAGGACGAGCACGGTTGTGAGGGCCGCGAGCTTGTTCATCCTCGGTCGACGGCCTGGCGCGGGTGGTCGGTGGGGAGTCGGCGCATCCGGGCCGGCCGGGTCTGCTGCGGGCGTCGAGGGTCCAGAGGAGTCGCTCGCCCGGCGAGCCTGCTGGGCGGCGGCCGGCGGCCTCGAACCGAGCAGTACCTCGCGGGCGCGGACGAGTTCTGCGAAGCCTTCGGCGTCGCCACCCGTATCGGGATGCCCGCCGCGCAGCGCCTTTCGGTGGAACGCCCGAGTCACCTGACGCCGGTCGGCGCCCCGCGGCACACCGAGAACGGCGTGCGGATCCCGTACTCCGGGTCCAGGGTGCGTCGGCATGTGGCTCTCTCAATCCCACCCGCTGTGGCGCTGTCGCTGTTGCTGGCGATCTCTTGACGACACAGGCAGTCGAGATGTCAGGTCGGCGCGTTCGCCTCACGCTTCGGCGGGTTGCGTCGTCAGAAGGTCAGTCCGAAACCGATCCAGGAGGATTCCATGACCGACCAGACCGTGACCTTCGTCAACGTGATCGACGTCGACCCGGCCAAGCAGGCGGAGTTGGTCGACCTGCTGACCGAAGGTGCCGAGAAGGTGTTCCAACACCGACCCGGCTTCGTCTCGCTCACCGTCCTTGCCAGCAAGGACCGAAGCCGCGTGATCAACTCCGCCCAATGGCGCAGTGTCGAGGATCTGCAGGCGACCCAGGCCGATCCCGACGCGCAGGACTACGCCAAGCGGGTAGGCGCTCTCGCGCAGGGGAACCCGAACGTGTTCTCCGTGGCTTCCCAGTTCGGCGGCTGACGCCGTTCGTCCGGGGTACGCCCTCGGTGGCGCCGGCGGTCAGTCGACGAGACCGTACAGGCGATCGCCGGCGTCACCGAGGCCCGGCACGATGTAGCCCTTGTCGTTGAGCCGCTCGTCGAGCCCGGCCGTCACCAGGGCGACCGGGATCGCGGTCCCGGCGGTCGAGCGCTCGACCCGGTCGATGCCTTCGGGCGCGGCGAGCAGGCAGACCGCCGTGATGTCGTCGGCGCCACGCTGGACGAGGAAGTGGATCGCCGAGGCGAGCGTGCCGCCGGTGGCGAGCATCGGGTCGAGGACGTAGCACTGCCGGCCGGCGAGGTCCTCCGGAAGCCGCTCGGCGTACGTCGACGCCTGCAGGGTCTCCTCGTCGCGGATCATCCCGAGAAAGCCCACCTCGGCGGTCGGAAGCAGTCGCTGCATCCCTTCGAGCATGCCGAGCCCGGCCCGCAGGATCGGCACGATCAACGGCCGCGGGTTCCGCAGGCGTACGCCGGAGGCCGGCGCGACCGGGGTCTGGACCTCGACCGGCTCCGTACGCACGTCGCGGGTCGCCTCGTACGCGAGCAGCGTGACCAACTCCTCGACGAGTCGTCGGAAGGTCGGAGAGTCGGTGCTTTTGTCCCGAAGTGCGGTGAGCTTGCTGGCGACCAGCGGGTGATCGGCGACGTGGATCCGCATGGTGCGTCACGGTAGTGCATCGGCGCCGGCAACCGGATCGCGCGAAGCGGCGACCTCTGCGACTATCGAGGCAGCGAGTGCGTCCGCCGCGAGTGCCGAGTGGAGGCGAGATGACGGAGAGCGCGGTCGACTTCGCGGTGGTGGCCTACCGCGACGACGGCCAGTGGGAGGTCGAGTCGCTACCGGCTCGCGTGGGCACCGACCTCGACGCGTTGGTCGACACGGTGCGGCCGTTGCCGTCCGACGTCGGGTCGATCGTCTTCGTGTCCGTCGACGAGGACTTCTTCGTGATTGCCCGCGTCCAGGGGCGTGACGTGCGGGTGCTGCTGTCCGACGTGACCGCGGCCACCGAGTGGCCGTTGGCGAGCGGGGTCGTCGACCTGCTCGACCTGCCGGAGCCGGACGACGAGGAGGACGAGCGTCAGCCGGCCGGCGATCTCGGGATCCTCGCCGATCTCGGCATCTCGGCGATGGACCTCGGTGTGGTCTGCGACGACCCGGACATGTACCCCGACGAGGCGCTGAGCGACATCGCCCGGCGGCTCGGGTTCGGAGCGCAGTTCGACACCGTCGTCGACGCGGTCTCGGTGTGACGGGGTCCGGACCCTGGCACGACGCGATGGGGGCCGCGATCGAGCGGGCCCGGGCCGCCCTTCCCTCCGGTGACGTCCCGATCGGTGCCGTCGTCGTCGACGCGACCGGGACCGTGGTGGCGGCCGGGCACAACGTACGCGAGCGCGACGCCGATCCGACCGGTCACGCCGAGCTCGTGGCCTTGCGAGCGGCGGCCGCGGCCCGAGGGCGGTGGCGGCTCGACGGCTGCACGTTGGTCGTCACGCTCGAGCCGTGCACGATGTGCGCCGGCGCGCTCGTCCTGGCCCGGGTCGACCGGCTGGTGTTCGGCGCGTACGACGACAAGGCCGGCGCCGTCGGGTCGCTCTGGGACGTCGTACGCGATCGCCGGGTCAACCATCGCCCCGAGGTGATCGCGGGCGTCCGCGCCGACGAGTGCGGTGACCTGATCAGAGGCTTCTTCGACGGACAGCGGGACGGCTTGCCCTGAGGCGGTCGTATCGCCCATAGCGAGCGTCTCGGGACCGGTGCGGAAATGTCGCCGGGACGGGGGGTCGCACGTCCCGGTCGACCGGGTCGTAGGACCCTAGGGCCGCCCCGAATGCCTTGCTGGACTCGCCTGAGCGGATCCGGCCGCAGCGCGGCCCCCTTCGCTCGGGAGCGGTGTCGGCATGGTGAGGGCGTACGGCGATGGTTCGAGATCAGTACGAGGAGCCTGCGCTTCGGGAGGCGATCGGCCGCTTCGACGAGGTGCTGAGGCAGGTCGACGCCGTCGCCGGGCCTGAGCAGCGAAGACTCCTGGACCATCTGCGCCACGACCAGCTGCGCTACGTCGCGGACGCCGTCATCGTCGGTCGGCTGCGGCCCGGGGCGGACGCGGACGACATGACGGCCGAGACGCTCGTCGAGTACGTGCGGTCGGCGACGGCCGATCTCTCGGCGTTCCTGACCGAGCGCGACGACGAGCGGCTGGCCGACGCCGCGTACCAGGTCGACCGGGCGCTGCTCGGCGTCGGGGCGATCCATTCGCTGTCACCGCCGCGCGGCTCCCACCGCCGGGCCGAGGGGGATCGAGCGATGGCGTCGGCGGTCGCGGCGGACCGGTCGCGTGGTGCACCCGGATCGGGCATGTCCGCGGGACGTACGCACGGCCGGCACGCCAAGCGGTCGGTCTGGCCCGTCCTCGCCTTCGTGGCCGTCGCGTTGGTCGTCGCCGTCCTCGTCTCGCTGGTCGCACTCGGCACCAGAGGGAACGACTCGTCGGACGCGACGTCGGCGGCTTCGGAGTGCACGGAACTGCAGGTCGTCGCCCCGGCGTCCTACCAGCCCGCCCTCGACGCGGTCACCGACGACTTCGAGGCGGGCTCGACCTGCGTCGAGCTCGAGGTCACCGTCGCCGACGGCCGCGCGGCCGAGCAGGTGGCCGACGAGGAGCAGGCTCACGTCTGGATCACCGACGACGCCTCCTGGCTGGAGCTGCACGAGGCCACCGACGAGGCGTACGCCGAGGACGAGGAGTCCGAAGGCCCGGCGTATCCGACCCTCGCCACGTCGCCGGTGCTGTTCGTGTCGTCGCCAGACATGGCCGCGAGCGTCGAGCGGGCTGGCGGCGGCTGGACCGGCCTCGCGACGCTGGTCGAGTCGGGGCGACCGGTCCAGGTCGTCAGCGCGGACCCGGCGACGTCGGGCGACGGATTGGTGGCCCTCGGCGGACTGGGCGACTCGATCTGGGACTCGGAGGGGATGGACGCGTCGGCACTGCTGCTGGAGCGGGCGTACCAACAGCATCGGACGGTGCAGCAGTTCGGCGGCGCCACGCTCGCGGCCGACGAGATCGCGCTCGTTCCGGAGCACCTGCTCGGCGGCGACGTCGCGAGCGCCAACACCGTCACGGTCCCGGAGGACCATACGGCGCTGATGCGCTACAGCTGGCATCCCACCGACGTCGACGTCGACAGCACCGAGCTCGAAGCGGCGCGATCGCGGCTGCTCACGACCCTGACCGAGGGTGCGACGGCCGATGCGGCCCGAGGCGCCGCGTACCTGCGAGACGCGAAGGGTCGGGTGCCGCCGACCTGGTCGACCGGGGGCGCCTGGGTCGATCGCTCGCTGCCGCCTTCCTACCCGGTCATGGACGCCCACCGCGTCAGCCACGTCTTCGCCACGTGGTACGCGAAGGACCGGCTCGCCGACGTGTTGGTGGTCATCGACGTCTCCGGATCCATGGCCGAGCCGGCGCCGGGCAGCGACAGCCCGCTGATCGATCTCGTACGCGACAACGTCCGGCAGCTCGCCGGGCAGCTCCCTGCCGATGCTCGCCTCGGCGTCTGGGGATTCGGCTCGCAACTCGTAGGGCAGCGCGACTACGTCGCCGTGGCTCCGCTCCGGGCCCTCACGTCGGCGCATCGGGCCCGTCTCGACGCCAGCCTGGACGGCCTCGTCGCCCAGCCGACCGGAACCGGTCTCCACGACACTCTCGTGGCCGCCTACCGGTCCGCGCTCGACTCCGTTCGGCCCGGCGTCCGGTTCGACGTGATGGTGTTCACCGACGGGCTGAACCAGGACGACCCGGGCTCCCGCTCGGCGGGCGACCTGCGCCGGGCGCTGGCCCGGGTGGCCGACCCCGACGCACCCGTCGGCCTCACCGTCGTCAAGGTCGGCGACGACCCGGCCGGGTCCCTCGAACGCGCCCTCGCACCCGTCGGCGGCGAGATCGTCGAGATCACCGACGCCGAGGACGTCGTCGCCACGTTCATCCACCTGGCCGCCGGCGGCCTGCACGAGTGAGCGTCGGCCAACCTGTTGGGAGCGCCCTCGGATCGTCCGGTAGCCTCACCCGCGGTGGCGTGTCCGAGCGGCCGAAGGAGCACGCCTCGAAAGCGTGTGTGGGTTCACGCCCACCGTGGGTTCGAATCCCACCGCCACCGCCATCTGGGACCGGCCGCCTGCCGGCGACGTGTTAGTGAGCCCCCGGGACGGGTACCGCAGGTTCATGTCTCGAATCGCCAGTGTCCTGCGGACCATCGCCGCCGCGATCGCGACGGTGGTACGCGCCATTGCCCATGCGATCGTCGTCGTGGTGACCCTGCCGTTCCGAGCGCTCGCGAAGCTGTTCGGTGGCAGGCGGGAGCCTCGTTGAACCAGCCGGACCGCGGCATCCGCGAGCGTTGACCGCTCCGGCCATTCCAGCGGGTGATGCGTTGCGCAAGATCGGTGTCGAGGAAGAGCTGCTGCTGATCGATCCCGACACGCTGACCTTGAAGCCGGTCTCTGAGCGAGCGGTCCGGCTCCACAAGCCTGGATTCGCGGAGCAGGACCTCCAGCACGAGCTCTTCCTGCAGCAGATCGAGTCGGCCACGGATCCGTGCGACGACGTCGAAGGGCTCGTCAAGGCGTTGCGCGCCGCGCGCCGGACGGCGTCGAAGGCGGCGCGGGATGCGGGGGCCGCGGCGATTGCGGTCGCGACGCCGGTGCTCTGGGACGCTCAGGGAGAGGTGACGCCGGACGAGCGCTATCGCCGGATGCTCAGAACGTACGGCGCGATCGGGCGACAGTCACTGGTCTGCGGGATGCACGTGCACATCGACGTCGAGGGCGACGAGGAGGCCGTCGGCGTCATCGACCACATTCGACCGTGGACGCCGGTGCTGATGGCGATCGCGGTCAACAGTCCCTTTCATCAGGGTGTGGACACCGACTACGCCAGTTGGCGCGCGCACGTCTGGGGGTCGTGGCCCAGTGCCGGTCCGGTCGAGCCGTTCGGCGGCTTCGCCCGCTACCGCGCCGTGATCGACGACCTGCTCACCTCCGGTGCGGCGATGGACGAGGGGATGATCTACTTCGACGTCCGCCGCTCCCGGTCCTATCCCACCGTCGAGATCAGGGTCTGCGACGTCTGCACCGATGTGGAGGTCGCCGCCTTGGTCGCTGTGCTCGCCCGTGCGCTGGTGACGACCACGGCGCACGACTGGCGCGCGGGACGACCGCCGGCCGACTGGCGCGTCGACCAACTGCGAGCCGCGCGCTGGCGCGCCAGCCGCTACGGGCTCACCGACCGGCTGATCGATCCGGCGAGCAAGGAGCTTCGACCCGCCCGAGACGCGATGAGGTCGCTGGCCCGATACGTCGAAGCAGCTCTCGACGAGACCGGCGACGGGCCGTACGTCGTCCAGGGCATCGAACGGCTGCTCGCGGTGGGCAGTGGTGCCGACCGGCAGCGTGCGGTGGCGAGCAAGTACGGACGCCTGTCCGCCGTCGTCGAGGATCTCCTTCGTCGCACCGGACAGGATCAGACCGCTACCAGCGGTGCGTAGACGCCGCGGCGCTCACGCCACCCGCGCCACCCGCTTCCGCTCAACGTCGGCGGCGACGGCGGCATCCGCCCACTCGGTCGCTCCGGACGAACGTCGGCCCGGTCGAACGACCTGCTGGTGCATCGCACCGAAGGCTCGCTGCCGGGTCACGTCCGGCTGGCCGCGGTCGAGGACGATCGACCCGAGCAACGGATCGGCGCCGGACCGGAGCGCCCGCTCGACGAACCGGACCAACTCGTCCTCGATCCGACTCGGCCCGGACTCGGCGAGCTCGGACGCCAGGGCATCGTCGTCCGCGCGATCCCCGGCCGAGTCCCGCAGGCGCTTCTCGTACACCTCCAGATCGCAGGGGGTGGCGAGCAGCGGCGCGAGATGGGGATGGGCGTCGTCCATGCGTCGGGTCTCGACGAGTCGGTAGCCGCGCCGGCCGTACCACGCCTTGAGGAACTCCTTGCTGGGGTGTCGCCAGGTGCGCGGGACGAGCAGCTCGAGCTGGACGGCTCGCAGCCCGCGGTCGCGGCCGTCCTGCTCGACGAAGTCGACGAGGGCGCGGCCGATGCCGACGCCGCGGTGGTCGGGCGCGGCGACCAGCATCCCGAACTCGCTCGTGTCGTGGGAGACCTGACGGACGCGAACGCTGCCCACGATGAGCCCGCCCGGCGTGGTGGCGACGGCGATCTCGCCGGCGCCGACGAGATCGGCGACCTCGGACGCGGTGGTCCGCGTCGCCCCGTCGCGCCAGAGTCCGTTCTCGGCGGTGGCGTAGACCTCGTTGACGAGGATGGTCAGCCGGTCGACGACCTTCGGGTCGCGGCCGGACGCGCTGTCCAGTCGTCGAACGGCGAGGTCGATGTTCACGGCCATGCCTCGAGGGTGCCCCGTCGGCATCGAGCGAAGCAATTCATAGTTATGACGGGAGCGATCGTGTTCTACGATCGATCGGGTGGAGGTACGTCAGCTCAGATGCGTCGAGGCGGTGGTTCGCCATCGTCACTTCACGCGGGCCGCTGAGGAGCTCCACCTCGCCCAGTCGGCGCTCTCGCACCAGATCCGTCGGCTCGAGCGCGAGCTCGGCACGCCGCTGTTCGAGCGGACGAGTCGTCGGGTCGTTCCCACCGAGGCGGGGACGTTGCTCGCCGCCCGGGCCCGCCGCGTCTTCGCGGAGCTGGACGGCGCACGTGAGGAGGTCGACGAGCTGCGCGGCGTCCTCCGGGGCCGGATCTGGATCGGCGCCCTCCAGCCCGCCGGCGACGTCGACATCCCCGGACTGCTGGCCCGCTTCAGCCAGGACCACCCGGGCGTCGAGGTGGGTCTCCGCGAGGGCATGGCCGACGACATGTTCCGCCGGCTGGCCGGCGACGAGATCGACGCCGCGTTCTGCCTGCTGGCCGGTGACATCCCCGAAGGGCTCGCCGTCGAGGAGCTGAGCCGCGACGAGGTGGTCGCCGCGTTCGCGCCCGGACGGGCCCCCGACGCACCGCAGGTCGACGTCGCGGAGCTCAGCCAGCAGCCGATCGTGGCGCCGCGTCGCGGCTCGGCCATCACCCACGTGCTCGATCAGCGGCTCGCCGAGGCCGGCCAGCCGCTGCACCTCGCCCTCGAGAGCGGCGATCCGTTCCTGTTGCGGTTGCTCGCCGCTCGCGGGTTCGCGACCGCGGTCCTGCCGCGGTCCCTGACCGACCTGGACGGGCCGGCCATCGAGGTACGCAGCCTCGAGCCGGCCGAGCACCTGCCCGTCGCGCTGGTCTGGCGCCGTGACCGCGACGTTCCGCCGGCCGCCCGGACGTTCATCGAGTTCGTCCGCGGCGAGACGGTGGGCCGAGAGGCCTGACACCGGCTCGCCGCGGCGGTCGGGTCCTATCCGAGGCCGCTCACATCGAGGAACTTGTTCGGTGAGCCGGGGCCGATGTCGCGTACGAAACCGTCCCGTGCCGCGTCGACGATCGCGTTTCGAACCTGCTCCGGCGAAGCGGCCCGATGCGTGGACAGGTAGATGGCCGCCGCGCCTGTGACGTGTGGCGCCGCCATCGACGTGCCCGACATCAGCTTCGTACCGTTGTTGTCGGAGTTGCTGGCGGACGTGATGTTCGTCCCGGGCGCATAGAGGTCGACGCACTGGCCGTGGTTGGAGAAGCTGGCCTCGGAGTGGTCGGCTCGGGTCGCCGCGACGGTGATCGCTCGCGGGACTCCCGCCGGGCTCGTGTTGCACGCGTCCTGGTTCTCGTTGCCGGCGGCGACCACCCAGGTGATGCCCGCGTCGATGGAGTTCCGGATCGCCTGGTTGATCCCCACCGGGTCGGCGCCGTCACCTCCGGACGACCAGCTGGCGTTGGCCACGGCCGGCTTCTGGGCGTGCTGGGTGACCCAGTCGATGCCCTGGATCGCCACCGCGTCGGGTGCGCTGCCGAAGCAGCCGAGGACCTTGACGCCGACGATCGTGGCGTTCTTGGCGACGCCGTACGCCTGGCCGCTCGAGGTGCCGCCGGTGTGCGTGCCGTGGCCGATGGCGAGGTTGCCCTTGCAGTCGTTGACGTCGTTGTCGTCGTCGACGAAGTCGTGCCCGGACTTGGCGCGGCCCTCGAACGAGCGGTGATCGAGGTTCAGCTCGGTGTCGGTGTTGTAGACCGTGACGCCACCACCGGCGTTCGGGTACGTGTAGACGTCGTCGATCGCGCCGTCGACCTGGTCCAAACCCCACGAGGGCGGATTCGGTTGGTCGCGAAGGTCCCGGGCCGCCGACCCCTCGAGCGTCGTGGACCGGACCCACAGCGACTGCTGGACGAAGTCGACCGCCGGATCAGCGGCGAGTCGCTTCGCCTGCGCTGGCGACATCCGTACGGAGAAGCCGCGTAGCGCCGCCGAGTAGACGTAGCCGACCCTGCCGCCGTACCGGTCGACGAGGCTCGCGGCGTCGTCCCGTACCAGTGCCGTCGCGGACCGGGCCAGTGAGGTGCGCCCGTCGAGGCCGACGACGTAGCGGCCGGGGATGGCGCCCGGTGCGCCGGCGTTGAGGACGACGCCCTGGCGGGCATCACGACTCGTGGGTTCCGGCCCGGCCGCCGACGAGGTGGCCGTGACGCTACCCGCGAGGCCGAGCGCGGCCGTCGTGGCGACGCTCACGCAGAGGGCGAGTGTGGGCTGACGATGTTTCATCCTGACTTGCATGACTACCTCCCGGCTCGTGACCACGGCGCGGCCCAGAGCCGGACGGGGAGTAGTCGGGCCGGCCGACTGCTGGGAGCATCGGCCGACAAACGCGGGTGAGCAGTCCAGGACTCGATCGGTCGCGATACAGAGTTCCGGGACACATTTGCGGGCGAGCGTCCACGTCTGCACCATAACTTCGGCTGACCCAAGGCAGACCGGAAATGTCCGCAAAGGACTACTTCGGGTCGGACGGGCGGCGGGAACCGCGCGACGACCGGATCGCGCTCGCGGCGCCGCCGGGACGCGGGCGGGCCGGGGCCGTGGAATCACGGCGGAACGCCACTAGCCAGGATCCAAATCGATTGGCTAGCGTGCGTGGTGAGGCGCCGGCCCGGCGCCGCCCGTCGACTCAGCGAGGGGACGATGTTGGACACGACAAGCGCTCGGCAGGCCCTGGTCGTTCGCGGCGGCTGGGAGGGCCACAACCCGGTCGAGGCGACGGAGCGGTTCATCCCGTTCCTCAAGGAACACGGCTTCGACGTCGAGGTGCACGACGGCCCGGAGGTGTACGCCGACGCCGAACGGCTGGCCGAGACCGACCTGGTCGTCCAGTGCTTCACGCAGGGCGTCGCGACCGACGAGCAGGTGCTCGGCCTCTCGGCCGCGGTGGCGAACGGCACCGGCCTCGCCGGCTGGCACGGCGGCGTGGTCGACTCGTTCCGTGGGTCGCCGGACTACCTGCACCTGACCGGCGGACAGTGGGCCGCCCATCCGGGCGGGTTCGTCGAGTACGAGGTGGCCGTCGTCCCCGAACGGGCCGACCACCAGATCGTCATCGGCCTGGACCGTTGGGAGCTGAACACCGAGCAGTACTGGGTGCTCACCGACGACCTCAACGACGTCCTCGCCACGACCACCTTCGAGGTCCGTGACGACACGCCGTGGCGTGCGGACCTGACCTGTCCCGCGGTGTGGACCCGGCAGTGGGGCAAGGGGCAGGTCTTCGTGTCCACGATGGGTCACAAGCTCGAGGACCTCGACCATCCGGACGTGCGGACCCTGACCGAGCGGGGACTGCTGTGGGCGAGCCGCTGACGCGGATCATTCTCGACACCGATCTGGCGATGGGGGCGCCCGGCGCGGACGTCGACGACGGGTTCGCCCTCGCGTTGGCGGTCGCCGACCCGCGGTTACGGCTGGACCTGGTCACCACGGTCGGCGGCAACACCGACGTGAACACGGTGACCCGACTCAGCACCGACCTGCTCGACCTCCTCGGTCGGACCGACGTGCCCGTCGTGGCGGGCGTCGCCGGGCCGATCAATCCCGCGCTGCGGTGGCCGGACCGCACGCCGGCGGAGTCGCCCGGACCATACGCGGCCGCCGAGATCGTCGCGCGGGTCATGGCCGAGCCGGGTGAGCTCACGATCGTCGCGATCGGCCCGCTCACCAACGTGGCGACGGCCCTGATGCTCGAGCCCCGGGTCGCGACCGCGGTCCGCGAGATCGTCGTGATGGGCGGGGTCTTCCTGGAGCAGACCAACGTCGCGCGCATGCCCGGTGAGTACAACTTCTGGTGCGACCCCGATGCGGCGCAGACCGTCCTGTCCAGCGGGGCACCGCTGCGGCTCGTCGGCCTGGACGTGACTCAGCGGGTACGCCTCACCCGGGCCGACGCCGCCCGGCTGGCCGACGGTGGCGAGTTCGGGAAGCTGGCCGCCGAGCACACCGACGGTTGGATCTCGCATCAACAGCGATTCAAGCCGGGCGAGGAGATCGAGCACGACAGCTGCGCCCTCCACGACCCGCTCGCGGTCGCCGTCGTCACGCGGCCGGACCTGGTGACCTGGCGCGATGCGTACGTCGCCGTCGAGACCGCCGGACGCGTCACCCGCGGCGTGGCGGTCGCCGACCTGCTGATGTGGGACGACCCGCCCGAGCCGAACTGTCGGATCGCGACCGCGGTCGACGCCGACGGGTTCCGGGCGCTGTTCTTCGAACGGATGGCGACCCTGCCGTAGCCGGCCGCCGGCTCCGCTCGCGCACTCGGCTGAGTGCATTGACCTGCGTGGCATTCAGGCCTTAGCGTTCAGGCACTAAATCGATTTGCACGGATCGATCGGCACCGCGGCGAGAGGGACCGAGTTGAGCAAGCTGCGCGTGGGCGTGATCGGGCTGGGCGAGGTCGCCCAGGTCATCCATCTCCCCATCATCGAGTCGCTGCCGGAGCACTACGAGCTGGCCGCCGTCTGCGACATCTCGCCGGGGCTGCTCAAGCGCGTCGGCGACCGCTACCGCGTCGACCGGCGCTACGGGGACGCGTCGGACCTGATCGCGGCCGGCGGGCTGGACTGCGTTCTGGTGCTGAACAGCGACGAGTACCACGCCGAGTCCACGATCGCCGCCCTGAACGCGGGCATGCACGTACTCGTCGAGAAGCCGATGTGCCTGAGCCCTCGCGAAGCGGCGGACATCATCGCCGCCCGGGACCGCTCGGGCAAGACCGTGATGGTGGCGTACATGCGTCGCTTCGCACCCGCCTTCACCGAGGCGGTGGCGCGGATGCCCGAGCTCGGCCCGATCCGGTACGTCCGGGTCCACGACGTGATCGGCGAGAACCGGCTGATCGTCGAGCGGACGTCGTACGTCTACCGCCCAGACGACATCGCGCCGGACGCGATCGACGAGCGCTGGGCGCGCCGGGCGAGCCTGGTGCGGGAGGCGCTCGGCGATGTGCCGGAGCAGCTCGGCTGGGCGTACGGCCTGCTCTGCGGGCTCGGCAGTCACGACCTGTCGGCGATGCGCGAGCTGCTCGGGCGGCCGCGCGAGGTGGCCGCGGCACGGATGTGGCGCAACGGCGGGTACATCGTCGCCCTGCTCGACTACGGCGAGTTCATGGCGACGTACGAGACCGGCGTCGACGAGCAGCTCCGGTTCGACGCGCATCTCGAGGTGTACGGCGCGTCCGGCTCGATGCGGGTCCAGTACGACACGCCGTACGTCCGGCACTTCCCCACGGTGCTCCAGCTCGAGCGGACCGTCGGCGACTCCTACGAGCGCTCCGTGATCCGGCCGCACCTGAAGGATCCGTACACGCACGAGCTGGAGTACTTCCACGAGATCGTCACGACCGGTGCGGCGCCGAAGACGAGCCCGGAGGACTACGTCGAGGACATGGAGCTGTTCATCGAGATCATCCGGGCGCTGGAGCGGGCGTGAACGCGGGCGGCGCTGCCGAAGATACGTCGAGCCGGCCCGAGGAAAGGCGTCGTGACGCCCGACTCGGCCGCGTAGCGTCAGACACCTACGAGGTCACCCTCTGACGACATCATCACCCGAAAGGCGGACCCGATCGTGCTGACCGAACAAGACATCGCGTTCTTTCGAGCGAACGGCTACCTCCTTCCCGGTCGGCAACTGCTCGGCGAGGAGCGACTGAGCCGTCTCGAGGCGATCTTCAACGAGCATCTCGCCGACAAGGGCGACAAGCTGTCCGACGAGCTGGACACGCCGCACTACCGGGACGAGCGGCTGCTCGACTTCCTGCTCTCCGACGAGGTGCTCGACTGGGTGGAGCCGCTGATCGGGCCCGACATCGCGCTGTGGTCGAGCCATTTCATCTCGAAGGACCCGTACACCGGACGCGCGACGCCGTGGCACGAGGACAGCGCGTACTGGGAGGGCCGCTTCGACCGCTACGACAGCATCGTCACCATCTGGCTGGCGCTGGAGAACCCGAGCAACCGCGAGAACGGCTGCATGCGGGTCGTCCCCGGCACGCACCTCAACGGCGGGTTCTCCGAGGGCTACGTGCCGACCGACATGACCGAGCAGACGTTCCACGCCGAGATCGCCGACGTCGACGAGGGCAAGGCGGTCGACTTCGAGCTGGCGCGCGGCGAGTTCTCGATGCACGACGGCCGGATCGTGCACGGCGCGAAGCCCAACACCAGCGCGGTCCGACGCACGGGCTACACCATGCGCTACTTCCCGACGTCGGTGAAGATGCTCGACGTGGAGATCAACGAGGGCTGGAAGATCTGGCTCGCCCGCGGCAAGGACGTCGCCGGCAACACCTACGCCAACGCCCCGGCGGGCGTGTGATCGCGGACCCGACTCGATGCGGCTCGGCCTCCTGACCGCCTGCCTGCCCGGCGACTCCCTCGAGGAGATCGCCGCGTGGGCGGGGGGTCACGGGTACGCCGCTCTCGAGGTGGCGGCCTGGCCGCGCCGGCGCGGTCGCGACTGGGAAGCGAGCCACCTCGACGTCGCGTCGTTCGGCGAGTCCGACGCGGCCGCGGTCCGCGAGACGTTCGATCGCCACGGCCTGGAGATCTCGGCGATCGCGTACTACGAGAACAACCTGCACCAGGACCTCGGTGTTCGCGAGTCGACCCACGAACACCTGCGCCGCTGCGTCGACGCGGCGGCGCTGCTCGGCGTCGGCCTCGTCGGCACGTTCGTCGGCCGCGACGTCACCCGGACGGTCGCGGACAACCTCGCGCTCGCCGAGAAGGTGCTGCCGCCGCTGGTCGAGTACGCCGCGGCGCGCGACGTCCGGCTGGTCGTCGAGAACTGCCCGATGGAGGGCTGGCACCCCGACGGCTACCCGGCCAACCTCGCGTACTCGCCGGAGCTGTGGGGCTGGCTCGCCGAGCTCGGGCTGTGGCTCAACTACGACCCGTCGCATCTGGTGTGGCTCGGCATCGACCCGCTGGCGGCGCTGGACGCCCACGTCGACCGGGTGCTGCATGTGCAGGCCAAGGACGTCGAGGTCGACGCGTCGGCACGCGACCGGTACGGGGTCTTCGGTCGGGTCGTCGACCGGGAACCCTGGGTCAGCGGCTGGTGGCGCTACCGGATCCCCGGCCTCGGAGCGGTCGACTGGCGCCGGCTGGTCGACCGGCTGCACCAGGCCGGGTACGACGGCGTGGTCTCCGTCGAGCACGAGGATCCGGTCTGGAGCGGGGATCCCGAGCGCGTCCGGCGCGGCCTCGTGGTCGCCGAGCGTACGCTCGCCCCGCTGGTCAACGTCTGAGCCGCCCGACGCTGAGTCGCCCAGGAAGGAGCCGCCGATGCACCGCGGTGTCTACTTCGACGCCTGGTTCCCGCGCCAGCACTGCTACCACCCCAGCCTGCCACCGCGCCGGTTGCGGATGGTCGACGACCTGGTCGACTACCGCGCCACCGTGCTGGTGTGGGCGGCCATGGGCGGTGGCTCGTTGGCCCTGCCGTACCTGGAGCAGGAGGCGTTCGGCGCGGTGTCCGCGCGGGACCGCGTCTACGGCTTCGTCAACGACAGTGAGTTCGTCGCGGCCTGCCACGAGCGTGGCATCAAGGTCTTCGGCATCGTCTTCGAGGCGCAGGGCTGGGAGTTTCCGGTCGAGCTGTCCGACGACGAGGACGCGGTGCTGGCGCTGAACGAGCTGCGCGGCGCCGGCAAGCGCGACTGGATGGGCCTTCGCGAGTTCGCCTCGAACCGCTACCCGAAGCTCTGGAAGCCGGTCGAGCACTACTTCCCCGAAGGCTTGGTCAACAGCCTGGGCGAGCCGGTCACCGACCTGATCGAGGAGTGCGTCGCGCGCGACATCCATCAGCAGCCCTGCCACGCGCACTGGGTCGAGTGCCCGGACCGCGAGCACCAGTGCTTCTACATGGATCGCAACAACCCGGTCTGGCGCGAGTACCTGAAGGCGGTCATCCGCCTCCAGATCGACGCCGGCGTCGACGGCGTCCAGCTCGACGAGGCCGAGCTGCCGATGGGGGCGTTCCAGTACGGCGCCTGCTTCTGCAAGGACTGCATGCGGGGCTTCCGCGAGTACCTCCAGGCGCTGCGGCCCTCCGAGGTCGACATCGCGCTCGACGGCGTCGACCTCGCGACGTTCCACTACGGCGACTGGCTGCTCGCGCAGGGGTACGACTTCAAGTCCGATCGCGAGTCGACCCCGTTGTTCGGCGACTACTACGCGTTCCAGTGCCGCTCGATCAAGACGTACTTCGCGGAGCTCGCCGACTACGCCCGCGAGTACGCCCGGTCCGTCGGCCGCGAGGTCCTCGTGTCCGGCAACTTCTTCAACTGCGAGCCGATGTACCTCGCGCTCGCCGACGACGTCGACCTGATCGTCACCGAGATGCGCAACACCACGTACGAGCAGCCCGAGTGGTACCGGTACGTCGCGGCGTTCGCGGGCGACAAGGACGTCGTGGTCGTCGAGAACCCGTACGGCGGCGTCGTACCCGAGCTGATCGAGCTGCTCGCCCGTGGCCGCGGGCACGACCTCTTCCGCCTCTCGCTGTACGAGGCGGCCGCGATGGGCGTCAACATGTCGGTCCCGTACGGCTCGTGGATGGGCAGCGTCATCGAGGACGCGTTCTACGCCCCGCATGAGCTGGCCACCGAGATCCAGGCGTTCCTCGCCGACCACGAGGGGCTGTTCGCACGGCGTACGGCGAACGACGTCGGGGTGGTGTTCAGCGTCGAGAGCACGCGCGAGGCGATCGGCAAGGCCGACGCGAGCGACAACACGACCAACCGGCGCGACGAGTCGGTCGTCGTGCCGTACCGGGTCGTCACGCGCACGCTGGCCGGCGCCGCGGTTCCGTTCGACGTCGTGATCTGGCCGGACGGGGTGACCGCTCCGGACCGAGCGAGTGCGGAGGAGTTGGCGCGGTTCTCGACCGTGGTGCTCCCCGACGTGCACGCGCTGACCGATCGGCAGGTGGCGGCGCTCGAGCGCTACCTGGCGGAGGGCGGGACGGTCGTCGTCACCGACCGGTTCGCGGACGATCTCGACCGCGGCGTACGCGAGCGACTCCGGAGCCATCCGGGTGTGCGGACGGCGACTCGCGACCGGCTAGAGGATCAGCTGCCGCACGGTCGGCAGGTCGAGACGTCGGCGTCGGCCGCGGCCAACCTCCACCAGCTCGCCGACGGATCGTACGCACTGCACCTGGTCAACTACGACTACGATCCGGCCGCCGACGCGGTCCGCGCCGTAACCGACGTACGCCTCGGGGTCGCGCTGCCGAAGGCGAAGGAGCGGGCCACCGCCATCACCCCGGACGGTACCCGGACCGCGCTCGAGCTGGTCCGCGACGACCGCCGGCACGAGCTGCGGCTGGACAGTCTCGGCGCGTACGCGATCGTGGTCTTCCACGACGACGACCTGGGGAGGTTGGTGCCGTGAGGATCGCCGCGCTGCGGGGACGTGAGGCCTTCCAGGTCGAGGAGACCGAGATCCCGGCGATCGCGCCGGACGAGGTGCTGGTGCGCGTGGTGGGCTCGGGCGTGTGCGCGTCCGAGCTGGAGGCGTGGCTGGACGGCCCGCCGCCGGGCGAGGTGCGTTATCCCGGGCACGAGGTCAGTGGTGTCGTCGACCGGGTGGGAGCCGAGGCGACGGGGATCTCGGTCGGCGGCCGGGTCGGCGTCTGGGTCACCGAGCGCGGCTTCGCCGAGTACGTCGCGGTCAAGGCGGCGTACTGCTTCCCGGTCGGCGACGGCTCCCTCGAGGAGGCGCTCGCCGAGCCGATCGCCTGCGCGACGAACGCCGTCGAGGCCGCCGACGTCCGCCTCGGCGACGACGTCGTCGTCATCGGCGCCGGCTTCATGGGCAACCTCGTGCAGAGCCTGGTCGCCCTGCGCGGCGTCCGGCGGCTGATCGTCGCCGACGCGCGGCAGGACGCCCTCGACCGAGCCGCCAAGATCGGAGCCGACCGGATCGTCGACGTCACGCTGGAGTCGTTGCCCGACGTCGTGGGCTCGCTGACCGACGGCCGCGGCGCCGACATCACCTTCGAGTGCACCGGCACGCAGCCAGCCTTGGTGGCATGCGGCGAGACCACCCGGATGAGCGGCACGATCGCGATCGTCGGGTTCCACCAGGGCACCGATCGCCAGATCCCGCTGGCGGCCTGGAACTGGATGGCGTTCCGGATCGTCAACGCCCACTTCCGCGACCTCGCCGTAATCCTGCGCGGTATGTCGGTCGGCACCCGCCTGCTCGCGTCCGGCGCGCTCTCGATGGACGGTCTCGTCACTCACCGCTTCCCGCTGGAGCGGATCAACGAGGCCTTCGCCGCCCTTCGCGACAAGCCGGCCGGCTTCGCGAAGGCGGTCATCACGTTCCCCGAGGGCTAGCGCGCGGCCGGTCAACTGCCTGGCGGCTCATTGTGGCCGTCATGGTGGTGCTCTTTCATCGTCGCGCAGCCTGTCGTGGCCGCTGGTGTACCTA
>Ga0081538_10000153_pt1 | contig 71710 bp, 60 predicted proteins | sample TabmetS5T2R1_FD_71022 | JGI IMG/M metagenome (GOLD analysis project Ga0081538, IMG submission 71022) | Tabebuia heterophylla rhizosphere microbial communities from the University of Puerto Rico - S5T2R1 | ecosystem: Host-associated > Plants > Roots > Rhizosphere ... | reverse complement strand
GCGGCGCCGGCGCTGGCTCCCCGCGCCCGCCGGCGCGGTGGCCACCGCCGGCATCGCCGCCGCCGCGATCGTGATCTTCGCCCCGAGCGACGAGCCGACCGGACCGGCACAGCCGCCGCCGTGTGCCGTCGAGGTTCGGGAGGGCTGCCCGGTCGATCTCGCGGTCTGGTTCCAGACGCCGGGCGGCAACGAACTGATCAGCGGCGGCTTCACGGTCAGCTCAGTGGGCAACGTCGGCATCGACGCGGTGCAGACGCTCCTCACAGAGCAGCCGCCGAGGTTCAGTAACCCGTGGCCGGGTCTCGCGGACGTTCCGGTGGCCCAGGTTAACTCGGTGCGCCACGACGACGGCGTGGTGACGGTCGACTTCGACCGCCAGCTGCAGGCCTCGGCCTCGATGGAGGGGGCCAACTCGCCGCTCGGCGAGCTCACCGTCCAGCAGCTCGTCCTCACCGTGCAGTCGGCGTTGCGTACGGACGACCCCGTCCTCATCACGGTCAACGGTGAGGAGGCCGACGAGGCCTTCGGCTACCCGCTGGACGGGCCCGAGCCGGCCGACTGGTCGCTGGTCTCCGGTATCCGGCCCGACCGGCCGACCCAACAGTCCGTTGTGGAGAGTCCCGTGACGGTGTCCGGGACCTCGACGACGAACGAGGGCACGATCACCTGGTCGATCACGCGATCCGGCGACCGGCTCCGACAGGACTTCGTCACCGACGGCGGCAGCTCGGGCACCTACGCACCGTTCGAGTTCGACATCGACATCCCGCCCGGCGACTACACCCTCAAGCTCTGGGAAGCGAGCACCGCCAGCGGCGCCGAAGCGTGGACCGAGGAGATCGGGGTCGTCTACATCGACTTCACCGTCGAGTAGCCGCTGCGCGCCATCCGCGAGACGCCTCCTCATCCTCCTTCGACCAGCGGCAAACCAAGGCTGTTGAGAATGGTTGTCAACTGACCTAGAGTCTCGACAGGACGCGAGGGCACGTCACGACAAGGGAGTGCCCATGTCCGGGAGGAAAGCCTCGGTGCCGGCCGACCTCGGCGTCGTCGAGGAGACCCTGCTGATCCCGCTCTACGCCCGAGCGGTCGAGACCCAGAAACCCGACGGTCTGCTTGTGGATGCCCGGGCGGTGGAGATGGTCGAGACGATCGACTACGACTTCAGCCGGTTCGAGGACATCGGCAGCCTGGTCGGCGCCAACCTGCGGACCCTGGTGTTCGACGATTGGGTCCGGCGCTTCCTCGACGACAGTGCCGACGGGACGGTCGTCGAGCTCGGTACCGGCCTCAACACCCGGTTCGAACGCGTCGACAACGGCCGCGTCCACTGGTTCGACCTCGATCTCCCCGACGTGATCACCTTGCGGCGCGCGTTCTTCGTCGACGACGACCGGCGCCGGATGCTGGCCGCCTCGATCCTGGACGAGTCTTGGATCGACACCGTGCGGGATTCGCCAGGCCCGTACCTCCTGCTGGCCGAGGCCGTGCTCGCCTTCCTCGACGAGAGCGAGGTCCGCCGGGTCTTCGACCTGCTCGCGGAGCGGCTTCCGGCGGCCATCTTCGTGCTCGACGCCGCCGGCGCCGCCATGCTCGCGGACCAGGACAGCCGCGACGTTCTCGGCACGGTGACGGCCCGCATGCGATGGAGCTGCGACGATCCGCAGGAGCCGGAGGGCTGGCGGCCGGACGTACGGCTGCTCGACTCGATCGACTTCGGCGGCCTTCCCGACGCTGTCTGGGATCGGCTGTCGGCGGCCGACCAGGCGGCGATGCAAGACTTCGCCCGAACCCATCCCGAGCGGACAGCGGCGTACCGGATCAACCGCTATCGAATCGGCTAGGGCGTCGCGTCCCGGAGTCGGGCTAGCGGGGGCCGCCGAAGGCGTCGCGGAGCCGGCCGAACACTCCCTTGGAGGGGCCAACCACCTTGCCGGCCGGGTGCTCCTCGCCCCGCATCGCGGCCAGCTTGCGCAGCAGCTCCTCCTGCTCGGGATCGAGCCGGGTCGGAGTCTCGACGACGACCGTGACGACGAGGTCGCCGCGACCGGTGCCGTGCAGGCGCGGCACCCCGAAGCCGCGAAGCACGGTCCGCTCGCCCGACTGCGTCCCCGCCTTGATCGTCAGGGGGACCGTCGGGTCGACGTCGGACGCGCCGGACTCGGACTCCAGCGTCGGCAGCTCGACCTGGGTGCCGAGAGCCGCGGCCGTCATCGGGATCCGGACGTCGCACAGCAGGTCGTCGCCGCTGCGCTCGAACACCTTGTGGTGGGCCACGTCGACCTCGACGTAGAGGTCGCCCGCCGGGCCGCCGCCGGGGCCGACCTCGCCCTGGCCCGCGAGCTTCACCCGCGTGCCGGTGTCGACGCCGGACGGGATCTTGACCGTGATCGACCGGCGGGCTCGGACCCGCCCGTCACCGGAGCACTCGTCGCACGGGTTCGGGATCACCGTGCCGAACCCGCGGCAGGCCGGGCACGGCCGGGCGGTCCGGATCTCGCCGAGGAACGACCGCTGGACCTGCTGCACCTCGCCCCGGCCACGACAGGTGTCGCAGGTCACCGGCCCGGATCGGTCGGTGGTCCCGTTGCCCTGGCAGGCGGTGCAGACGATCGCGGTGTCCACCGTCAGCTCGCGGGTCACCCCGAAGGCCGCGTCGGCGAGGTCGATGTCGAGCCGGAGCAGGGCGTCCTGACCGCGGCGCATCCGGGGCCGCGGGCCACGGTTGCCGGCCTGGCCGAAGAAGGCGTCCATGATGTCGGTGAACGAGAAGCCGGCGCCGAACCCGCCGCCGGCCCGACCCGCACTGAGCGGATCGGCGCCCATGTCGTACATCTCGCGGCGCTGCGGGTCGGAGAGCACCTCGTACGCCGCGGTGACCGCCTTGAACTTCTCCTGGGTCTCCGGATCCGGGTTGACGTCAGGATGCAGCTTGCGCGCGACCCGCCGATAGGCCCGCTTGATCTCCTCGGTCGACGCGTTGCGGTCGACGCCCAGAAGGTCGTAGTAGTCCGGACTCATTCCTGCCTTGTCTTCTTCATGCCGACGCGATCCTTCGAGCGACGAGCGGGTCTTCGATCACCAGCGTAGTTCGGGGCCGAACTCATTCCTCGCGCAGCCGCTGGCTCACATAGTGGGCGACGGCGCGGACCGCCGCCATGGCACCGGGATAGTCCATCCGGGTCGGGCCGACGATGCCCAAGGTGGCCAGCGAGTCCTCGTCCGGTCCGTAGCCGCTGGCGACGACGGAGGTGCTCGAGAGCTCTTCGTACGGGACCTCGTGGCCGATGCGGATGGTGAGCGCCCGCGGGCTGCTCGCCGCCCCCAGCAGCTGGAGGAGGACCACGTGCTCCTCGAGCGCCTCCAGGACCGGCCGGATCGACCGGTCGAAGTCGTCGCCGAAGTGACTGAGGTTGGCCGTGCCGCCGACCGCGACCCGCTCGTCGGAGCGCTCGTCGGAGAAGGCCTCGACCAGCGTGCTGGTCACGGCGCTGACCACCGGACGGTCTGCTGGCTCGAACGTCTCGGGAATCTCCGCGAGCCGTTCGGCGGCGTCGACCAACCGCTCACCGAGGCTGGCCAGGTTGAGCCGGGCCCGGAGGTCGCCGATCAGGGACTCGCCGACCTCGGAGGACGTCTCGACGACGCGCTGCTCCACCCGGCCCGTGCTGGTGATGAGCACCACCAACAGTCGGGTCGGCGCCAGGGTCACCAGCTCGACGTGCCGGACGGTGGACCGGGTCAGCACCGGATACTGCACCACCGCGACCTGGCGGGTCAGCTGGGCGAGCATGCGTACGCTGCGCTGGACCACGTCGTCGAGGTCGACCGCGCCGTCGAGGAACGTCGTGATCGCGCGCCGCTCGGCCGGCGTCAGCGGCCGTACCGTGGCCAGCCGGTCGACGAACAGCCGGTAGCCCTTGTCGGTCGGGATCCGGCCCGCGCTCGTGTGCGGCTGGGCGATGAAGCCCTCCTCCTCCAGCGCGGCCATGTCGTTGCGGACCGTGGCCGGCGACACCGGGAGGTTGTGCCGCTCGACGAGCGTCTTGGACCCGACCGGCTCCTGGGTGGCGACGTAGTCCTCGACGATCGCCCGGAGCACCTCCAGCTTCCGTTCCTCGAGCACCGTGTCACCTCCCCGGGTCGTTGGCACTCGGCTCGGATGAGTGCCAGTCTACGGGAGATGAGCGGCTCATCAGGCGACGACGCGTGGCGCGAGGTGGCCGACGGTTGCTTCGTCCGACGGTACGAGTACTTCGACGTGTCCTGCGGCGTCGTGGTCGGCGGTGACGGGCTGCTTGTCGTCGACACCCGGGCATCGCTGGCCCAGGGACGGGAGCTGGCCGACTCGGTCCGGAGCCTGTCGGCGTTGCCGGTCCGGGCCGTCGTCAACACCCATGTCCACTTCGACCACACCTTCGGCAACGGCGCGTTCACCGGAACGCCGATCGTGGCGCACGAGTCGGTGCCCGTCGCACTGCCGGCCGACTCCGAGCGGATCAAGGCCGCGTACGCCGACGACCCCGACGATCCGTTGCGGGACGAGGTTCTCGCCACCGAGGTGCTCGCGCCGACCGAGACGTTCTCGTCGGTGTGGTCCGTCGACCTCGGCGACCGCATAGTCGAGGCGGTGCACCCCGGACGCGGCCACACCGACGGCGACATCGTCGTACGCGTGCCGGACGCCGACGCGGTGTTCGGTGGCGACCTGGTCGAGTCGAGCGCTCCGCCCTCGTACGGTGCCGACAGCTTCCCGCTCGAGTGGCCGGCGACCCTCGACATCGTCGTGGGTCTGCTGAGTCCGTCGACGGTCGTCGTTCCAGGCCACGGTCCGGTCGTCGATCGCGACTTCGTGCAGGGTCAGCGTGGCGAGATCGTCGACGTCGCCGAGCAGATCCGCGAGCTCGTCGCCGGTGCAGTCCCGGTCGACGACGCCCTGGCGCGAGGCCACTGGCCCTACGACGCCGACCGCCTCGGTGCCGCCGTCCGCCGTGGCTACGCCGCCCTCGGCCGGTAGGGCACTCCGTACCGCTCCGAGGCCGGTGCAGTGGGGGTGGGCCCGCGCAGTGGGGGTAGGCAAATCCTGAGACGCGCCGGCGTGTTTCGGGATTTGCCTACCGCCAGCGGGTCGGAGCGACTGCAAAGGAGTGTTTGCAAAGATATCTTTGCGATTGTAGCCTCAGATTCATGCCGGAGTCGAAGCCACTGGACCAGATCACGCCGAGCCCGGGCGCGCTGCGTGCCCTCGCCCACCCCGTACGGCTGCGCCTGCTCGGCCTGCTGCGCGTCGACGGCCCGTCCACGGCCACCCGCCTGGCCGAGCGGCTCGGCCTCAACTCCGGCGCCACCAGCTACCACCTGCGCCAGCTCGCCCAGCACGGCTTCGTCGTCGAGGACACCGAGCGGGGCAACAGCCGTGATCGCTGGTGGCGGGCGGCGCATCGTTCGACCCACACTCGCGACGACGCGGCCGACCCCGCCGCCCGGGACGCCACCGACGCCTTCGTCCAGGCGGCCGCCGTCATCTACACCGAGCAGCTCCAGCGGGCGATGGAGGAGCGGCCGATGCTCTCCCGGCAGTGGCGGCGGGCGACGACGCACAGCGACTGGGTGCTCGACCTGACGCCGGATCGCGGATCGGAGCTGAAGCAGCGGCTCCAAACCGTGATCGAGGAGTACATGGACGACCAGCCCGCCGACGGCACGGCCCAGGTCATGCTCCAACTGCACCTGTTCCCGCGCCCGGGCACGATCGTGGGAGCGGACGCATGACGGTGGCCAAGCGCCCGCTGTACGGCTGGCTCGCCGCCGAGCTCATCTCGCTGTGCGGCACCCGACTGTCGATGGTGGCGATCCCCTGGTTCGTCCTCGTCACGACGGGCAGTGCCACCCAGACCGGCCTGGTCGCCTTCGCCGAGATGGGGCCGTACGTCGCCGCCAAGGCGCTGGCCGGTCCCCACATCGACCGGCTCGGCGCCCGCCGGATCTGCGTGGTCGCCGACCTCGGCAGCACGATCGTCGTCGGGACCATCCCGCTGCTGCACCTGGCCGACGCCTTGCGCTACGACGTGCTGCTCGGTCTCGTGGCGCTGGCCGGACTGCTCCGCGGGCCCGGCGACGGCGCGAAGGCCGCTCTCGTACCCGACATCGTCGACGTCGCCGGCGTCGCCACCGAGCGGGTCACCGGTCTCCAGAGTGCGGTCGAGCGGTTCGCCGGCCTGGCCGGGGCGGCGCTCGCCGGCCTGCTCGTCGTCGTTCTCGGACCGACGAACGCCCTCATCGTCGACGCCGCCAGCTTCGCCGTGTCGGGACTGCTGATCGCTCTCACAGCCCCGCGCAAGATCCATCGCGAGGCCGAGGAGGACGACGGGACGTACGTCGAGCGGCTGCGTACCGGCTGGGACTTCCTGCGGCGCGATCCCGTGCTCGTGGCGATCGTCGTGATGGTCGCCCTCACCAACCTGATCGACCAGGCCAACGCCGTCGTCCTGATGCCGTACTGGGTGCACCACAACGGCTACGGTCCCGGCACGCTCGCGGCGTTGTTCGCGACCTTCTCGGCGGCGTCGACGGTCGGGGCGGTGCTGGCGGCCTGGCTCGGCGAGCGACTCCCGCGGTTCAGCACGTACGTCGTGGCCTTCGCCATCGCGGGCGCGCCGCGCTTCATCGTCATGGCCCTCGACGCGCCCCTCGCCGTGATCATCGCCGTCGGCATGGCCGGCGGATTGGCGGCCGGGTTCATCAACCCGATCCTGGGCGCGGTCATCTACGAGCGGATTCCGCGTCACCTGATGGGCCGGGTCACGTCGCTCAACACCTCGCTGTGCTGGTCGCTCATCCCGTTCGGCGGCATCGTCGGCGGCGTGGCGATCGCGGCGTTCGGCATCTCACCGGCCCTGCTGCTGCTCGGTCTCGCGTACTTCGCGATCACCATGCTGCCGACGATCCGACCGGAGTGGCGCCAGATCGACCAGGGGCGTCGGTCACGGGACGAGAGCTCGGACGACGGCGTCGGCGAGCAACCGGCCGCGACGGGTGAGGACCAGGCGGTCTCGCGGCGGCTCGACGAGGCCGTCGGCCACCAGGTCCGGTAGCGCCTGCTGGCCGGCGGCGTCGAGTACGCCCAGCTCCAGCCCGTCGGACAGCCGGCTCTCGAGCAGCACCCGCTCCAGCCGTCGGGTCTCGACGCCGAGCGTCTCCCGGGCGTGCGCCGGACTGTCGCCGGCCGCGAGCCGCGCCGCATACGCCGCCGGATGCTTGACGTTCCACCACCGCACGCCACCGACGTGGGAGTGCGCCCCGGGACCGAACCCCCACCAGTGCCCGCCGGTCCAGTAGAGCCGGTTGTGACGGCACCGGGCCTCGGGTCGACGGGCCCAGTTGGAGATCTCGTACCACGCGTACCCGGCCCGACCGAGCAGCTCGTCGGCCAGTGCGTACTTGTCGGCGAGGTCGTCGTCGTCCGGCGCCGGCAGCTCGCCCCGGCGTACGCGTCGCTCGAGGGCCGTGCCGGGCTCGACGACGAGGGCGTACGCGGAGACGTGATCGGGCTCCATCGCGAGGGCCGCCTCGATGCTGCGACGCCACTGCTCGAGCGTCTCGCCGGGCGTGCCGTAGATCAGGTCGAGGCTGACCTGGTCGAATCCCGCGGCGCGGGCGGCGGCGACGACCGCCGGGACCCGGGCCGGGTCGTGGGTGCGGTCGAGCGTCGCGAGAACCTCCGGCTCGGCCGACTGCATCCCGAAGGAGATGCGGTTGATCCCGCCGGCGCGGAGGGCCGCCAGGGACTCGGCGTCGACGCTGTCGGGGTTGGCCTCGGAGGTCACCTCGGCATCCGGGGCGAGTCCCCAGCGATCGGCGACGGCGGCGACGATCCCGGTCAGGTCTGCGGGTGGCAGCAGGGTGGGGGTGCCGCCGCCGAAGAACACCGACGACACCGGCGGCGGCGACCCGAGGACGTCGGCGGCGAGGTCGAGCTCTCGTCGCACGGCGTCGGCGTAGTCGGCCCGGGAGGCGCCGGGCGCGGTCCCGAGCTCGCTGGCGGTGTAGGTGTTGAAGTCGCAGTAGCCGCAGCGCACGGTGCAGAACGGCACGTGGACGTAGACGCCGAACGGCCGCGCCGCGAGCTCGGCGAGCACGTCCGTGGGCAGCCGGCCGTCGGCCGGCGCCGGCGAGCCGGCAGGCAGCGTCGAGGGCACCCCTCGATTCTCGCAGCCGGCGGACTCGGGCCGGGCGGGGCCGACTGTTGCGGCTGAGTCGGCGGGCCCAGTCGCGTCGCCGCCTACCCGTACAGGGCGTCCAGGCGGTCCCGGTAGTTGTCCTCGACGACGCGGCGCTTGAGCTTCAGGCTCGGGGTGAGCTCGCCGGACTCGATCGTCAGGTCCTGCTCCAGGATGATGAACTTCTTGATCGTCTCCCACCGGTTGAGGCGATCGTTGAGCTGTTGGATGTGGCCGTCGATCTCGGACCGCATCGCGTCCGAGGTGACGACCTCGGAGTACGGCCGGCCGGCCATGCCGTGATGCTCGGCCCAGTCCTTGACGGCGTCCGGGTCCAGTGTCACCAGGGCCGAGCAGAAGTTGCGCTCGCTGCCGTGCACGACCATCTGGCTGGCCAGCGGACTCAGGGCCTTGAAGAGCGCCTCGATGTTGGACGGCGCGACGTACTTGCCGCCGGAGGTCTTGAAGAGGTCCTTCTTCCGGTCGGTGATGCGGAGGAACCCGTCCTCGTCGACCTCGCCGATGTCACCGGTCGCGAGCCAGCCCTCGCCGACCAGCGTCGCCCGGGTCTCCTCGTCGAGGTGGTGGTAGCCGTCCATCACGCCGGGACCCTTGATCAGGATCTCGCCGTCCTCGGCGATCCGGACCTCGGTGCCCGGGAACGGCGGCCCGACGGTCCCGAACTTGTACTGGCTCGGGCGGTTGACGAAGGTGCCGGCCGACGTCTCGGTGAGGCCGTAGCCCTCGAGGATCAGGATGCCGGCGGCGTGGAACCATTCAGCGACCTCGCGCGACAGCGCCGCCGAGCCGGAGATGAAGAAGCGGACCCGACCACCGAACCGCGCGCGGATCTTCGAGAACACCAGCTTGTCGGCGACCCGGTGTTTCGCGGCCAGCACGGCCGGCACCGGCTTGCCCTCGAGCTTCAGCCTGGACACTTTGGCACCGACGTCGCAGGCCCAGTCGAAGATCTTCGCCTTCGCGGCGCCCTCGCCGTGGGCCATGGTGACGATGCGGCCGTACGCCTTCTCGAAGATCCGCGGCGCCGCGCCCATGAACGTCGGGCGTACGACGGCCAGGTTGTCGACGATCTTGTCGACCCGGCCGTCGACCGCGGTGACGAACCCGATCTGCAGCTGGATCATCAGCAGCACCGTGCCGAAGGAGTGCGCCATCGGCAGCCAGAGGAACTGCACGTCGTCGCTGGTGAGAATGCCCGTCGCACCGACCGCGGCTCCCTCGTAGGTCCAGCCGGAGTGCCGCAGCCGCACGCCCTTGGGCCGACCGGTCGTTCCGGAGGTGTAGATCAGCGTGGCCAACGAGTTCGGGTCGATCGCGGCGACCCGACGGTCGACCACGTCGGACTGGTCCGCGAGCAGGTCGGCGCCGAGCTTCTCGAGGGCGTCCACCCCGATGACCCAGGCGTCGTCGCCCTCGTCCGGAGTGCCGTCGAACGTGACGACCGTCCGCAACTCCGGAAGCTCTCCGCGGCGCTCTCGAAGCTTCGCGACCTGGGTGTCGTCCTCGGCGAACACCACCTGGCTCTGCGAGTCGGCCAGGATGTACGCCACGTCGTCGGCGATCGTCGAGGGATAGACGGTGGTCGTGGCGGCGCCGGCGCACATGATGGCGAGGTCGGCGAGGATCCACTCGTACCGGGTGCCGCAGGCGATCGCCACCCGCTGCTCGGGCTCGACCCCGAGAGCCACCAGGCCGGCGGCCCAGAGCCGTACTCGGTCGTTGGTCTCCTGCCAGGTTCGCGACTCCCACGCGTCGTCGACGGGGAACCGATAGGCGTCGTGGTCGGGCGTCTCCCGTACTCGCGCGAGGAACATCTCGGCCACGTTCGCGGCCCTGTTCTCCACGACGGAGATGTCGTCGGCCACCGTCGCGGCACTGGTCACAGGTTGAGTCATGGGTCCCTCGCGAGGTTCGTCGATCTTCTGGGTAGACCGTAGAGCACGCCGCGAGCCGATAACAGGCCATCGCCGGCGACGACGACTCAGTCGGCGAGGGAGGGTGCCGCGAACCGCGACCGGGTGCGCTGTGCCCAGGCGATGACCGGGAGCAGCGCCGCTCCGAGAGCCACGAAGATCCCGCCGAGGAGCCACCATCCGACGCCGCCCAGCTCGATCGGCAGCAGCGTGATCACGGTTGGCGCGACCATCGCCGACAGCGAGAACCCGGTGCTCGCCAGGCCCTGGTACTGACCCTGGGCGTGGTCGGGCGCCAGCTCCTGGCTGAGACAGAACTGCCCGGCGGCCTGCAGCAGCTCCCCCACGACGTGCACGAGCCCGGCCACGACCAGCAGGGTGACCGCCCAGGCGGCCGACCGGTCCTCGCTGAGTGCGAAGACGACACAGGCCAGCCAGAAGACCAGCCCGGACAGCGAGATCACCCGGGCCGCCGTCGCGACCGTCTCCACCCGACGGCTCACCGCGACCTGGAACAGGACCACGACGAGGGTGTTGATGACGAAGAGCAGGGACACGGTCCAGCGCGGAGCCGACGTGTAGTTGTCGACCCACAGCGGGATGCCGACGTCGAGGATGGCGTACTGCACGGCCATCGCCGCCATCAGCGCCGTCATGATGAAGTACGGCAGGTCGCGGAAGACCTGGGTGATCGGCGCGCCCTGCTCCCTCGGGACCGGGTCGACGTGGGGGTACCAGCGCAGCACCCAGGCGGTCGCCACGAAGGTGGCCGCGTTGATCGCGATGACGGTGACGTAGGCGGTCTTGGTGTCAGCGATGAGCGCCAGGGCGGCGACGCCGCCGCCGACCGCGAGGCCGACGTTGGTGATCGACCGAAGGTACGCGCGGGTGCGGATGCGTTCGGGGCCCTCGGACGTCGAGGCGATCAGCCCGCTCCGAACCGCCGCCGAGCCACGGTCGAAGATCGCCAGCGCGCTGGCCTGGAGCACGAACTGCCAGAAGGTCTCGACGACCGCCGCCGCCAACGCGGCGAGCGCGCCGAGCAGGAGCAGCACGATGATCAGCTCGCGTCCGCCGACCCGGTCCCCCAGGTGGCCCATCGGGACCCCCGACAGCAGTCCGAACAGGCCCGCGATCGACAAGCCGACGCCGACCTGCGTCGGGCTGAGTCCGACGATCCGGGTGAAGTAGAGGACCGCGACCACGAGGTACATTCCGTAGCCCGTGACGTTGATCAGGGTGGCCAGCGCCATGATGCGGGCCGCGCGAGTCTCGGGCAGAAGTCGTTGTAGCCGCGCGCGGGCGTCCGTCATCGACGGATCACCGCGGGTCGCCGAGACCCGAGGCTGTTTGCCTCCGCTGCGGCACGACTCACGTCGTCCCTCCCCTGAGTTGTCGGCCGTTCGAGGATCGGCCCATAACGGCGCGCGTCCGGGACACTACCTTCCGTCGCACTCGCCCGCTATCCCATGTCTGGAGGCAATCTGTCGAGTCAGGTTTCTGACGCGTCGGTCGAGAGCGCGGCGATGAAGGCCTCTTGTGGTACTTCGACGCGACCGACCATTTTCATCCGCTTCTTGCCCTCTTTTTGCTTTTCGAGCAGTTTGCGCTTGCGGGTGATGTCGCCGCCGTAGCACTTGGCCAGCACGTCCTTGCGCAGCGCGCGAACCGTCTCCCGGGCGATGATCCGCGACCCGATCGCGGCCTGGATCGGCACCTCGAACTGCTGGCGCGGGATGAGCTTCTTGAGCCGCTGCGCGAGGGCGACCCCGTAGGAGTACGCCGAGTCCCGGTGCACGATCGCGCTGAACGCGTCGACCGGATCGCCGTGCAGCAGGATGTCGACCTTGACGAGATCGGCCACCTGGTCGCCGGTCGGCTCGTAGTCGAGGCTGGCGTACCCCCGGGTCCGCGACTTCAGCGCGTCGAAGAAGTCGAAGACGATCTCCGCCAGCGGCAGGACGTACCGCAGCTCGACCCGGTCCTCGGACAGGTAGTCCATGCCCTGCATCGCGCCCCGCCGGCCCTGGCAGAGCTCCATGATCGTGCCGATGTAGTCGCTCGGGGACAGGATCGTGGCCCGGACCACCGGCTCGTGGACCTCGGCGAGCTTGCCCTCGGGGAACTCGCTCGGGTTGGTGACCGTGTGCTCGGTGCCGTCCTCCATGACGACCTGGTAGACGACGTTGGGCGCGGTCGAGATCAGGTCGAGGTCGAACTCCCGCTCCAGCCGCTCCCGCACGATCTCCATGTGGAGCAGGCCGAGGAAGCCGGAGCGGAAGCCGAAGCCGAGCGCCCCGGACGTCTCCGGCTCGTACGTCAGCGCCGCGTCGTTGAGCTGCAGCTTGTCCAGCGCGTCGCGCAGGTCCGGGTAGTCGTCGCCGTCGATCGGGTAGAGACCGGCGAAGACCATCGGGTTCGGATGCCGGTATCCCGAGAGCGGCTCCGTCGCGCCCTTCGACGCCGCCGTGACGGTGTCGCCCACCCGCGACTGCCTGACCTCCTTCACGCCGGTGATCAGGTAGCCCACCTCGCCGACGCCGATCTGGTCGGCCTTGGTCGGCTCGGGCGCGATCACGCCGACCTCGAGCATCTCGTGCACCGCGCCGGTCGACATCATCGTGATCCGGTCGCGGTGGGTGAGCTTGCCGTCAACGACCCGGACGTAGGTGACGACGCCGCGGTACGTGTCGTACACCGAGTCGAAGATCAGCGCCCGCGGCGGCGCGTCCGCGACGCCAGTCGGCGCCGGCACCTGCTCGACGATGGCCGCGAGCAGCTCCTCGACGCCCTCCCCCGTCTTCGCCGAGACCTGCAACACCTCGCTCGGGTCGCCGCCGATGATGTGCGCGATCTCGGCGGCGTACTTGTCCGGCTGCGCACTCGGCAGGTCGATCTTGTTGAGCACGGGGATCACGTGGAGGTCGGCGTCGACCGCGAGGTACAGGTTGGCCAGGGTCTGCGCCTCGATCCCCTGCGCCGCGTCGACGAGCAGCACCGCGCCCTCACACGCGGCGAGGCTGCGGCTGACCTCGTACGAGAAGTCGACGTGCCCCGGCGTGTCGATCAGGTTGAGCACGTACGTCGGGCCGCCGGCCGCCGGCGTGTACGGCAGCCGCACCGCCTGGCTCTTGATGGTGATGCCGCGCTCCCGCTCGATGTCCATCCGGTCGAGGTACTGCGCCCGCATGGTCCGCTCGTCGAGCACCCCGGTGCGCTGCAGCATCCGGTCGGCCAGCGTCGACTTGCCGTGGTCGATGTGGGCGATGACGCAGAAGTTCCGGATGATCGACGGGTCGGTCGAACCGGGACGGGGAGCGGACACGATGAAATCCTCGCACGCCCGCCAAGCTCGGCTCGGCACCCAGGTCACTCAACCAGCGGCCACGCAGCTGGGGCATCCGAAATCGGTACGTGACAGCTGCCCCACGCCGGCGCCGGTCGTGGTGCAGCTGTCACGTACCGCTGGCGCGTCCGGGCATCGGATCGGGCCGTCCCGACTATGGTGTCGCGGCGTGAGGGAGCGATACGGCGACGACGTGCTCGCCGGCGACTGGCGGAGACCGCGGCAGCTCGCCGAGGTCGAGGTGGACCTGTCGGGCGAGCTCGTCCTCGAGGACCCCGCGTCAGGCTTCGTCGGCGCCGTGGTGCGGGTCGAGCACGGCTCGGTCGAGCTGGAGGACCGGTTCGGCAAGCGACGCTCGTTCGGCCTGGGCGACACGTTCCTGGTGGACGGCGAGCCCGTGACACTTCGGCGACCGCGAGCTGCCGCGACGGCACCGGCGCGGACGGCCTCCGGCTCGCTCGCGGTCGCGGACGCCGCGGCACGGGTCGCCAGGGCCGGCCGCATCTACGTCGAGGGCCGCCACGACGCCGAGCTGGTCGAGAAGGTCTGGGGCGACGACCTGCGGGTCGAGGGCGTGGTCGTCGAGTACCTCGGTGGCGTCGACGACCTACCGCGGATCGTCGCCGAGTTCGAGCCGACGACCGACCGCAGGCTCGGCGTCCTCGTCGATCACCTGGTGCCCGGCTCGAAGGAGTCCCGGATCGCCGCCGAAGTCCGCAGCGCGCATGTCCTCGTCGTGGGCCACCCGTACGTCGACATCTGGCAGGCGGTCAAGCCGACGGCACTCGGGATCTCGACCTGGCCCGACGTGCCGGGGGGTCGATCCTGGAAGCACGGCGTCCTGACCGCCCTCGGTTGGCCGGCGGCCGACCAGGCCGACGTCGCCGCGGCCTGGCGGCGCATCCTGTCCCACGTCGACTCCTACGCCGACCTCGAGTCCGAGCTGCTCGGCCGGGTCGAGGAGCTGATCGACTTCGTCACCGCGTCCTGAGCGTCGCCAGTGGGCCCGTCCGCTCCGCGTCCTCCCGGCCGGACTCGCCGTCGGCCGTGCGGGACTCGTCGGCGTCCCGCCCACTCAGCGCCGTCGCGACGTCGAACCCGGTGATGATCGCGTCGATCACGAGGACGATGCCCCAGGCGCCCGGGTAGTACAGCAGCACCCTGGTCCGGTCCGGGTCCCCGACGAGCAGCACACCGCCCAGCATGAGACCGGAGCCGACCGCGTACGCCAGCAGGTGCCGTAGCCAGTTGCCGACCTCGCGCCGAGCCGCGGCCGGACCGTACTTCGACGGCTTCACCGGACGCGGTCCGCCGGCGAAGCGGTACGCGAACCGCGCGTCGGCCCACCGGATCATCGAGTGCCCGAACCCGACCGATACGCCGATGTAGATCGCGGCGAGGGCGTGGACGATCGACGCGTCGCCGCCGCCCCGAAGGTCTAACACCGAGGCGACCAGGAGCACCAGGTCGACGAACGGGGCGAGGATCAACAGCGCCGCGCCGAGCCGAGGCCGGCGAAGCAGGTAGCGGGCGGTCAGCCCGAGGGCGATGAAGACCCAGAAGGCGAACTCGGAGACGAGGATGAGCGCGGCCAGCATCGGTCACTCCCAGGGGACGAGATTTTTTCGTACGACTGTGTTGCAACCTAATTTAGCACGAGTGTGTCAGAATAAAAGCGTGCCGAAGGTGGTCGACCACGAGCAGCGCCGCTCCGACATCGGAGCCGCCGCCCGCCGCGTGCTGCGTCGCGACGGGATCGAACGGATCACGGTCCGCCACGTCGCGCAGGAGGCGAACATCTCCCCCGGAGCGCTGCGCCACTACTTCTCGCGCCAGGACGACCTGGTCCGGTTCGCGCTGCGACAGTTCCTCGACGACCTTCGGGACCGGATCGCGGCGATCGACTTCCCGGCCGACGACCTCGACGCCGCCGTCCTGCTCGTCGAACAGGTGCTCCCGCTCGACGACCGGCGCCGCGAGGAGATGGAGGTCTGGCTCGGCTACACCGAGCGGGCCCGGTTCGACCCCGTGCTGCACGACATGAGCCTCGAGAGTCAGGACGCGCTCGCCCTGCTGGCCCGCTCGGCGCTGGCCCGTCTCGACCAGGGCGGTGTCCTCGTCGAGGGACTGGACCTCGACCTGGAGACGCGCCGGCTGCACGCCCTGATCGACGGGCTCGCGCTGCACGCCTACGTCCACCCCGAGCGACACTCCCCCGACGATCTGCGCCGGGTCGTGCGACACCATCTGGGCGAGCTCGTCAGCGGCTGACGTTCACGCGGACGTACGCGGCGGCGAGCTGACGCATCGGTGCGGTGCCGACCGGTATCTGATCGGCGTTCGACGACCTCCTCTTAGATCGTGACGGGCCATCTCGACACCGCGGATCCGCTCTTCGCCGCCGTCGACCGCGGCGAGGACCCGGCTCAGCTGATCGCGCAGATGGACGGCGCCGCGCACTACGACGGAGTACGGCAGCTGCGCAACTGGACGGTGCGGCAGCTCCGGCTGCGACCGGGCCAGCGGGTGATCGACGTCGGCTGCGGTCCCGGCACCACGACCCTGGCGCTGGCCCAGGCGGTCGGGCCGACCGGTCACGCCATCGGCGTCGACGTGAGCCGGGCGATGATCGACGAGGCGTATCGCCGCACGACCTTCACCGCGTCGGTCGACTTCCGGATCGGCGACGCCCAGCATCTCGACATCGACGACGAGAGCCTGGACGCCTACCGCTGCGAGCGCACGTACCAGTGGCTGCCCTACCCAGAGCGGGCGCTGGCGGAGGCCTTTCGGGTGCTGCGACCAGGAGGGCGACTCGTCGTCATCGACACCGACTGGGCCACGCTCGTCGTGGACCATCCCGACGAGGAGCTCACGGCCCGGATCGTCGGTGCACCCAAGCCACCGGCGCTCCACCACCCGCTCAGCGGCCGCGAGCTCCTCGGTCGCCTGCACCGACTCGGCGCCCGTGACCTGGCGGCGACGGCGGGGAGCATCCTGGCCACCGCCTGGGATCCCGGCGACGGGCCCAATGTGCCGGCGATGCCGCCACTGGCGATGCTCGCGGCCAACGCGGTCGCCACCGGCATCGTCGGCCAGACCGAGGCAGACGACTGGGTCGACGTCCTCGAAGCCGAGGCCCGAGCCGGTCGGTTCTTCATCGCCGTGACGATGTTCGCGGTGGCCGGCACCAAGCCCTGATCGACGGCAGCTCCGATGTCACCGCACAGGTCGGGCCTGCCGACTCTGACGTGCGACATCGGTCACGATCGGGCCGGCGATGTACGTCGGCGGGCCGACCGCACTCCTCATGGCGTGCATCGATCGAACGAAGGGGGAACCCCGATGTCACCGGCGACATGGACCCGCGTGATCGCGGCGGGCAGTCCGGACGAGTTCGCCGCGGCGCAGCGGCTCCTGGCGGAGTACTACACGTGGGCGATCGCCGAGGCCGGCCTGGACACGACACTCTCCGAGCTGGTGCCGTCGGTGGCGCGGGAGCTGGCGAACCTGGCCGACCACTACGTGCCGCCGACGGCGTACCTGCTTCTCGCGTGGGTCGACGACGATCCCGTCGGGGTCTGCGCCGTCGAGCGGATCGCCGAGTCCGCGGCCGAGCTCAAGCGGCTGTACGTCGCGCCGGACGCGCGCGGCTACGGCATCGGCGGACGCCTCGTCACGCGGGTCGCCGAGCTCGCCCGGGAGATGGGCTGCCAGACGCTGCGACTGGACACCCACGAGGGCATCATGCAGCCGGCCATCGCGCTCTACCGACGGTTCGGGTTCGAGCCGTCCGAGCGGTGCACCGACATCGACGTCGACCACATGGTGGGCTTCGCCCTCGACCTCACGACGTGGCGGGAGCCGGCAGGCCGCTGACGCGTACGGCACTCTGGAGGGCATGACGACGTTGCCGCCGGGCCCGCGGCTGCCGATGCTGGTCCAGACGTACGTCTTCGGCCGCTATCGCCACCGCTGGCTGCCGGCGCTGCGCCGCCGGTACGGCGACCTCTTCACGGTGCGGATCGCGCCGCGGCAGCGCCGACTCGTCATCGTCGCCCGGCCCGACCTCATCCGGGAGATCTTCGCCGGTCCGGCGACGCGGTTCCACGCCGGCGAGAGCAACGCCGTCCTCGAGCCGCTGATGGGCTCGCACTCCCTGCTGCTGCTCGACGAGGACGACCATCTCGCGGCCCGCCGGCACCTCATGCCGGCGTTCAACGGAGCGGCGCTGCGCGGCTACCGAGACCTGGTCGCCGAGATCACCCGAGAGCGGCTCGCCGGATGGCCCACCGCCGTGCCCCTCGCGCTGCATCCCCGCCTCCAGTCGGTGACGCTCGAGGTGATCATGCGGGTCGTCTTCGGCGTGTCCGACCAGGCGCGGCTCGTGGAGCTTCGCCCACTGGTCGAGCGGATCGTCTCGGTGAAGCCGTACATCATGCTCGCCGGCTACTACCCCCGGCTCCGTCAGTACGGACCGTGGCGGCGGCATCTCGAGATCCAGGAGCGACTGGACGACCGGCTCTACGCCGAGATCGCCGACCGCCGTCGGTGCGACGACCTCGACACCCGCAACGACGTCCTCTCGCGGCTGCTCTCGACGTCGGACGGCGCGTGGACCGACGAGGAGCTGCGCGACCAGCTCGTCACGCTGCTGCTGGCCGGCCACGAGACGACCGCGACGGCACTGGCCTGGTCCTTCCACGAGCTGGCCCGCGATCCGGACGCCCAGTCGGCGGCCCGACGGGCGGCCGATTCCGGCGACGACACCCACCTCAGCGCGGTCGCCAAGGAGACGCTGCGACTGCGCCCGGTGATCTTCGAGGTCGGTCGCATGCTCACCGAGCCGACCACCATCGGCGGGTACGACCTGCCCGCCGGCGTCTCGGTGATGCCGGCGATCGGGCTCGTCCACGCCGACCGGCAGCAGCATCCGAGCCCGGAGCGCTTCCGCCCCGAACGGTTCCTGGGCGACGACCCGCCATCGAGCCATACCTGGCTCCCGTTCGGCGGCGGGGCTCGCCGCTGCCTGGGCGCGGGCTTCTCCCTCATGGAGTCGGAGGTGATCCTGCGCGAGGTGCTCACCCGCTTCGAGGTACGACCGGAGGCGACGCGACCCGAGCCGGCGATCTCCCGCAACGTCACCCTGGCGCCGGCCAAGGGGACACGGGTCGTCCTCCGCCGGCGCGACGCAGACATGGAGGCAGCATGAAGACGATCGGACTGCTCGGCGGCATGAGCTGGGAGTCGTCGCACGAGTACCACCGGCTGGTCAACGAGGGCGTACGCGAGGCGCTCGGCGGCTGGCACTCGGCGCGGCTCGTGCTCTACTCGGTGGACTTCGACGAGGTCAAGCGGCTCCAACACGAGTCACGCTGGGACGAGGCCGCCGCGCTCCTGGTGGCGGCCGGGAAAGCGGTCGAACGGGCCGGCGCTGACGTCGTCCTGCTCTGCACCAACACGATGCACAAGGTCGCCGACCAGGTCGCGGCCGGCCTGAGCATTCCCCTGCTGCATCTCGCCGACGCGACGGCGGCCGCGGTGCGCTCGGCCGGGACCGGCCGGGTCGGGCTGCTCGGCACGGCGTTCACCATGGAGCAGGGCTTCTACGCCGATCGACTGGCGCGGCACGGACTCGACGTGCTCGTCCCGGAAGCGGCCGATCGCGAGCTGGTGCACCGGATCATCTACGACGAGCTCGTGCTCGGCGAGGTCCGTGAAGAGTCGCGCCAGGCGTACCGCGGCGTGATGGACCGGCTGGTCGCGGCCGGCGCCGAGGGCATCATCCTCGGCTGCACCGAGATCGAGCTGCTCGTCGGCGCCGACGACGCCTCGGTGCCGGTGTTTCCGACCACCCGGCTGCACGCCGAGGCCGCCGTCGCCTACGCCGTCGGCACGGCCCCGCTGCCCGAACCACCAGCACTCGATCGGTCCGCGTCCGGCGCCTGAGCCGTCCGCCGAACGATGTCGACGATCTCCCGGATCCGATCGGCGTGCGTCCGGTGGCACAGCACGCAGAGCCGGAGGACGAAGCGGCCGTCGATCCGGGTGCTCGACAGAAACACCCGGCCGCTGGCGTTGATCCGCTCCAGCCAGCGGCGGTGCTCGGCGTCGTCGCCATCGCGGAGGGCGAAGACCACCACCGTCAGGTCGGGCCGCCAGGCGACCTCGATCCGCGGGTCCGCCGACAGCGCGTCGTAGGCCTCGAGGGCCAGGTCGAGCTTCTCGTCGAGCGCCTGGCGGAACGCGGCGACGCCATGCAGGTGCAGCGGCAGCCACAGCCGCAGGCCGCGAAAGTCTCGAGTCAGCTCGGGCCCGAGATCGGCGAAGTCCGGCAGCTCGCCGTCGTCGGAGAGGTCCTGCAGGTACTGGCCGCGGCTCGCGTACGCCGCCCGCAGGGTCGCCGCGTCGCGGACCAGCAGCACGCCGGTGCCGTACGGCAGGAACATGCCCTTGTGCGGGTCGAGCACGATCGAGTCGGCCGCCTCGATCCCGACCAGTCGCTCGCGGCCGCGCTCGGTGAGCTGGAAGCAGCCGCCGTACGCGCCGTCGACGTGGAACCACAGGTCTTCGCGTCGGGCCAGCCGGCCGAGGGCGGCGAGGTCGTCGACCGCGCCGGTGTCGGTCGTCCCGGCGGTCCCGACGAGGGCGAACGGCCGGAGTCCGGCGGCCCGGTCGGCGGCGATCAGGCGGGTCGCCGCGTCGATGTCCATCCGGCGCTCCGGTGTCGACTCGACGACCCGGAGCCGGGTGGCCGGGAATCCGGCGAGCCGCGCCGACTTCGCCACGCAGCCGTGGGTGTGCGCCGTGACGTAGAGGGTCCCGTCGGTGAAGTCCTCGCCGAGCCGGTCGTGTCGGGCCGCGCCGAGCGCCGTCAGGGTGGCCAGCGACCCGCCGGTCGTCGCCAGCCCGGTGGATCCGTCCGGGAGGCCGAACACGTCGCACAGCCAGCGCATCACGCCGTGCTCCATCGCCACCGGACCGGGCGCCAGCGCGGAGACGCCGGTGTACCGGTTGTGCGCCTGTGCGAGCAGCTCGGCCAGCGCCGCCGCGTACAGCCCGCCGCCGGGAATGTAGGCGAGGTAGCTCGGGCCCGCCGTCTGCACGGCGTGGCCGGCGGCCTGGCGCCACCGGTCGAGCAGATCGCCGAACTCCTTCGGCTCCTCGCCCGGCGGCGCGAGCAGCTCGGCGCGCAGCGGATCGGACAGCTCCGGTCCGACCGCGGCGGCCGTCGGCAGGCCGTCGACGAAGTCGGCCACCGACTCGACGACCTGCCGGCCCATGGCGAGCATCTCGTCGCGGGTCGGTTCGAGCGGGTACGGCGGCTCCGGGTACGGCGGTTGTTGCGAGGTCACGCGGCTCAGCGTACGTACGTCCCCCTTCACGGAGGCGGGGTGGCGCGACCGGGTCGGCTTGTAGCCTGCCGGGATGACTCAGACGCCCGCAGCCGAGATCGTGGTCGTGCCGCACACGCACTGGGATCGCGAGTGGTACGAGCCGTTCCAGCGGTTCCGACTCCGCCTGGTCGCGCTGCTGGACGACGTCGTCCCCCGTCTCGAACGCGAGCCGGAGTTCCGGTTCACCCTCGACGGTCAGACCGCGGCGATCGACGACTACCTCGAGGTGCGACCGGAGATGGAGTCGCGGGTCGCGGCGCTGGTCCGCGCCGGGCGGCTGGCAGCGGGGCCGTGGCGGATCCTGCTCGACGAGTTCCTCTGCTCCGGGGAGAACATCGTCCGCAACCTCGAGATGGGACTCGCCCGGGCGGAGGAGCTCGGCGGCGCGATGCCGGTCGGCTACCTGCCCGACATGTTCGGCCACTGCGCCCAGATGCCGCAGATCCTGCGCCGGGCCGGCCTGGTTCACTCCTGCGTCTGGCGCGGCGTTCCGAGTCGGGTCGACCGGCACGCCTTCCGCTGGGTCGCGCCCGACGGCAGCGAGATCCGCACCGAGTACCTCCCCGGCGGGTACGGCAACGGCGCCGACCTCTTCGGCGACGGGGCCGCCGACGAGCGGCTCGCCCTGTTGCGGGAGCGGCTGGCGCCATGGTTCGACGGCGAGCCGATGCTCGCGATGTACGGCACCGATCACTCCGCTCCGCTGCCGACTCTCGTCGCCGACGTCGAGGGGTTGAACACGGCCGGCGGCGCCGTGCGGCTGCGTACCCTCGCCGACTACGTCACAACCCGAGACCCCGACCAGGCCGACCTCCCCGTGGTGACGGGCGAGCTCCGCAGCCACGCCCGGGCCAACATCCTGCCCGGCGTCATCTCGGTCCGCGGGCACCTCAAGCGGTCGATGTCGGCCGCCGAGCGGATGGTCGAGCGGTACGCCGAGCCGCTGGCCGCGCTGTGGTCGTCGACCGACGTCCAGCGGTTCCTCGACATGGCGTGGCAGCGCCTCGTCGACTGCTCCTGCCACGACTCGGTCACCGGCTGCGGGGTCGACGAGACGGCCCAGCAGGTCGCGGCCCGCCTCGCCGAGGCCGAGCAGCTCGGCCGGGCCGTACGCGACCTGGTGCTCGGCGGACTCTCCGATCGCGCCCCGGCCGGCGGCTGGCTGGTGGCCAACCCGAGTCCGGCCCCGCGCACCGATCTCATCGAGGTGCCGGTCGCCGTGCCGGAGGGCGCCGCGGGCGTCACACTCGTCGATGCCGAGGGTGTCGCCGTGCCGGTGCAGGAGGTGGCTCGGGCGCCCCGCGAGCTGGCCGTCGAGCGGCACGACGAGGTCTCGCTGCTCGAGGTGTTCCGTCGGGTGCATCGGCGCGAGCTGTTCGGCCGCCAGGTGCGTCGGATGCGGATCGACGACGGGGAGCTGGTCTTCGAGCTCGGTCGTACGCGGGGCGACGAGCCGTTCGACCCGGTCGTGGCCGAGGCGGCGGTCGCGGCCGCCTGCGCCGAGCGCCCCGGCCCGTGGCTGCTGCGCCTGGTGGACGAGGACCGCCGGGTGCTGCTCGCGTCGGTGTCCGTCCCGCCGCTGGGCTGGTCCGGGGTCGCTCCGATGGCGGTGGGGCCGGCGGACGCGGCCGATGCGGCGGCGGCCGGGCCGGTGCCGCGGCTTCCGGTGAGCAGTCCGGAGTCGGCCGTCCTCACCAACGGGCTGCTGACCGTGTCGAGCGAGCCGGCCGGCACCCTGCGCATCGTGACGGCCGAGGGCATCGAGCTGGCCGGTGTCGGCCGGCTCGTGGACGGCGGCGACCGCGGCGACACGTACAACTACGCGCCGCCGGCGCGGGACACCCTGGTCTCCGACCCGGTCGACGTCGAGGTCCGGCCGGTCGAGGCGGGCCCGCTGCGCGGCCGGCTCGAGATCGTCCGCCGCTACGCGTGGCCGGTCGGGCTCGCGACCGACCTCGACTCGCGAACCCCCGACACCGCGCCGGCGGTCGCGCGAACCATGGTCGAGCTGCGTGCCGACGAGCCCTTCGTCCGGCTGCGCGTCGACGTCGACAACCCGGCCCGCGACCACCGGCTGCGGCTGCACGTGCCGACCGCACGTCCGGCGACGACGTCGGCCGCCGAAGGCCAGTTCGCCGTGACGACCCGAGACGGAACGGCCGAAGGCGGGTGGGGCGAGGCGCCGCTTCCGACGTACCCGGCCGCGGCCTTCGTCGACGCCGGCGGGGTCAGCCTGCTCCTCACTCAGCCGACCGAGTACGAGCTCAGCTCCGATCGTGAGATCGCCGTGACGGTGCTCCGGGCGGTCGGGCAGATCAGCCGCAACGTCCATCCGCTGCGCGCCGAGCCGGCCGGCCCGGAGATCGCCACGCCGAAGGCACAGCTGGCCGGGGGCGCGACGTACGAAATGGCGATCCTGCCGCACGGAGCCGACTGGTCGACGGCCGACACGATCGGCGCCGCCGAGCGCTATCGGCATCCGTTCGCGACCCTCCCGGGTAGCGGAGCCGGCCCGGTCGGGTCGGGCGCCGGGCTGATCGTCGAGGGTGCCGGCGTCGTCCTGTCCAGCCTGCGCCGGCGCGGCGACCGACTGGAGCTGCGGCTCGTGGCGTACTCGGACGAGCCGACGACCGCCCAGGTCACCGGTGACATCGGCACGGCCCGGCGCTGCGACCTGCGGGGGCGACCCGGCGACGACCTGACGGTCCGCGACGGCCGGCTCGAGCTGCCCCTGGGGCCGTGGGAGATCGCCACGGTGCAGCTGACGGGACGAGTCGACCGCTCCTGACACGCCGCCGCGTCAGATCCGCACGACCGTCTTGCCGCGCGAGTGACCGGCTCGGTTGCGGGCGACCGCGGCCGGCGCGTCGGCCAGCCGTACCTCGGCCTGGACCGGAGTCTCGAGGCCGCCGGCGTCGATGATGGCGGTCAGCCGTGCCAGCAGGTCGATGCGTGACGGCGACGGCGTCCGGTACGGCGGGTCGTCGGGGCGCGGCCGCGGCAGGGTGTAGTTGACGGCCCGCACCCGATCGCTGTCGAGCAGCTTCGGCGAGGCGCCGTACACGGCCGAGACCGCCACGCCGTCGTCGCGGACCAGCTCGACGAGCTCCGCGAACGCGTCGGCGTCGCTGGCGAGGTCGAGCAGACCGTCGATGCCGCCGGGATGCGACGCCCGTACCCGGTCCACGACCGAGTCGGTGGAGTGGTCGACCGTCTCGCTCGCGCCGAGGGCCCGAACCCACCGGGCGGCGTCGGGGCGCGCGGTCCCGACGACCTCGGCGCCCTGCATCGAGGCGAGCTGCACGGCGACGGCGCCGACGCCGCCGGTGGCTCCCACGACCAGCAGCGTCTGGCCGCTGCGCGGACCGATCAGGTCGAGCGCGCCCAGGGCCGTCATGCCAGCGGTGGGAAGCGCGGCCGCGAACGAGGCGGAGTAGCCGACCGGTGCCGACCAGAGGGCGCCGGTCGACATCCGCTCCGGCGCCGCGACGTACTCGGCGAAGGTCCCGGTGCCGAGTGGGTCGCGGAAGAACTGGCCGTACACCGCGTCGCCCGGCTTGATCCACTGCACCCGGTCGCCGACCGCCGCGACGGTGCCGGCGGCGTCCACGCCGAGGATCAGCGGAGACGTGTGCGACATCTGCCGCTCGAACTCGCCGGCGGCGATCCGCCAGTCCATCGGGTTCACCGACGCCGCCTCCACCTCGACCAGCACCTCGTGCGGCTCGGGAGACGGCACGGGCAGCTCCATCAGCTCCGGGGTGGCCCCGAAGTGATGGACCGCGACAGCCCGCATGAGGCGCCACCTCCACACCGGTCGAAACGGCCCAGACTCATCCAGTTAGCACCAAACTGTACGCAGCGCGTCGTCGTCGCGAACGGGTCGCTAGCTGTCCGACGTCGCCACGGCGGTCAGATCGCGCAGGAACGGACCGGTGCGGGCCTTGGGGTCGAACCAGGTCGCCTTGCGCGGCATGACCTGACCGGCGTCGGAGACCGCCCGCACCTGCGCGGTCGACGGCGGATGGAACAGGAAGCCGATCTCCTCGCGCTCCGCGCAGCGACGCTCGAGCGCCGTGGGGTCGACCGTGCCGGGGACCGGCTCGACCCGAGGGTCCGCCGTGGCGTCCGGCATGTCCAGCGCGTCGCCGAGCACGGCCGCCTCGAAGATCGCGAGGTCGAGCGACTCGCGCGGGCCGGTCGACTCCGATGCCGGTCGGAGCCGAATCCGGTACCAGCGCCGGTCGAGGCGCATCGCGACCGATCCCGGCTCGGGCCGTGGAGCCTCGTCACCGGTGTCCTCGACGCCCGCCACGGCCGCCTGCGCCACGATCGCCGCGACCAGGTCGTCGGCCGATCGGCCGAGGGGCCGCTCGACTGCCCGGTGGTAGCCCAGGATCCGGACCTCGTCCCAGGGGAACAGCGCCCCGAGCACGTAGTCGACCGGCCCCGACCCGTCGGGACCGCCGTCCTCGGCATGCTCCCCGGCGAAGTGCTCCGCCGCCGCGATCCGGTGGTGGCCGTCGGCGATGTACAGGGTCGACGTGCTCGACAGCGCTTCCCGGATCGCGTGGGCGGTCTCGGCGTCGCGGACGACCCAGGCGGCCTGGTCGACCCGGTCGGTCGTCACCCGCACGTCCGGGTCCCGGGCCGAGACCTCGGCCAGCGCGGTCCGCAGCTCCGGACACGGATCGTGGGCGAGCGTCAACGGCACCAGCTCGAGCCGGGTCGCCGCCAGAACGCCGCCGAGCCGCCGTACCCGCTCGGGGTCGGTCGCCTCGTGGGCGCGGATCCGGCCGTCGCGATAGGCGTTCAGCGCCACCTCGACGACGACGCCGGTCTGGCGATGCCCGCCGGCGGCAAGCTGATAGGCCACGTACGTCGGCTCGGCGGGCCGGACGAACGCACCGTCGCTGGCCAGTCGGCGCAGTCGCGCCGCGTTGTCGGGCGTCAGCGACTCGTACCCGACCTCGGCCAGCTCGGCCGCCACCTCGGGCCGGACGAGATGCAGTCGCGCCGGCCGGATCGTCACCGGGCCGGCTCCGAGTCGAGGTTGACGCAGTGCAGGACGTCGCCGGCCTCGTAGGCCTCGACCATCCGGACGACCTCCTCGGCGATGGCCTGCTGGGCCTGCTCGGTGGACGCCCCGATGTGGTGCGTGCCGTAGACGTTGGGGTGCCGGGCGAGCTTCGAGTCGATCTCGCCTTCGGACCGCCCGGGCTCGTCGGCGTAGACGTCGAGCCCGGCCCGTACCCCCTTGGCGTCCATCGCCTCGATCAGCGCGTCCTCGTCGACGATCTCACCGCGCGACGTGTTGAGGATGATCGTCCCGGGACGGACCTCGGCCAGGAGCTCGCGGTCGACCAGCCCCCGCGTGCCGGACGCGGCCGGTAGGTGGAACGAGAGGACGTCGCAGGTACGCGCCAGCGCCGCCAGGTCGTCGACGTACGTGACGCCGATCGCGTCCGCCCGGGCGGCGAGCTCCGGGTCGCGATCGGACTTCGCGACCGCATGGACCTCGGCACCGAACGCGGCGGCGCGCTCGGCGAACGCCATCCCGATCCGACCGAGACCGACGACGCCGATCCGTCGCCCGAAGATCCCGCGGGCCTTGGCGTACCGCCGCTTGTCCCATCGGCCGGTGCGGAGATCGCTGACGTTGTCGGGGATCCTACGGTCGAGGGCGAGCAGCAGCCCGAACGCGAGCTCGGCCACCGCGATCGCGTTGCGACCCGGCACGTTGCACACGTGGACGCCGCGCTCGGTCGCGGTCTCCTTGTCGATCGTGTTGGTCCCGGAGCCGGCTCGGATCACGAACCGCAGCGACTCACCACGCTGCAGGGTGTCCGCGCTCACGACTGTGCTCCGGACCACGAGCCCGTCGAAGTCCGCGATCCGGTCGGGCAGCTCGTCGGCGGTCAGGTCGGGCTCGAAGACGCACTCGTGCCCGCGCTCGGCGAGCCGCTCGCGGTGGTTCTCCGGAAAGGAGTCGGCGATCAGGACCTTCATGAGCTGTTGCGTAATCCTCAACGTGTTGCTGACAGTGCAATCGTCCCCGGGCCGGGAGGCGGCGTCAAGGACTCGGTTCAGCGCGATGAACAGGAGGCTTCCGTCGCATGAATCCGCTCGATTGGGGGCTGTTTCGATCGCGTCCGAGCGGGTAGGTTTCTGGACCAGACAGGACAGAGAGCCACATCCCCGTCGTCCGTGAGGCCTGCCATGTCCCTTCGTCGTCGTGTGCCGCTCGCCGCCTTCGCCCTCCTCTTCGCCGCCTCCGGGGTCGCCCTCGGTCCGCCTGCTGGCGGCAGCGCGAGTCCGGCCGACTCCGCCGAGCCCGCTCCCACCGTCGACCGGACCGGATCGGCAGCCGAGGGGCGGGCGATGACCGCGCTGCGAGGGATGACGCTACGCGAGAAGGTCGGGCAGCTGTTCGTCACCCACGTGTACGGCGCCGACGCCACCACGCCCGACGAGCGCAACGTCGCCGAGTACGGCGTCGCCACGCCGGCCGAGGTGATCCAGAAGTACCACCTGGGCGGGGTCATCTACTTCGCCTGGAGCAACCCGACCAACGACCCGGTGCAGACGGCCCGGCTGTCCAACGGCCTCCAGCACGCGGCCGTCGACGACCGACCTCACATCCCGCTGCTCGTCAGCACCGACCAGGAGACCGGCGTCATCGTCCGGATGGGGCCACCTGCGACGCAGTTCCCCGGCAACATGGCGGTCGGCGCCGGTCGCAGCGTCTCCGACGCCCGGACCTCGGCGGCGATCACCGGCGCCGAGCTCAAGGCGATGGGCGTCAACCAGAACTTCGGTCCCGTCGCCGACGTCAACGTCAACCCGCTGAATCCGGTCATCGGCGTCCGGTCGTTCTCCTCCGACCCGCAGACGGCCGCCGAGATGACCGCCGCCGCCGTCCGTGGCTACGAGCGCGACGCCAGGATCTCCGCGACGCCGAAGCACTTCCCCGGCCACGGCGACACCGAGACCGACAGCCATACCGGCATTCCCGAGATCGACCACACCCGCGCCGAGTGGGAGGAGCTCGACGCTCCGCCGTTCGAGGCGGCGATCGACGCCGGCGTCGACTCGATCATGACCGCCCACATCGTCGTGCCGTCGCTCGATCCCGCCGAGGACCCGGCGACGCTCAGCAAGCCGATCATGACCGGCATCCTGCGCCAGGAGCTGGGCTACGACGGCGTCGTGATCACCGACTCGCTCGGCATGGCCGGCGTCCGCGACAAGTACGGCGACGACGAGGTGCCGCTGCTCGCGATCGAGGCCGGCGTCGACCAGCTGCTTCGGCCGCCGGAGATGGACCTGGCGTACAACTCCGTGCTCGACGCGGTCCGCAACGGTCGGATCAGCGAGCGGCGGCTCGACCGGAGCGTGCTGCGGATCCTCACGCTCAAGTACCGGAAGGGCCTGTTCCGCGACCCGTACGTCAACGTCGACAAGGTCGACGACCGGGTCGGCACCCCGAAGCACCTCCGGGCGGCCGAGCGGATCACCGACCGGACCGTCACCGCGATCAAGAACGACGCCGGCCTGCTGCCGTTGAGCGACGAGCCGCGGTCGGTGTTCGTCACCGGGTACGGCCAGACCGCGACCGCCACGCTCGGCGACGCCCTCGCCGACCACGGCGCGACACCCACCGTGGTGTCGACCGGGTCGCAACCGACCGACGCCGCGATCGCCGATGCTGTCGCGAAGACGCAGGCCCACGACCTGACGGTCGTGCTCACGATGAAGGCCTGGGACACCCAGGTGACCGACCCGGAGGCCCGACAACAGCGGTTGGTCCACGAGCTCGTCGCGACCGGCCGCCCGGTGATCGTGGTCGCGGTCTACGACCCGTACGACATCGCGCACTTCACCGAGGCGCCGACGTACCTCACGACGTACTCGTTCAACGTCGTGTCGATGCCGTCGCTCGCGAAGGTGCTCTACGGCGAGATCAGCCCGGCCGGGCGGCTGCCGGTGGAGATCCCGGCCGCCGACGGGTCGGGCACGCTCTACCCCTTCGGCCACGGGCTGTCGTGGTGATCCGGACCCGGCTGCTCGCCCTGGCGGCGACGACCGCGCTCGCGGGCGGACTGCTCGCGGCGACCCAGCCAGAGCTGTCAGCCACTGTTCGGGCCCCAGGCCTAGTAGCGGCTGACAACTCGGCGGCCGCGGCGAAGATCCGGGTCGCGACCTACAACATCCACGCCGGCGCCGGGTCGGACCAGATGTTCGACCTGGACCGGACCGCGGCCGCGCTCGACGCGCTCGACGCCGACGTAATCGGCCTCCAGGAGGTCGACGTGCACTGGAGCGAGCGCAGCCAGTGGCGGGACCTGGTCCGAGAGCTGGCCCGCGAGCTGCGCATGTGGCCGGCGTTCGGACCGATCTACAGCCTCGATCCGCTCGAGCCCGGACAGCCGCGTCGCGAGTACGGCGTCGCGGTGCTGTCCCGGTTCCCGGTGCTCCGGTCGTGGAACCACGAGATCACCCGGCTGTCCACCCAGGAGCCGAACCCGGTGCCGCGGCCGATGCCGGGCTTCCTGGAGGCGTTGCTCTGGGCGAAGGGCCGGCTGGTCCACGCGTACGTGACGCACCTCGACTACCGACCCGACCCCGCGGTCCGGCAGACGCAGGTCGCCGAGACGGTGGACATCCTCGAAGACGACCCGCGGCACGCCACCCAGGTGCTGCTCGGGGACTTCAACGCACCGCCGGAGGCGCCGGAGCTCGCCGAGCTGTGGACCGCGGTCGACGACGCCTGGCTGGTCGCCGACGCGACGAGCGGCGACCCGGCGACCTATCCGGCCGACGCCCCGGCCCAACGGATCGACTACGTGACCGTGTCAGACAACGTTCGGGTCCGCTCCGCCGTTGTTCCCAGCGAGCCGGGTGTGGTGGCGGCCAGCGACCATCGCCCGGTCGTCGCGGACCTGAAACTGAGCCGAAGGGACTGATCTGCGCATGCGACGCCGAACCTTTCTCACCGGTGCGGGAGCCGCCTCCGCGGCACCGCTGCTCACGTCGGCCGCCGGGCCGGCCCTGGCCGGCGCTGGCGCCGACCGAGGGGGCCGCCGGGTCCGGACCGGAGCGCAGATCCTGGCGGCGTCCGGCTGGGCCGAGCTCGCCGACCAGAAGGTCGGCGTCGTCACCAACCCGACCGGGGTCACCGGGTCGCTCACCAGCATCGTCGACGAGATGCACGCCTCGGGAGCCGTCAACGTCGTCGGCGTCTTCGGGCCCGAGCACGGCTTCCGCGGCACCGGCCAGGCCGGCGACGGCGAGGGCGACCACGTGGACCCGCGCACCGGGATCATGGTCTACGACGCCTACGGAGCCGACGCCGCGAAGTTCACCGAGCTGTACGCGCGGTCCGAGGTCGAGACCGTCGTCTTCGACATCCAGGACGTCGGCGCCCGCTTCTACACCTACATCTGGACGATGTACCAGGCGATGGCCGGTGCGGTGCCGACGGACCTGCGGTTCGTCGTGCTGGACCGACCCAACCCGGTCGGCGGCCAGGCGCGTGGCCCGATGCTCCGTCCCGGATACGAGTCCGGCGTCGGGCTGAAGCAGATCATCCAGCAGCACGGCATGACCGTCGGCGAGCTGGCGCGCTTCTTCAACGCGGAGTTCCTCCCCGACGACGCCGGCGGCCAGCTCAGCGACCTCGACGTCGTCCGGGCCTCCGGCTGGCACGGCGAGATGCGGTACGCCGACACCGGCCTGCACTGGACCCTGCCGAGCCCGAACATGCCGACGCCGGACACCGCCCTGGTCTACAGCGGCACCTGCCTGTTCGAGGCGACGAACCTGTCCGAGGGCCGCGGGACGACCCGGCCGTTCGAGCTGATCGGCGCGCCGTACCTCGACTACCACTGGGCCGGGGCGCTGAACGCGATCGAGATCCCCGGCGTGACGTTCCGCGAGGCGTACTTCGTGCCGACGTTCAGCAAGCACGTCGGCGAGGTGTGCGCCGGCGTCCAGGTGCACATCACCGACCCGCACGAGGTCGAGGCGATCACGGCCGCCACCCACATGATCGTCGAGGCGCGGAAGCTCTACGACGAGTTCGACTGGCGCGGCGACGGCGGTCGCTGGATCGACCTGCTCACCGGCTCCGACCGCTTCCGGACCATGCTCGAGGCCGACGCGACCGCCGCGGAGATCGTCGCCGCCTGGCGGCGGGAGCTGGCCAAGTTCGACCGGCGGCGCCGGCCGTACCTGCTCTACGAGAGGTGAGGTGCTCACGATGCGCAGAGGCTTGCTCGGCCTGGTGCTCGCGACCTCGGGGCTGGTGCTGGCGACCGCGGTGCCGGTCGCGCCGACCACGGCGAGCGACGGCGAGACACTGGGTCGCTATGACCGACCGCTCCCCGGCTTCGCACCGCGTGGGACCCGGCTGATGGACGCGACCCCGCAGCAGGTCCGGCTCGACCCGGCGCCGATCGAGGCCGCGCTCGCTGCGGTCGAGGCCTGGACCGAGCCCACGGAGGACGACGAGCCGATGTTCGCCGGCGCGGTCACGCTGCTCGGCCACCACGGCAAGATCGTGACGCGCGAGGCCACCGGGTGGGCGCTGCGCTACGCCGACGGCGCCGGCACCGAGCTGCCGCGTGACCAGTGGATCCCGATGCGCACCGACACGATCCACGACCTGGCCTCGGTGTCCAAGCTGTTCACGTCGATCGTCGTCATGCAGCAGGTCGAGGCCGGACGGGTCGACCTCGACGCACCGATGGCGAGCTACGTGCCGGAGTTCGCCGAGAACGGCAAGGGCGAGATCACCGTCCAGCAGCTGCTGACGCACACGTCGGGATTGCCGGCCTGGCTGCCGCTGTGGTCGCAGTATCCCGATCCCGAGTCCCGGATCCACGCGGCGCTGACCGCCGAGCTGGAGACCGAGCCCGGCACCGCGTACGAGTACTCCGACCTCAACCTGATCGGGCTCGGGGTCCTCGTCGAGCGGGTCAGCGGGCAGTCGCTCGACGAGCTGGTCGCCGACGGCGTCACCGAGCCGCTCGGCATGGTCGACACCGGCTACAACCCGGATCCGGCGCTGAAGCCTCGGATCGCGGCGACCGAGTTCCAGGCCACCCCCGACCGCGGCATGGTCCACGGCGAGGTACACGACGAGAACGCCTGGTCGCTCGGCGGCGTCGCCGGACACGCCGGCGTCTTCTCGACCGCGGACGACCTCGCGCTGCTCGCGCAGGCCCTGCTCAACGGCGGCACGTACGCGGGCGAGCGCATCCTGACCAAGCGCTCGGTCCAGCAGATGATCACGAACTTCAACACCGAGTTCCCCGGCGACGACCACGGTCTCGGCTTCGAGCTGAACCAGCGGTGGTACATGTCGGGTCTGTCCAGCCCGCGGACGGCTGGCCACACCGGGTACACCGGGACGTCGCTCGTGATCGACTTCCCGTCCCGCTCGTTCGCGATCCTGCTGACGAACCGGGTACACCCGTCACGGAACTGGAGCAGCCCGAACGCCGCCCGGCAGACGGTCGCGCAGGCCCTCGCACTCGCGCTCGCGGTGCGGCCGCAGCGCGGTCGGGACGCGTGGTTCTCTGGCACGGTGGACGCGTCGACGGCCACCCTGGACGCCCCCGTGGCGGTTCCGGCCTCCGGCGGGCGGCTCTCGTTCGACATGTTCGTCGACACCGAGGAGGGCTACGACATCCTCTCCCTGGAGACGTCGGTCGACGGTGGCCAGACCTGGTCGCTCGTGCCGTTCGACGTACGGGATCGCGGCGAGGTGACGCACACCGACGGGTCGTACTCGGACTCCGGCGACCGGCGCTGGGTCCAGGCCCGGGCCGTCCTCGCTCCGGGTGAGCGGCTGCTGCGCTGGGCCTACACGACCGACGCCGCCTACAGCGGTCGCGGTGTGTACGTCGACGCGATCCGCGCCGTTGGCGGCCATCGGGTGCTGCTCGACGGCGAGCGCGATCCCGAGGCGTTCACGGCCGTGGGGTGGCGCCTGGCACGCCGCTGACCGCTCCGCTCGGGAGCCTGCGCCACACTGGCGGCGTGACCTCCGATCCGATCGACGCGGCGCTGGCGGCCGCCGAGCAACGCTACGTCGACCGCCGGCCGCGTACCCGGGAGCTGCACGAGCGGGCGTCGGCCGTCATGCCCGGCGGCAACACCCGGACGGTGCTCTACCACCGGCCCTTCCCGATCCGCGTCGCGCACGCGTGGGACGGCTGCCTCGAGGACGTGGACGGTCATACGTACGTCGACCTGCTCGGCAACTTCTCCGCCGGGCTCTACGGGCACTCGCAGCCGGCCATCGCCGAAGCCGTCGCGACCGCGTTGGCGGACGGGGTCGGCCCCGGCACGCACACCGCGCACGAGGTCGCGATGGCCGAGGCGGTGTGCGAGCGGTTCCCGACCATCGAGCGGGTCCGGTTCACCAACTCCGGCACCGAGGCCAACCTGATGGCGCTGTCGGCGGCCCGCGTCGTGACCGGACGCGAGCGCATCCTGGCCTTTCGCGGGGCCTATCACGGCGGGCTCCTGACCTTCCCGGACGGGCCGTCGCCAGTGAACGCGCCGTACGACGTGATCGTCGCGCCGTACAACGACCCGGCCGCGGCCCGGCGGCTCCTCGAGCGGCATGCTGACACGATCGCGGCCGTCCTCGTCGAGCCGATGCTCGGCGCCGGCGGCTGCGTCCCCGGCGAGCCGGCGTTCCTGCGTACGCTGCGCCAGCTCACCGCGGAGATCGACGCGCTCCTGGTCGTCGACGAGGTGATGACGTCCCGCATCGGCCGGCACGGATTGCAGGAGCGGCTCGGGATCGTCGCCGACCTGACGACACTCGGCAAGTACCTCGGCGGCGGCTTCTCGTTCGGCGCCTTCGGCGGACGCGCCGACGTGATGGGGGTCTTCGACCCCGGTCGCCCCGGAGCGCTGCCGCACGCCGGGACGTTCAACAACAACCTCGCGTCGATGGTCGCCGGCCGGGTCGGGCTGACCGAGATCTATCCACCGGAGGTGGCCGAGCGACTGACCGCCCGCGGCGACCGGCTCCGGCAGCGGCTGAACGACGTGTTCGCGGACGCCGCCGTGCCGTTCCAGGTCACCGGAGTCGGCTCGCTGATGAACGTCCACGCCACCAGGGCACCGATCCGCACCATCGAGGACGTCGCCCGATCCGATCCACGGCGCAAGCGCCTGCTGCTCCTCGACCTCCTCGACGCCGGGTACTACGTCGCCGCCCGCGGCTACCTCGCCCTGAGCCTGGCGGTCACCGACGAGCAGCTCGGCGGGTTCGTGGCGGCCGTCGAGCGGATCGTCTCCGAGCGCGCGGCCGTCCTCACGCCGTAGCCCGACCGGCCGCTTCGCCCCGGCCCGAGCCTCCGCTTCACACGTTCAGATGCTCGCTGGCGCCCGCTATGGGCGGTTCGTCCCCGCACCTCAACGAGTGAAGCGGGCCGGCCTGGACGCCCCGCCAGTCGTTCGGCCGCCGTTCACCGGTCCGCCATGTCCCGCATCGCAGCATTCACCGGCGGCCGCAAGCATCACGTCGTGGCTGCTCGTACCCGCCGAGCCCGGCGACGTCGACGACGCCTGGCCGGCCTGGCCGCAGCGACGATCCTGGCGGCCTCCGGGGCGATCGGAGCGGCTCCCCCGGCAGTGGCCCATCCGCTCGGCACCCCGCAGTCGGTACGTCTCGGCGCGGAGGGCAACCAGGTGTGGGTGAACTGGTCCGCGGCGACCGACGACCTCACCGCCCTGGGCATCCATCTCGGCGTGCTCGGGCCGGATCGCACCTTCGTCGACGACCAGGGTGTCCTGGTGCCCGAGCAGTCCGCCGAGTACGACGCGGTCCTGCTCGCGAGGAGTCCCGAGCTCGCGCGCTACCTGCTCGAGCACATCGAGGTCGCGCAGCGCGGGACGCCCTGCCGCGGTCGAGTGTCCGACACCCTCCAGCTGACCGGCTCCGGAGCTCGACTCCTCTTCTCGTGCGCCGAGGCCGTCGACGACGTGACCGTCCGGGTCGAGACGCTCACCGACGTCGATCCGGCCTATCGCACGCTGGCCGCGAGCGACAACGGCGAGCGTGCGACGTACACGGTGGACAGCCCCGAGCATCGATGGGAGCTCGATCGGGCCGCCGGGCTCGGCGGGTATCCGGTCGGCTTCTGGGTGACCGCCGTCGGCCTGGTCGCCGTCGTCGTCCCCGGCGCCAGCATCCTGCTGCTCCGCCGGCTCCGGGCCGCGGACGAAGGCGCCGGCCGATGACGCTCGCCGCCGCGCCGCTCGGGCCGCTCGGCGACCGCATCCTGGCGGCCGTGGACGCACCGGGGTTCGCTCCGGTCAGCATCCTGGTCGCCTTCGCGGCCGGCGCCGCCCACTCCTGCGCTCCCGGCCACGGCAAGAGCCTGGCCGCGGCCTACCTCGTGGGTGCGCACGGCCGCCGGCGGGACGCGCTCGTCCTCGGCAGCGCGGTCGCTGTGATGCACACCCTCTCGGTCGTCGCCGTCGGCCTGGGGTGGGTGGCGCTCTCGGCGACCGACGCCGTCGACATCGGCCCGGTGGCCGAGATCCTCCAGGTGGTCGCCGGCGGGCTCGTGGTCGTCGTCGGGATCCTGCTCGTTCGGCGCCGACGCCGCCACCACCACGACCATCATCATCACCACCACCACGACACGCCGACCGAGGACGGCAGGCGCCCGGGACTGATGCTGCTCGGGGCGTCCGGCGGGGTGGTCCCCTCGCCGGCGGCCTTTCTGGTGCTGCTGACCGGCATCTACAGCGGCCGGACCGGGCTCGCGCTGCTGCTGGTCGCCGCGTTCGGTCTGGGGATGGCCGTCGTGCTCAGCCTCGTCGGCCTGGTCACGGTGAGCGGCCGCGACCTGCTGAGCCGGTTCGCCTCGTCGACCAGCCTCGTCCGCCGCGCCGTACGGGTCGGCCCGACCGTCGCCGCCTGGGGCGTGCTGCTCGCCGGCTGCGTACTGACCGCGGTGGCCGTCACCGGGACGTCACTGGTCTGACGCCGTACGGTGCCTCAGCGGAGGTCGGCGAAGTCCTGTACGCCGGTCCACTGCCGGTGCCGAACGGCCGCGCCCACGCCCATGTGGGTGAAGCGCCGGCTGAGGATGTTGGCCCGGTGGCCGGGCGAACGCATCCACAGCCGCACCATCTGTCGCGGCCTGATACCGCCGCGGGCGATGTTCTCGCCGGCCGAGGTCGCCCGCGGGCAGCGGTCGAAGATCACGCCGAGGTCCTGATGCTCGAAGTCGCCGGTGCGCGCCAGGTGCTCGGACCATCGCACGGCGATCCGGCGCAGGCACCGGACCCGCTGGTACGGCCGCAGGTCGTGGCGCCGCCGCGCGACGTTCGTCCAGTGGAACACCTTGCGCTGGTAGCGCCGCTCCCGATCGGTGTGGTCGCGTTGCGTGGGCTCGGCCGCCGATCGGGCCACTTCGCGAGCCGGGTCGGCCGCGGGCACGACTCCAGATCCACTCGAGGGGGCGACCAGCAGCGACAGGCCGACTGACAGGGACAATCCGATGACCGCGCGTCTCATGCCTCCGCATACTCGCACAACGCCGGTGCATGGTCGGCTCGGGTTGGCTTCGAAACAGATCGAACCGGTAGACATCCGCGATCCGTACGAAGAGGATAGGGCGACCACTTGGGAGGGAAACCATGCTTCGTCGTACCCGCATCCTGGGCATCGCGACCGCGGCCGTGCTCAGCCTCGTCGTCGGCTCGTCCGCAGGTGGCTCTGCGGAGACCAAGCCGCGGCACGGCAAGCCGATCACGGCGATGACGCGCAACATCTATCTGGGCGCGGACATCAACCGGCCGATCAACGCCGCGCTCCAGGCCCAGGCGGAGGGAAAGCCGCCGCAGGAGGTGCTGGTGGCGCTCGGTAACGCCACGCACGTGACCAGGGCGATCGTCGACCAGACGAACTTCCCGGTACGGTCTCGGCTGCTGGCTCGCGAGATCGACCGCACCGAGCCCGACCTGATCGGCCTGCAGGAGGTCGCGCTGTGGCGCTCCGGGCCGCTGCAGCTCGACCAGGTCGCCGTGCCCAATGCGACGACCGTCGACTACAACTTCCTGAGGATCCTGCTCCGCGCCCTGGACCGACGCGGCGAGGACTACGAGGTCGTCTCGATCGGTAGCCGCGCCGACGTCGAGGCGCCGAGCTTCACCGGCAGCCCGTTCGACGGGACGATGGGCGACGACGCCCGCGACGTCCGGCTGACCATGCGCGACGTCGTCCTGATGCGAGACGAGCGCGGACTCAGGGCGACCGACACCGGAGGCGCGGTCTACGCGACCAACCTGTCCGTCGAGATCCTCGGGACGACCCTGACCTTCGACCGTGGCTACCAGTGGGTCGACGTCCGCGCCGGCTGGAAGCGGTTCCGGTTCGTCAACACCCACCTGGAGGCGTTCAGCTCCGACATCGCCCTGGCGCAGGCCCAGGAGCTGCTGACCGACGGCACCACCACCGACCGGAGCAACGTGTTCGTGTGCGACTGCAACTCCGATCCGCTCAACGACACGGTCAAGCCGCACGACACGGTGCCGCACAAGGCGCCGTACGAGCTGATCACCGGTCCCGGCGGGTTCACCGACGGGTGGCTCGAGTTCGCACCCGCCGAGGAGGGCTGGACGTCCGGCCTGTCCGAGCTGGTCAACGACCCGACCGCCGACGGCTTCGACCACCGGATCGACTTCGTCTTCGCCCGGACGGCCGACGGCGACCCGGTGCGCGTGCCTCGCGGGGTCGTCACCGGCGACGAGCTGCGGGATCGCCATCCGGCCACCGGACTGTGGCCGTCCGACCACGCCGGCGTGGTGCTGCGACTGCGCGGGCTGTAGGTCGGTCCACCAGCCCATCGGTACGTGACAGATGCACCACGCGGCGCGCCGACGTGGTGCATCCGTCACGTACCAGCGACGCCTGGGTCGGCCGGACCTCAGTCGATGAGCGCGCCGTCCTCCGCGCGGTAGACCAGCGCCTGGCCGGCCGAGAACGTCACGCCCACGGTGTCGCCGACCGCCGGCTCGTCGACGTCGGGGACGACCGCCCGGATCTCCCCCGCCGTCGTCGACACGGTGACGAGCTCGGCCGTACCGAGGTGCTCGACGACGCTCACCTCGCCGGTCACCGTGCCGGTCGCGCCGTCGAGCCGGACGTACTCCGGGCGGATGCCGTAGACCACGTCGAGTCCGGACGGCAGGCGGGCGGCGTACTCGTCGGGCACCGGGAGCTCGACGCCACCGGTCCGGACCGCCCCGTCGGCCACGGTGGCCGGCAGCAGGTTCATCGGCGTCGACCCGATGAAGTTCGCGACGAAGACGCTCGCCGGCCGGCGGAAGACCTCGCGGGGCGTGCCGACCTGCCGGATCTGACCGGCCTCCATCACCGCCATCCGGTCGCTCATCGCCAGCGCCTCCGCCTGGTCGTGCGTGACGAAGACGGTCGTCACGGCGAGCTCGCGCTGCAGCCGCTTGATGAACGTCCGCGCCTCCAGCCGGAGCCGGGCGTCGAGGTTGGACAGCGGTTCGTCGAAGAGGAACACCTGCGGATGCACCGCGATCGCCCGGGCCAGCGCGGCGCGCTGCTGCTGGCCGCCGGACAGCTGCGCGGGCCGCCGGTCGAGCAGCTCGCCGAGCGACAGGCTCTCCCCCGTCTCGGTCGCTCGGGCGTACCGCTCCTGCTTCGGGGTCTTCTTGATCTTCAACGGGTACGCGACGTTGTCGAGCACCGTCATGTGGGGGAACAGCGCGTAGTCCTGGAAGACCATCGCGACGTCGCGGGCGCCGGGCGGCAGCCGCGTGACGTCGCGGTCGCCGAGCCGCAGGGTGCCCGACGTCGCCGCCTCGAGACCCGCGATCGTGCGCAGCAGCGTCGTCTTGCCGCATCCGGAAGGCCCGAGCAGCGCGAAGAACTCGCCGTCCGCGATCTCGAGGTCGATGGCGTCGACGGCTCGGACGCCACCGGGAAAGACCTTGGAGAGCCGCTCCAGCACGATCCCAGCCATCAGTGTTTGATCCCTCCGTGGAACCGGAACCCGTAGCGGGCGCTGACGAACAGGTACATGGCGATCACCGGGATGGCGTACGCCAGCGAGAAGGCCGAGATGAGCAGCAGGTTCGGCTGCCCGGCCTCGGTGTAGAAGGTGAACATGCGGACCGCGGCCGGAAACCGGTCGGGGTCGTTGTACGCGATGAACGGAATGAGGAAGTTGCCCCACACCTGGACGACGGTCCACACCGCGATCGTCGCGAGACCGGGTCGGGCGATCGGGACCACGACGTCGACGAGGATGCGTAGCGGCGAGGCGCCGAACACGCGGGCCGACTCCTCGTACGACCGCGGCGTGGTGTCCATGAAGTCCTTGAGGATGAACAACGCCGCGGGCAACAGCCCACCCGACATCGCGAGGACGACTCCGGTGTGCGAGTCGAGCAGCTGCAGCTCGTCGAGCAGGATGTAGAGCGGCACGATCGCCGCCGTACCGGTCACGATCGACGACAGCAGCAGGAGGGCGTACAGCAGCGCGTCCCGGCCGCGGATCCGGACCCGCGAGAGCGCGTACGCGCCGAGCGCCGCCAGGCTCACGACGAGCACCATGCTGCCGGCGGAGATGATCACCGAGTTGAGCAGCGACTTGTACGCGCTGGGATTGTCCGCGAGCGTCTCGAAGTTGCCGAGCGTGAAGTCGGGCACGGAGACCGAGAGCGAGGGCTTCGCGTCGAACGGCACCGAGACGAGCCACAGCATCGGCAGCACGAAGGACGCGAAGACGAGGCAGAGCAGCGTGTAGAAGCCGATCCGGCGTACGACGTCCGCGGGTGTCATCGGACCCGCCTCCTGCGCAGCATCGCGAGGTAGGCCAACGCCACCACGAGGTTGATCAGCAGCACGATCAGGCTGACCGCCGAGGCGAGCCCCAGCTGCTGCTGGCCGGTGAGTGCGGTCTTGTAGATGTAGATCGGCAGGATCTCGCTGCCCTCGCCGCCGGTGATCAGGAACGGCGTGAAGTCGTTGAACGTCCACAGGCTGATCAGCAGCGCGTTGGTCAGGATGTGGCCGCGGATGTTGGGCAGCACGACGTCGCGCAGCTGCTGCCACCCGCCGGCGCCGGACAGTCGCGCCGTCTCGAGCTGCGACGGCGGCACGGTCGCCAGCGCCGCGGTGAAGAGGAGCATCGAGAACGCCGTGCCGCGCCAGGTGTTGAAGATGACGATCGACCACATCGGATGCTCGACGAGCCAGGCGCTGTCGCCGACCGGCAGGATCGCGTTGAGGGTGCCGTCGTCCTCGCTGAGGAAGGCATACCACAGGAAGCCGACGATGGAGCCCGGCAGGATCCACGCCATGAGCACGACGGTCTCGACGGTCCGCCGCACCCAGACGCCCGCGGTGCGGAGCATCCAGGCGATCGCGAACCCGAGACACATCTGGCCGACCAGCGCCGACCCGAAGACGAACAGCAGGGTCTTGACGACGCTGTCGTGGAACTCCGGGTCGGCCAGCGTGTCGGTGTAGTTGTCGAGCCCGACGAACTCCGGGCTGACCTTCCGCTCGCCGAGCAGCTCGTAGTTGGTCGTCCCGAGATAGATCGTCCAGAGGGCTGGGAACACCAGGAAGATCGCGACCAGGACCAGCCCGGGCGCGACGAACAGCCAGGCCCGGGCCCGCCCGAGTCCGGCCGCGTCGGTCGACGCGGTCGGGCCGGGCGGCGCGGCTTCGACCGGCTCGGCGAGCGCCATGCGTACGTCAGCCCGAGCCGGTGACGACCGCGTCCTCGCCGACTCGCTCGATCAGCTTCTCCTCGTACGTCTGGGCGGCCTCGGCCGGGTCGGCGCCGTTGACGACGTCGAGGGTCGCCTCCTGGATGAACAGCGAGACGTCGGTGTACTCCTCCAGCGCCGGCCGGAAGTCGGTGATCGGCAGCACCTCGTCGGCGATGAACGCCAGGTGCGGATCGTTGCGGAGCAGCTCGTCGTTGACGTCGGTACGCGGGCTGACCTGCGGCTCGTTCGCGAGCCGCTCGAGCAGCGCCTCCTTCGACAGCATGAAGGTCAGGAAGTCCCAGGCCTGCTGCGGGTACTCGGTGTCGGGGTTGACGACCCAACCGCCGCCGCCGGACAGGCTGAGGAAGTCCTTTCCCTCGATGCCCGAGCCCGGCTCCTGCGCGGGGATCAGCGCCCAGCCGACGACGTCGTCCCGGTTGTCCATCGGAGCCACGCCGGTGCGCGGGTTGACCACGTCGCGCCAGAAGTAGTCGCTCTCGATCAGCATGCCGATCTCGCCGTCGGCGAACTTCAGGAACGAGTCGTCGCGGCCCTTGACCGTCTTCTGCAGGTTCGGGTCGCCGAGGCCACCCGAGTAGACCGTGGCGTACATCTCCAGCACCTCGACGACCTCGGGAGTGGCGCCCTGCCACTTGCCGTCGGCGTAGAGCTCGACGCCGGTGCCGTTGAGCAGCGGCAGGAAGCCCTGCATGGTCGTCGCCTCGGTCATCGCGGTGCCGGCGTTGAGCTGCATCGGCGTGACGCCGGGCAGCTCGCCCAGGGCCTCGGCGGCGTCGAGGATCTCCTGCCAGCTCGTCGGCTGCCAGTCGGCCGGCAGTCCGGCCTGCTGGAACAGGTCCTTGCGGTAGTAGATGACCCGGCCGTCGGTGCCGGCGGGCACGCCGTAGCGGTCGCCGTCGAACTCCATGAGCGACGCGATCGTGTCGGGGATCTGGTCCCAGCCCTCCCAGGCGCTCACCTCGTCGGCGCCGACCGTGTCGTCGAGCGGCGCGATCTCTTGGGCGGCGGCGAACTCGCCGACCCAGATGCCGTCGATCGCGATCACGTCGGCGGCCTCCTCGGCGCCCATGTCGAGCGCCAGCTTGTTCTTGTAGTCGTCGTCGTCGACGCCGCGCTCGACGAACTCGACGGTGACGTCGATGCCCTCGGCCTCCTGCGCCGCCTCGAACTCGGGGATCACGTACTCGGTGATCCACATCGCCTCTTCGGCGTTCTTCGCGCCCTCCCCGAGCGCCGCGTTGCTCATCACCCGCAAGGTGTACGACTCGGCGTCGGCGTTGCGCTCGGCGTCTCCACCCGCCGGGTCTTCGTCGTCGCCGCCGACACAGCTCGCCACGATCAACGTTCCGGCCAGAATCGTCCCCACGAGTCCCCGAGTCGTCCGCATCGTCGTACTCCTCTGACATCGTTGTCTGAACGCGCCTCACTATGGCACGGGCGGTGCGGGCGGTCGAGCGGGTCCGCGAGAGGATTTCGACATGTTCACGACCAGGCCGACGCTGCAGGGCACGTTCGGGATGGTGTCGTCGACGCACTGGCTGGCGTCGTCCAGCGCGATGGCGGTCCTGGAGGACGGCGGCAACGCGTTCGACGCCGCGGTCGCGGCCGGGTTCGTGCTGCAGGTCGTGGAGCCGCACCAGTGCGGACCGGCCGGCGAGGTGCCGATCCTGTTCGCCCCGGCCGGTGGCGAGCCGACCGTGCTGTGCGGCCAGGGTCCGGCCCCGGCCGGCGCCACGATCGAGCACTATCGGTCCCTCGGCCTCGACCTGGTGCCCGGAGCCGGTCCGCTCGCGGCCGCGGTCCCGGGCGCCTTCGACGCCTGGCTGCTGCTGCTACGCGACCACGGGACCCGGTCGCTGCGGGACGTGCTCACGTACGCGATCGGCTACGCCGAGAACGGTCATCCGGTCGTGCACCAGCTCGCCGAGATCGTCGACCGGATGCGTGACCTGTTCACCGCCGAGTGGCCGACGTCGGCCGGGCTGTACCTGTCCGACGGCCAGGCTCCGCGGGCCGGTGCGGTCTTCCGAAACCGGACGCTGGCCGCGACCTGGCGGCGGGTCCTGGACGAGGCCGAGTCGGCCGGCGCCGGTCGCGAGGCGCAGCTCGACGCGGCGCGGCGGACCTGGTCCCAGGGATTCGTCGCCGAGGCGCTCGCCGAGTTCGCCGCCCGGCCCGTGATGGACAGCTCCGGCGAGCCGCACGCCGGGACGCTCACCGTCGACGACCTGGCCGGCTGGTCCGCGACGTACGAGTCGCCGGTGACCCACGACTGGGAGGGCTGGACCGTCTGCAAGCCGGGCCCGTGGGCGCAGGGCCCGGTGTTCCTCCAGCAGCTCGCCCTGCTGCCACCCGAGCTGCCCGCCGACGGACCCGACCACATCCACACTTTGGTCGAGGGCGGCAAGCTCGCCTTCGCCGACCGCGAGGCGTGGTACGGCGACGCAGGCGACGTCCCACTCGACACGCTGCTGTCCGAGCCCTACAACGCCGAGCGCCGCACCCTGATCGGCGACCACGCCTCCTGGGGGTTGCGACCCGGCTCGCCGGACGGCCGAGAGCCGCGACTCCCCACCCCGGGACGCCAGTCCGACGGGCCGACCGGCGACACCTGCCAGGTCGCCGTCGCGGACCGGTGGGGCAACCTGGTGTCCGCGACACCGAGTGGCGGCTGGCTGCAGAGCAACCCGGTCGTCCCCTCGCTCGGCTTTCCGCTCGGGTCTCGACTCCAGATGACGTGGCTCGAGCCCGGCCTGCCCAGCTCGCTCACGCCGGGCCGGCGGCCGCGTACGACCCTGTCCCCCTCGCTCGCGCTGCGCGACGGCGTACCGGTCCTGGCGTTCGGCACGCCCGGCGGCGACCAACAGGATCAGTGGAGCTTCCACTTCTTCCTGGCCGCGACGCGACGCCCGCCGGTCCGGGCCGGGCTCGATCTCCAGGGCGCGATCGACGCGCCGGCATGGCACACGTCGGCCTTCCCGAGCTCCTTCTATCCGCGCGGGATGCGCCCGGGCAGCCTGGTGGTGGAGTCTCGGGTCGGCGACGACGTCGTCGCGGCGCTGCGCAACCGCGGCCACGACGTGACCGTCGACGAGCCGTGGGCGCAGGGCGAGCTGTGCGCGGTGGCTCGCGATCCGGAGTCCGGCGTCCTCTCGGCGGCGGCGAATCCCCGCGGCATGCAGGGCTACGCCGTCGGCCGCTGAGTCGTGGCGACCTGGCGCCGGTCTGTGCGCGAGTCGTTCGATCGCACCGGTTCGACCGAACGATTCGCGCACAACGCCGCGACGGAAGCGGATCGCTAGCCGTTCGCGACCGCCGTCACCAGCTCGCCGTCGGCCGTGTCGCCGCTGAGCTCCCAGAAGAACGCCCCGCCGAGCCCGTGGTCCTCGACGTAGGCCATCTTGCCGGCGATCGTCTGCGGCGTGTCGAAGCTCCACCATTCGCTGCCGCAGTGCGAGTACGACGTGCCGGCGACGGTGCCGGTCGACGGGCAGCGAGTCTTGAGGACCTTGTAGTCCTCGATCCCCTGCTCGTAGGTCCCCGGCGCCGGACCGCTCGCCGATCCGCCCGGCTCGGACTGCGACACGCCGGTCCACCCGCGACCGTAGAAGCCGATGCCCAGCAGCAGCTTGTTCGCCGGGACGCCGATTCCGGTCAGCTTGGTGACGGCCGCGTCGGAGTTGAAGCCCTCGACCGGGATGCCGTCGTACGACGTCAGCGGCGAGTGCGGTGCCGTCGGCCCGTCCGCGTCGAAGGCGCCGAAGAAGTCGTACGTCATGACGTTGTACCAGTCGACGTACTGCGCGGCACCGGCGTAGTCGGCCGCCTCGATCTTGCCGCCGTCGGTGGCGTCGGCGGTGATCGCCGCGGTGACGAGCTCGGACCCGAAGCGGTCCCGGAGCGCGCGCATCAGGTTCTCGTACGCCTCGAAGCCGCTGGAGTCACAGGAAAGGCCGCAGGCGTTCGGGTACTCCCAGTCGATGTCGATCCCGTCGAAGACGCCGTCCCACCGCGGGTCGTGGACCAGGTTGTAGCAGGACTCCGCGAACGCCTCGGGGTTGGCGGCGGCCTGGCCGAAGCCGCCGGACCACGTCCACCCGCCGAACGACCACAGCACCTTGATGTGCGGATGTAGCTGCTTGAGCTTGCGGAGCTGGTTGAAGTTGCCGCGCAGCGCGCCGGCGTCCCAGCTGTCGGCCTGGCCGTCGACACTCTCGGCGGCGCTGTAGAAGCGGTCGTAGTCGGCGTAGGCGTCGCCGATCGCGCACTGGCCGTTCGTGACGTTGCCGAAGGCGTAGTTGATGTGGGTGATCTTGTCGGCCGATCCGCTCGTCACGATGTTCTTCACGTGGTAGTTGCGCTGGTAGATGCCCCACTCGGTGAAGTAGGCGAGCACCCGGTCGGGAGCGGCCGCCTCGGCGCCCCTGTCGCGCGCCGGCTCCGACCCGCCGGCCGAAGCCGATCCACTCAGTCCGGTGCCGACGACCGCCGCGAGCAAGCCGGCGACGACGGCGGTCAAGAGTCGGGGTCTGGACGAGATACCCATGACATCCTCCAGGGATTGTTGAGTACGGCCCTCAGGGCAGGCCGTCGAGGTAGGGGCGATGGGCGTTCATGAACTCCCAGTCGTGATAGCGGTCCCAGTTGATCGACCAGGTCATCAGCCCTCGGAGCGCCGGCGAGGGTCCGCCGCGCAGCGTGTAGCCGCCACAGCTCTGGCCTCGGGCGAGGCAGTCGAGCGCCTGGTGGATCTGCTCCGGCGGCGTGTAGCCGTTGCCCGCCGGGTTGGCGGCCGGCGTGCCGAAGGCGATCTGGTCCTCGCGCAGCGGCGGGAACGTATGACCGGTGTTCGCGACCGGGAAGCCGGCCTTCAGCATGTCGGTCATCGCGATGTGGAAGTCGGCGCCGCCCATCGTGTGGTACTGGCCGTCCAGCCCCATGATCGGACCGGAGTTGTAGTCCTGCACGTGCAGCACGGTCAGGTCGTCGCGCATCGCGTGGATGACCGGCAGGTACGCCCCGGCCCGTGGGTCGGCGCCACCGCCGGGTCCGTAGAACTGGTAGCCGAGCTGGACGAAGAACGTCTCCGGCGCCATCGTCAGCACGAAGTCGTCGCCGTACCGGTCGGTGAGGGTCTGCAGCGCGGAGATCAGGTGGACGACGACCGGAGTCGTCGGGTTGCGGAAGTCGGTGTCGCCCGGATCGAGCGACAGCGAGTGCCCCTCGAAGTCGATGTCGAGCCCGTCGAGGCCGTAGCGGTCGATGATCGCGGACACCGAGCTGACGAAGGCGTCCCGTGCCGCGGCGGTCGTCAGCTGTACCTGACCGTTCTGACCGCCGATCGAGAGCAGCACCTGCTTGCCCTCCGCCTGCTTGGCCTGGATGGCCGCGGCGAGCTCCGCCTCGGACTCCGCGCCGGGACACTCGCTCGGCGGACACAGCGAGAAGCGGATCTCACCCGACGTCGGCGAGGTGGGCTCACCGAAGGCGAGGTTGATGACGTCCCACTCGGCGGGCACGTCGGCCAGCCGCAGGTAGCCCGATCCGTTGGCGAAGCTGGCATGGAGGTAGCCAATCAGGGCGTGCCGAGGGATCGCGGCAATGTCCGACGGCGCCTGGACGAGTGTCGCACTCGCGGCGGGCGTCTCAGTCGCGGCGGGCGTCGCAGTCACCGCGGGCGTCGCGGCCGGCGCCACGGCGCCGCCGAACAGTCCCGTGCCGAGCAGCGCGCCCGCCGCCGCGAGCACCAGCGTTCTTCGCATCGGCGGCACTCCCTACGGCAGGGTGTCCAGGTGCGGGCCGACGGTGCCCGCGAAGCCACCGCCGTTGGCGACGTCCCAGTTGATCGACCAGGTCATCGCGCCGCGGATCTCGGGATACGTGCGCGGTGGCTGGAAGCTTCCGCAGTTGGTGCCGCGGGCCAGACAGTCGAGCCCGTCGGTGACGACGCCCGGATCGACGACGCCGCCGCCGGCCGCCCCGGGCCCGGCCGGCAGCCCGAGCGCGACCTGGTCCGGTCGCAGTCCGTTCTCGAGCTGGATGCAGGCCAGCGCCGTGAGGAAGTCGACCGACCCCTGGCCGTACACCTGTCCGTCGCAGCCGAGCATCGTCCCGGAGTTGTAGAACTGCATGTGGACGACCGTCAGGATGTCCTGGATCTGCAACGCCAGCTGGAAGTACGAGCCCTGCGTCGACTGCATGTCGATGGTCTGCGGCGCCATCGTGATGATCAGGTCCGAGCCGGCCATGCCGTGCAGGCTGCGCAGCGCCTCGGCCATGTACTGCGGCTGCAGGCCGTTCTCCAGGTCGATGTCGACGCCGTCGAAGCCGTACTCCTGCATCAGCCCGTAGATGCTGTCGGCGAAGCGCGCCGCGGCCGCCGAGTCGCCGACGTTGATCTGGCCGTTCTGGCCGCCGACCGAGAGGATCACCGCCTTGCCCTGGCCGTGGAGCGCCGCGATGTCCGCCTTCAGGTCGTCGTCGGAGTAGCCGCCGAGCGCACTCGACAGGCCCGGGTCGACGGCGAACGTGACCTCGCCGGGCGTGCTCGTCGCCTCGCCGAAGGCGACCGCCACGACGTCGTACTCGCCGGGCGTGTCGCCGAGCCGGAGGGGGCCGGCGGCGTTGACGAAGTTGTGCCAGTAGCCGGTGAGGAAGTGCCGCGGCAGCGCGGCGACACTGCCCGCGGCGCCCTCTGCGTGGTGCTGGCTGGCTCCGGCGGTCGCGGTGAGACCACCGGAGCCAGCCAGGACGAGGAGGCTGGCGGCGAGGGCCGAGAGGCGTCGAATCGCGTGGTTCATCTGCGCTCCTTCGGTCAGAAGTTGCTGCTGCCGTTCATGACTCGCTCGCGGACCCAGACCCCGGACTCCTTGAGCCGATCGGTTCCGGTGAACGGCCCGTCCGGGCAGGTCCCCGCTTCGAAGACCGCGCCCGACCGGAAGTCGTCGGAGTAGTTCCAGCTGGTCCAGCCGATGCCTCGGTCCGCCATCAGGTCGATGTAGCGCTGGGCCATGTCGAAGTCGTTCGGCCCGTCGCCGGTGGCCTGCTGCGTCCCGAACTCGGTGACGAACATCGGGAGCTGGTCGGCCGCGCGGGCCAGCGTGTCGAGGTACGCGTCACCGTGCGAGCCGGCGTAGAAGTGGAAGGTGTACATGACGTTCTCGGCGTCGACCGGGTCGTCGACGACCTCCTGCTCGTCCGCGCCGTCCGACACTCCGAGAGACGACCATGCGCGAGTGCCGAGCAGGATCACCGAGTCGGGGTCGTGTTCTCGGATCACGGGGATGATCTGCTCGTGGTAGCTCTTGATCCGTTCCCAGCCGACTCCGTTGGGCTCGTTGGCCACCTCGTACAGGATGTTCGGCTTGTCGGCGTGTCGCTCGGCGATCGCGGCGAAGAACGCCTTGGCGGCCGCCAGGTTGTGGTGCGGATCGCCGGGATCGAGCATGTGCCAGTCGACGATGACGTACATCCCGCGCGAGCTCACCTCGTCGATCAGCTCGTGCATCATCGCCGTGAAGCCGTCGGGGTCGGTCTCGTAGCCGCCTTCCTGGACGTACATCGAGAGCCGCACGACGCTGGCGTGCCAGTCCCCCGCCAGGGCGTCCAGTGACGCGTCGTTGACGCAGTCGCGATACCACTGCAGGCCGTGGGTGCTCATGCCGCGCAGCTGAACCCGTTCGCCCTGCTCGTTGCAGAGACTGGTGCCGCACACGCTCAGCTGACCGTTGAGCTCGACGGGCGCCGCCGTGGGACGGTCCGGCTCCGATGCGCGATCGGCCGTCGCGGTCGATCCCGCGATGCCGAGGGGAATGCCGGCCAGCAGGCCGACAAGGGTGAAGGTGAGCGTACGCCGAGTCGCGCGGGTCATGACGGCTCCCTGGGCCCGAGGGAACGGGTGTCGGGGTAATTATTAGGACTCTTTACAGTAGATGTCTACCCCTGGCCACCACGCCGTAAACCTCAGCTGCCGGCGAAGACCTCTTCACGCGCGGTCTCCAAGCCCATCAGAACGGCGCCCCGCAGCACCGGATCGTCCGGGACCTCACTCACGACGACCTTCGGCGGGCTCGGGCTCATGTCGGCGAGCGCCGACTCCACCCGGGCGGCCAGCTCCGACCCACCGGCGCTGGCGACCTCGCCGGCCAGCACACACAGGCCGGGGTCGAGGATCGCGCACACGCTGGCCAGCCCGGTCGCCAGCCGAATCCCGAGCTCGTCGAGCATCGGCCCACCGCGCTCCTCGTCGGCCAACGCGGCCTCGACGCACGCGGCCGCGCTCCGGCGCCGGATCCCGTGGTCGCGAGCCAGGCGGCGCACCCCGTCGGCGCCCACCAAGGACTGGAGGCCGCTGTGCCGGGGCCGCCGTACGCCCTGCGGAAGCGGAGCTCCTGGCACGGGGAGATAGCCGATCTCGCCGGCGCCGCCGGAGACACCGCGATGCAGCCGGCCGCCGATCATCGACGCCAGGCCGATCCCGCGCCCGACCCACATGAGCACGAAGTCGTCGATCCCGAGAGCGGCGCCGACCGATCTCTCGGCGAGTGCGGCGAGGTTGACGTCGTTGCCGATCAGCACCGGCCGCCGGAAGCCGGTACGCAGCGCCTTGAGCAGGCCGGCATGCCACTCGGGCAGGTCGTACGCGTAGCGCAGGTCACCGCTGCGCGAGTCGATCATGCCCGGTGAGCCGATCACCAGGCAGCGCAGGCGCGATCTCGACACCCCGGCGCGCCGGGTCGCCTTCGTCACCGCGTCGCGGATCACGGCGACCGGGTCGGCGACCTCGTGCGGGTCGATCGAGACCTGCGCGACGACGGCACCGGTGATGTCGGCGACGGCGGTCTTGACGACGTCCGGCCCGACGTGCAGACCCGCGACGTACCCGCTGGACGGGACGACGGCATAGAGCGCCGCGTTAGGCCCGCGGTTGCCGCCTTGCGAGCCGACGACGTGGACCAGCCCGCGGTCCTCCAGTCGTGTGAGCAGCTGCGACGCGGTCACCTTCGACAGTCCGGTGAGCTCGCTGAGCCGGGTCTTCGTCAACGGACCGGCGACGAGCATCAGATCCAGCGCCGTCCGATCGTTGAGCTCGCGGATGAGATGCGGCGTGCCGGGTCGACTCGTCATCGCTCGAGCTCCTCTCGTTCGGCCGTCGACAGAATTTTATTAGGAAGGAGTCCTGATAGTTTGAAGCGCGGCCGATCGGGACATGTAGTACGTGTCAGGGGCCGACAACCGATCGCGAGGTGATCGTGCATGTCCAGACTCACCCGAACGCCGGGCCTCCTCGTGGCGCCCGCCGCCGTACTCTCGCTCACCATGACGCCAACTCCCCTCGGCGCGACATCGCCGGCCGACGAACCCGCCGGGCACGAGCCGACCGTACTGGCGTTCGCCGACGAGTTCGACGGACCCGCCGGGACTCCGCCCGACCCCGCGAAGTGGACCCACGAGGTCAACGGCAGCGGCGGCGGCAACAACGAGCTGCAGTACTACACCGACAGCACCTCCAACGCCGCGCTCGACGGCGAGGGGCACCTGGTCATCACGGCGCGCAAGGAGAACCCGGCCAACTACCAGTGCTGGTACGGCACCTGCGAGTACACCTCAGCCCGCCTCAACACGGCGAGTACCTTCACCCAGGCGTACGGGCACATCGAGGCTCGGATCAAGGTGACCCGGGGGCAGGGCATGTGGCCGGCGTTCTGGATGCTCGGTGACAACATCGGCGACGTCGGCTGGCCCAACTGCGGCGAGATCGACGTGCTGGAGAACATCGGACGCGAGCCGAGCACCGTCCACGGCAGCCTGCACGGGCCTGGGTACTCCGGCGGCAACCCGATCACCGGCAGCTACACCCTGGCGAACGGCGGCGTGTTCGCCGACGACTTCCACACGTTCGCGGTGGACTGGGCGCCCGACCAGATCAGCTGGTCCGTCGACGGCGAGGTCTACCAGACCCGTACGCCCGCCGACGCCAACGGCAACCCGTGGGTGTTCGACCACCCGTTCTTCCTGATCCTGAACGTCGCGGTCGGCGGCAACTGGCCGGGGCCGCCGGACGGCTCGACGCAGTTCCCGCAGCAGATGCTCGTGGACTACGTACGCGTGACGACGGGCTGACCGCCTCGTCTCGGGATAACCGGTCGCGCCTCCGGACCAGGGCCGGCAGGATCGGGACATGATCCCGCTGACGGTGCCGCAACGTGCCACCGCGGTACGTCCGGCCTGGGCCGAGCTGCCGCCGCGGGCACGCGCCATGATCGAGGGGGCGTGCGGTGCGAGGGTCGTGGCGGCGGAGTCGATGGGGGCGGGGTTCACTCCGGGCTTCGCCTCCAGACTCCGGCTCGACGACGACAGTCGGGTCTTCGTCAAGGCCGCCGACGAGGCCACCCGGCCGCTCTTCGCGAACAGCTACCGCGAGGAGATCCGCAAGCTCGGCGCGCTGCCCGACGCGATCCCGGCGGCCCGGCTGCTGTGGTCCCGCGACGCGGACGGCTGGGTCGCCCTCGGACTCGAGGACATCGACGGCCGGCACCCGGACCGGCCGTGGCGCGCCGACCAGCTCGGCCGCGTCCTGTCGACGATCGACGCGATGTCCGCCGTGCTCACGCCACCGCCGCCCGGCTATCCCTGGTCACCGCTCGTGGGCCAGATCGCGACCGAGCAGCGGTGGGACGCCATCGCCGAGCACGACTACGCGCCGGAGTGGCTGGCTCCGTACCTGTCCGAATGCGCGCGGCTGTCCGACCTCGGCGCCGCGGCGATGGTCGGCGACACGCTCGTCCACACCGATCTTCGCGACGACAACCTCCTCATCGACGCCGACGACACCGTCTGGATCTGCGACTGGAACTGGCCGACGATCGGCAACCCCGCCGTCGACAGCCTCGTCCTGCTCGCGAGTGCGCACGGCGACGGCCATGACGCCGACGCCTTCGTCCGTCGGTCAGCGACTACCAGCGACCTGGACGCCGACGCGGTCGACGGGATCCTCGCGGTGCTCGCGGGCTACTTCTGGACCGCCTGCCGGCAGCCGGCACCCGAGACGTCGCCGTGGCTGCGGGTGCACCAGCGGTGGTACGCCGAGGCCACGACGGACTGGCTGGCCCGACGGCGCCGGTGGCGATGACGCCGGCGCGTGGCAGGCGTCCCCCTCGTACGCGTGAGTTCCGAGTTGTGGAGGGTGCTTCCGCACCGACACCCTCCACAACTCGGAACTCACGCGTACGGGGTCAGCCGGCCGACGCCAGCTCGGCGAATCCGTCGCGCCAGCTCGGGTAGGTCGGCTTCCAGCCCAACTCGCGCTTGGCCTTCGCGTTCGACGAGCCCCGGATCTGCTCCATCACCGACACGGCGAGCTCGCCGCCGGCGAGTCGACCGAGCCAGCGCGGCATCCGACGCGGGGGCTTGGCGCCGACGACCTCGGCGACGTACGGAAGCCACTCGGACACCGGCGCCGGCGCGTCGTCGACGACGTTGTAGAGGCCCGGCTCGCCACGCTCGACCGCGGCGACGGTGGCGCCGGCCACATCGTCCATGTGGACGAACGACCACACCCCGGCCCCGGTGCCGATGATCGGGAACCGCCGCTTCCGGATCAGATCGATGTGCGCGCCGTCGGTCCATAGCGACGTACCGGGGCCGTAGAAGCCGCCGTATCGGAGTACCAGTCCCTCGATGCCCTCGGCCGCCGGCACGACACGTTCGACGTAGCGGATGCCGTCGAGCGTCTCTCGGCATGCCGACGGCGGATCGGGGTCGAGCGGATCCTCCTCGGTCTTGACCGGTCCCCCCTCTCGCGCGTTCGGCCAGCCGGTGAAGCTCTGGGCGATGAACCGACGGGCACCGGCCGCCGTCGCGGCCGCCAACAGGTGGTCGGTGCCCTCGGTCCGCAGCCGATTCGTCATCGCGAAGTCCCGATCGAACCGGCGCATATTGGTTCCCATCGCCGCGAGAGCGGTCGCCTGGTGCACCACGACGTCCGGCCGGGCGGCCACGACCGCGTCCCGCACGGCGGCCTCGTCCAGGACGTCGACCACGACGGGCTCGGCGCCGGCCGACCGGATCTGCTCGGTACGGGCCGACCGGGTGCTGCCCACGACGTCATGGCCGGCCGCGACCAGCGCCGGGAGCAGCCGCTTGCCGACCGCACCGGTGGCGCCTGCAACGAAGATTCTCATGTCTCCTCCTGATCGGTCTCCCCTGGAGACGAGGCAGGATGGTGAGCTGTGACAGAAACTGCGGTGCACGACGACCTGCGACCGCTGCTGTTCGCGATCGCCTACCGCATGGTCGGCAGCGTGGCCGACGCCGAGGACATCGTTCAGGACGCCTACCTGCGCTATCACCGGGCCACCCGCGACGACGAGGTCGACTCGCCGAAGGCGTACCTCTCGACGATCACGACCCGACTCGCCGTCGACCACCTCCGGTCGGCGCGGGTCCGGCGCGAGCGCTACGTCGGACCCTGGCTTCCCGAGCCGCTGCTCGCCGATCCGGACACCGATGTCGCGCAGTCGGTGGAGGTCGCCGACTCCCTGTCGATGGCCTTCCTCGTGATCCTCGAGACCCTGTCCCCTGTCGAGCGCGCCGTGTTCCTGCTGCGGGACGTCTTCGACTTCTCGTACGCCGAGATCGCCGCGATCGTCGACAAGTCCGAGGCGAACTGCCGACAGGTCGCCGCCCGAGCCCGTCGTCGAGTCGACGACCGCCGGCCTCGGTTCGAGGCGTCCCGTCGTCGGCGCGACGAGCTCACCGAGCGCTTCCTGGCCGCCTGCCGCGACGGCGACGTCGACAGCTTCGTCGACCTGCTCACCGACGACGTCGTCTTCTACGGGGACGGCGGCGGCAGCGGCTACGGGATCCCGAACCCGGTGGCCGGCCGCGACCGGGTCGCTCGACTGCTGGTCGGCTTCCGGCGATCGGTTGCCGAGGGCGAGATCGAGTTCGTGCCCGTCGACGTCAACGGTCAGCCCGGCGCCCGCTGCCTCGACGCGCAGGGCCGGCTCGTCAACGTCCTGGCCCTCGACATCGACGAGGACGGGATTCGGGCCGTCCGCTCGGTCATCAACCCCGACAAGCTGCGCCATCTGGGTCCGCTGGCGAACCTGGCGGCGCTGCTCGGCGAGCCACGCCGGGCCACCTGACCCCGTCCACCGGACCGCTCGCCCATCGACCCCTCGCCGAGTGGCGCACCGTCGTCGCGATCCGCCGCGCGAGACGGCATCCGTGCGCCACTCGGCGGGGTGGCGGATGTCTCAGCGCGGCGGCAGCTCCGACGACCCGACGTGGGTGTCGAGCCAGTCGTTCAGCGGCAGCATCGCTCGCCAGGCCGCGGCGACCCGCTCCGTGGCCGCCGGCGTCCCCAGCCAGTCCGGCGCCCCGAAGTCGATCCAGGCGACCAGCGACCGGTGACGCAGCAGCTCGATCCGGGGATGGTCGGCCGGGTACCCGCGGGGTCGCGTCTTCAGGGTGTCGCCGTCGACGACGTACCCCTGGTCCCGAATCGTCGCGACGACCCGCTCCAGCTCCGGCCCGGTGCGGTCGTCGTCGACCGCCTCGCGATAGCGCGCGACCTGGTCCGACGCCATCCGGTAGTAGCCGACGGCGGCGAACAGGCCCGAGGCGGAGACATGCACGTAGCAGTGGCCGACGGTCGCCCCCTGCTGCTCCTTGTACGGGCTCTTGTCCCGGGCGAACCGCACGTCGCGATAGGGCCGGAACAGGTGAACCGACCCGAACTCGGGTGCCAGGACGTCGCACAACGCCACCAACGGCGCCCGCACCACCTCCTCGTACGTCGACTTGTGCGCCGTCCAGTACGTCTTGGTGTTGTCGGCCGCGAGACCCTCGTAGAACTCCAGCGCCTCGTCGGAGATCCCGGAAAAGCTCATGACGGTCATCCTGCCCCGCCGGTCGGACAGCCGGCGACCCGCCCGACGATGAGACCGGCGCCGCCTGCCCGTCGCGGCATGGCAAGCTCCCTGGAAGAGTCGAACCCGACTATGGCGGCCAACGGGCGCCGGAGACAGCGGCATCGAGTGCCGGATCGGAGGTGGAGCGATGTCGACGACCCCATCGACGGGGACCCGCGGTCGTCGCCCGTCCACGTCACGGGCGGAGCTGAGCCACATCGCCCTGCGGCTGTTCACCGAGCGCGGATTCGACGCCACCACCATCGACGACATCGCCGCCGCAGCCGGCATCGGGCGACGGACGTTCTTCCGCTACTTCAGCTCCAAGAACGACCTGCCGTGGGGCGAGTACGACCGACATCTCGACCTGATGCGCGTCCACCTGCACAGCCTGCCGGACGACCTGCCCGTCATGGAGGCGCTCCGGATCGCCGTCGTCGAGTTCAACCGCCTGCCGCCGGAGGAGATCCCCTACCACCGGCAGCGGATGCACTTGCTGATGACGGTGCCGACGCTGCGAGCCCACTCGACCCTGCGGTACGAGGCCTGGCGGAGCGTCGTCGCCGAGTACGCCGCGGGGCGGCTGGGCGTACCGGAGGACGACCCGGCACCGCGGGCGATCGCGTGGGCGATGCTCGGCGCCGCGCTCTCGGCCTACGAACAGTGGTTGCGACACGAGGACGCCGACCTCACGACACTGCTCGACGACGCGCTCCGGATGCTCAACGCCGGCTTCGCCGTCACCACGACGGTCTGATCCGGCACAATTTGGGCTGTCCACGCTCGCACTGGTACCGTAAGCGGTCGCGCCTGGCATCTGATGGCATTCGTGCCCGACCGCGGCGCACCCGTCGTACACCAATCGAGTTGACAACCGAGGCTTGCCCCGTGGCGAACATCAAGTCCCAGATCAAGCGCAACCGGCAGAACGAGGCCGCGCGCGAGCGCAACAAGGCGGTCAAGACCGGCCTGAAGACGGCCGTTCGCCGGTTCCGCGAGGCGGCCGACGCCGGGGACGCCGAGAAGGCCCAGGAGGCCGCGAAGGCCGCCAGCCGCAAGCTCGACAAGGCGGCGTCCAAGGGCGTCATCCACAAGAACCAGGCCGCCAACCGGAAGGCCGCGATCGCGAAGCGCGCCGCGTCCCTCTGACCCGGCCCGCCTCTCCTCGGGCTCACTATTCGGGCTGCCTCAACTCGGCCCTACTCTCGGCGCCCGTGGCCGGATCCGCGGCCGGGGCGGACCACTCCAGCGTGGGTTCAGCCTCGTCGACCGCGCGGTGCAGCGCCTCCAGTGCCGGATGCCGCAGGGCGTGGCGCCACAGCATTCGCCAGCGATAGGTCGGCGTCGGGTCGGTGAGCCCGACCAGCACCGCACCGGGGACGTCGGCGACCGTCGTGTGGCTCAGGATGGGGACCTGCTCGGCCGCGAGGTGTCGCGCCGTCTCGGCGGGACCCACGACGTGCCGATGCGGTGGCGCCGGTCGGGCCCGCCAGGACTCGAGGTACGTCGCGGCCAGCTCGGTCCACTCGGTGGCGTCCGGGTTGCCGGCGCTGGTGTCGATCGTGAGCCCTCGGAGCCTCGATACCGGGATGCTCTGCTCGCCGGCCAGCGGATGGTCCTCGAGCACCAGCAGGCCGAGAGGCTCGTCGCGCACCACCCGGTGTCCGATCGCCGCCGGCAGCCGGGCCGGGTCGACCTGACCGAAGGCGACGTCGAGGTCGCCCGCGTTCAGCGCCGGTAGCGCCGCGGCCAGCCCGCCGCCGGTCCGGATCACGATGTCGGCGCCGTGCGCGTCACGTGCCGCCCGTACCAGCAGATGCGGCGTGAGATGCTCCGCGACGATGTCGACGACGAGCGCCGTCCGCATGCCGCGGACCTCGTCGACGACCGCGTCGTGCAGCGCCACCAGCTCCCGCGCCCGATCGAGGAGCTCGGCGCCGGCGGGAGTGAGGCGCACGCGCCGGGTCGAGCGGTCGATCAGCGTGGTGCCGAGCTCGTCCTCGAGCCGGCGCACCTCGCGACTGACCGCCTGTTGCGCCACGTGCAGGTGCTCGGCGGCCTGCGTGAAGTGCAGTCGCTCGGCGACGGCGAGGAAGTAACGCAGCCGGCGTATGTCGAGGTCAGGCCGCATCAGGCACCGCGCTTCGACGACGGGGTCGGACCTACGACACAGTACCGGTGTCAATCCCCGGCGATCAGGTGTTGGATTCCGGCCGTCCCCCGCGGTGACCGTGGAGACGTGACCGATCGACACCGCCCCGAACCCCCGTCCGCCTGGTGGCGCGACGCCGTCATCTACCAGATCTATCCGCGCAGCTTCGCCGACGGCAACGGCGACGGCATCGGCGACCTGGCCGGCCTCGTCGACCGACTCGACCACGTCGCCGACCTCGGGGTCGACGCGATCTGGGTCAATCCGATCTATCGGTCGCCGATGGCCGACTTCGGATACGACGTCAGCGATCACGTCGACGTCGATCCCGACTACGGAACGCTGGCCGACCTGGACACGCTCCTCGACGCGGCGCATCGTCGCGGGCTGCGCGTGATCCTCGACTTCGTCCCGAACCACACGTCGGACCGGCACCCGTGGTTCGTCGCCTCGCGGTCGTCCCGTACCGACGCCAAGCGCGACTGGTACTACTGGCGCGACCCGGCGCCGGACGGCGGCCCGCCGAACAACTGGGTGTCGGCCTTCGGCGGCTCGGCCTGGACCCTGGACCCGACGACCGGGCAGTACTACCTGCACACCTTCCTGCCGGAGCAGCCGGACCTGAACTGGCGCAACCCGGACGTCGAGCGAGCCATGCACGGCGTGCTCCGGTTCTGGCTGGACCGTGGGGTGGACGGCTTCCGGATCGACGTGGCCAACTTCGTGATGAAGGACCCAGAGCTCCGCGACAACCCGCCCGCGCCGACCGGAGCGTCGGACTACCGACCGCTCGGTGCGTACGACACGCAGCGGCATCTACACGACAAGAACCATCCCGACGTCCATGAGGTCTACCGTCGGCTGCGCCGGGTGCTCGACGAGTACCCCGGCGAGCGGATCGCCCTCGGGGAGATCCACGTCTACGACTGGGCCGACTGGCGCGTCGAGTTCGCCCGCTTCCACGGTGCGGAGCTCGACGAGCTGCACCTGCCGATGGACCAGAGCCTCGTCGGCCTCCCTTGGTCGGCCGAGGCGTACGCCCGGATGCTGGCCGAGATCGTCGCCGGCCGGCCCGACCATGCCTGGTCGTCACTCATACTGGGCAGCCACGACGAGACCAGGGTGGCCGCGCGGCTCGACCCGGTCCGGGCCCGAGCCACCATGGCGATCCTGCTGACCGCGCCGGGGACCCCGGTGCTCTACTACGGCGACGAGATCGGCATGGCCGGCGCCAAGGTCCCACCGCATCGGGCCCTCGACCGGTGGGGCGCCCAGACGCCGGACGGCTCGCTCGGCCGGGATCCACAACGCAGTCCGATGCAGTGGACTGCTGCCGAGAACGCCGGGTTCAGCCCACCCGACGTCGAGCCGTGGCTCCCGATCGGCGACGACGTCGACACCGCGAACGTCGAGTCCCAGCGCACCGATCCGGGCTCGCTGCTCGCGCTGACCCGCCGGCTGATCCGGCTGCGGTCGAGTCATCCGGCCCTGTCGCGCGGCGAGTTCCTCCTGCGCCGAGACGTTCCGGTCGACGTCCTGGCGTACGAGCGACGAGACGACACCGAGCGGTGGCTGGTGGCGGTGAACTTCGCGTCGACGGCGATCGACATCGAACTCGACGGCGCCGCGGATGTCGTGCTCACCACCGGCGTCGAGGCGACCGGTCGTCATCGGGACCGCACGTTGGGTCTCAGGCCGCACGAGGCGGCCATCGTGCGACTGTCGACACCGACGGGGTCGGCGTGACGTCAGCGCCGAGTGCGGCTGTAGGCGACCGCGAGCACCATCCGCTCCAGAGCATGGTCGGGGTCACCGGCTCCACCCTTGACGCTGACGTCGGCCGCGGCGACGGCCTGGATCGCCTGCGCCAGCCCGCCCTCCGACCAGGAGCGCAGCTGACTGCGCAGGTTCTTCAGCCGAAACGTCGGCACTCCGATCTGCCGGGCCAGGTCGCCGTCCCGGAGCCCGTGCGGGGCGCCGTGCAGTCGCGCCAACGACCGCAGCCCGGAAGCGAAGGCGCTCGTGATGAGGACCGGAGCGACCCGGTGGCTGTCGGCCCAGCGCAGCTGCTCCATCGCGTCGGCCACCCGCCCCTCGATCGCGGCGTTGGCGATGTCGAAGCTTCGGACCTCGGCCCGACCCGCGTAGTAGCGCCGCACGATCTCGATGGAGATCCGCTTCGGCGCGAAGTCGCCGACGAGCTGCTGCGTCGCGGCCGACAGCGCCCGGAGATCGTGCCCGACCGCGGCGAGCAGGAACTCGGCCGCGTCGCTCTCGATCGCGCCGCCATGGCGGCGGGTCTCGGCGGTGACGAAACGGGTCAGCTCCCACGGCTTGGGGTCGTCGCAGCGCACCTCGTCGACCGTGGGTAACCCGCGCAGCCGATCGACGAGGCGCTTGCCCTTCGTCGACCCGGGATGGACCAGCGCCAACACGACGTCCGCGGCCGGCGACTCGGCGTAGGACACCAGCTCGTCGTGCACCTTCTCGTCGAGCTCGGACAGCCGACGGATCACCACGGCGCGAACGCGGGCGAACAGCGAGGGACTGGTCAGCTCGACCAGCGCGCCGGGCGCCAGGTCGGCAGCGTCGATCTCGGTGCGATCGAAGTCGGCGTCCAGCGCGGCGGCGGTCTCGAAGGCCTCGGCGACCGCGCGCTCCGCGAGGAACTCCGCCGGGCCGATGATCAGTCGCACGCGCTTGCTCGTGGGGTCGGCTGCCATCGCGGTCAGCATCCCACGCCGCCCCGACATCGGACCGGTCAGGTCAGTGGGTCGGGTCAGCGGGTCACCGTCGTGAGCTCACCGCCGCGGACCACGATCGCGACGTCACCCGACTCGTCGGTACGGACGATCGCCGCGCCGCCGTCGTCCAGCACATCGACTGTCTCGGGAGCCGGGTGTCCGTAGTCGTTGTCGGCCCCCACGCTGACGACCGCGAGTCGGGGATCCACCGCACGGAGGAAGTCCGGGTCCTGGTCGGCACTGCCGTGGTGCGGCACCTTCAGCACGTCGGCGTGCAACGCCGCTGGACCCCATGCGAGGAGCGCCGTCTGGGCCGGCGTCTCGACGTCACCGGTCAAGAGCAGACTGACGCCCGCCGTGCGTACCGACAACACGACGCTTCCGTCGTTGACCGCCTCTTCGCTGCCGTCGGCCGCCGCCGCGAGCGTCGGCGTCGGACCGAGCACGGTCCACGCCACCGAGCCGACCGAGCCGGTCGATCCGTACGCCAGCTCGTGCACGGGGACGTCATGGTCCTCCACCCACGCGGCCACGTCGGCGAACGACTCGTCGTCGATCCCGCCCGCGGCGACGGCGACGCCGCCGACCGGCCGGCCCTCATCCACTCCGTCGATTCCACCGACGTGGTCCGCGTGAGGATGGGTCAGCACAACCAGCGCCACCGTGTCGACACCGAGATCGTCGAGGCAGCGATCGACCAAGGTCGGCTCGGGACCCGTGTCGACGACGATCGCGGAGCCTTGCCCGGCGGCGAGCACCAGTGCATCGCCCTGGCCGACGTCGCAGGCCACCATCACCCAGTCGTCGGGCGGCCAGCCGGGCGAGCCGGGCTGGACGATCCACACTCCGGCGGCGACGACGCAGCCGGCGACCACCCAGGGACGGCCCAGCAACCGGGACAGCGCGAGTCCGACCACGAGGCAGAAGACCACCAGGGCCGCGACGGCCGCCCAGCCCGACGACCATTCGGCGCTCGCGCCCGGCAAGGACGAACCGCGATGGGCGATCTCGATGATCCACCACGCCATCCCGACGGCACCCCATCCGATCAGGTGCGCCAACCCGGTCCAGAACAGCGCCACCAGACCGGCGACGAGTCCGAGCACGGTCGCGGGACCGACGGCCGGAGCCGCCAGCATGTTGGCGACGACGGCCACCAGCGACACCTGGCCGGAGATCGCGGCGACGACCGGCGTGCAGACGAGTTGAGCGGCCAGCGGAACGGCCATCGCCTCCGCGAGCGGCCGCGGCAGCCAGGTCGAGAGCGACCGGGTCCAGCCGGGTGCCAGCAGCAGGATTCCGGCGGTGGCGACGACCGACAGGGTGAATCCGGCCGACCGAGCCAGCCACGGGTCGACCAGGACGAGGACCACGACCGCGACCCCGAGGGCCCGGAGCCCGCGTCGTCGGCCACCGGCGCCGAGCCCGACGATGGCGACAACGCCCATCGCGGCCGATCGGAGCACGCTGGGATCCGGACGCGCCAGCACGATGAAGCCCGCGGTGGCGACGATGCCAACGGCGATCTGCCCGTATCCACGTACGCCGGCCCACCGCGACAACGTGAGGACGAAGGCCAGCACGAGGGTCAGGTTGGTGCCCGAGACGGCGAGCAGGTGGGTCAATCCACAGTCGCGGAACTCCTCGGCGAGCTCCGCCGAGATCGCCCGGTCGTCGCCGTCGACGAGCGCCGGCACCAGGGCGCGCTCGTCCGGCGGCCCCATCGCGACGCCCTCGGCGACGCCGGCCCGGAGCCGTCCCGACAGCCGCCACCACCAGGCCGGCTCGCCGGTGACCGCGACGATCCGGCTGGGCAGGAAGACGGCGGCGTAGCGAGCGTCGTCCGAGGTGTCGACGCGACCGACGGCGACGACGGTCGCGCCGAGCGGCAGCTCCTGCCACTCCGCGTCACCGAACACGAGGACCGGTGATCGCACCCGCGTGCTCGTACCGCGGCCCGTGACCTCGGTGACGCGTGCCTCCGCGACGACGAACTCTCCGAACCGACCCTCCCGCGTCACCGGGTCGGACGTGATCGTCAGCGTCGCGTCGACGACGGCGCCGTCTCGTGCCAGCTCCGGAAGAGGTCCCGCGTCCGCCGCGGTGAGTCGAAGCCCGGCCGCGAGGCCGGCGGCCGCCGCCGCGAGAACGATCGCGCCGAGCCGCCGGCCCCACCGGCGGAGCACAATCAGCCCGACGAGAAGCAGGACGACGCCGGTGCCGACCGCGTGCGTCGGACTGAGCCCCAACGTCAGCGCGCCGGTGACCCATGCGGCCACGGCGGGCGCCGCCAGCCGGGCGTCGGTGCGGGGGCGGTCCTCCTCGTCGTCGGTGTCCTCGCGACCCGCGGGCGGTGCGCGCGAGTCGGCGATCGTGGCCGGGCTCGACGAACCCGTCCTGCCCCACGGCTCGCCACTCACACGGTCACCAGGTCGCGGAGCTCGGCAAGGGTGACCTCGCCGATGCCGTCGACCTCGAGCAGCTCGTCGACCGTGGTGAACGCGCCGTTCTCGGTGCGCCAGTCCATGATCGCCTGGGCGGTCACGGGCCCGACCCCGGGAAGCGTCTCCAGAGTCGCCTGGTCGGCGGTGTTGATGTTGACCAGGGCGCCGGTCGACGGCGACGCGGTGGCCGTGGCCGCGCTCGACGGCGCGATCGCCGGCGTCACGCCGACGAGGAGCTGCTCGCCGTCGACCAGGACGCGCGCCAGGTTGAGATCGGCAAGGTCGACCCCGGCGCGGGCTCCGCCGGCCGCCTCCAACGCGTCGACGACCCGAGAGCCCACCGGCAGCGTGACGATGCCCGGTCGTCGCACCTTGCCCGCGACGTCGACGATCACCACCTCGCCGGTGGACGGTGACGCCTCGGGCGACGCGGTCGAGCTCGACGTGGGTTCGGTCGCGACCTCCGGCGCGGCGGTCGCCCGACCGAACGACGTGGGCGGCACCGACTGCTGCTCGGGCCGGCCCGCCAGCACCCACCAGGCAGTGATCGCCAGCCCGGCGGCGAGGACCACGGCCAGGACACCCAGGTGATGACCGGAGAACGTCCCGTCCATCGCGCTGCGGACGCTCGGCGACAACCGGTCGGCCAACGCGGCGCGCCACCGCGTGCCCGCGCCGAGCGGCCGGGCGGCGTGCCGACCCGAGCCGCTCGCCGCGGCCGGCGACGCGACCCCTCCAAACGGCGACTCCAGCCGATCCGACACCGATTCGACTCGGACCGACGGCGACTCCACCCGATCCGACACCGACCCGTCCGACACCGACCCGTCCTTGCCCGGCGGCGACCCCACCCGATCCGACACCGACTCTGCCGGCGATGGCAGCGGCGAGTCACCCGCCGCACCCGCGAACTCCGCATCGTCCGGTGGACCGGTCGCGCGCTCCCCCGGGCCGGCCAGCTCGGTGCCGACCAGGGCCAGCCGTCGTCTCGCGGCGTCGTAGTCAGCGGCTCGGCGCGGACGCCGTCTCGATGATCTCCCCAACACGCCCTGACCGTAGGGCGCCCGATCCCCACTGAACCGAACGGAACCCGATCTGTGGACAACCGGGCCGACCCACGAGCGGACCCAACCCGAGCGGCCTCAACCCCTCGAGCGCGCTCCGCCCGTCATGCCCCGGCGATCGCCGGCGCGACGACGACGGCCACCATCCCCGGACCGACATGGGCCCCGATGACCGCACCCACCTCGCCGACCTCGACCGCCTGGAGGCCGAGACGCTCCTCGAGTCGGTTCGCGATCGTCTCCGCCTTGCCGACGGCCGACAGGTGCTGGACGGCGACCTCGACGTCGCCGCCGATGTCTCGGGCCGCCGTCACCGCCAGCTCCTCGAGGCGCGCGAGCGCCCGTGAGGAGGTCCGGACCTTCTCCAACGGCCCGATCCGACCGTCTCGGATCGTCAGCAGCGGCTTGACGGCCAGGGCGGACCCGACGAGGGCCGCGGCGGCGCCGATCCGCCCGCCGCGCCGGAGGTACTCCAAGGTGTCCACGTAGAAGAAGCACCGGGTCGCGGCGGAGCGCGTACTGGCGGCCTCGGCAGCCGCCTGGGCATCGAACCCGTTCGCCAGCGCCTCGGCCGCGGCCAACACCGCGAACCCGGTGCCCATGCCGACCTGCCGGGTGTCGACGGCCTCGACGGGCAGCTCGACCTGCTTCGCGGCCAGCTGGGCCGAGTCGAACGTGCCGGACACCTCGCCGGACAGATGGACCGAGACGACCGCCTCCGCACCGGCGGCCGCGGCCGACTCGTACACCTCGGCCATCACCTCCGGCGACGGGCGGGACGTGCTCACCGGCTCGTAGTCCCGCAGCGCGGCGGCGACGGTCTCGGGTGTCGCCGCGGTCCCCTCGTCGAGGCTGCGGGCCCCGATGACGACCTGGAGCGGCACGACGATGATGCCGTGTCGCTCCACCGCCTCGCGGGACAGCGCCGCCGTCGAGTCGGTGACCAGGGCAATCTGGCGCGGCATGCCGGCGAGACTAGCGCCTGTGGCCCGCCGCTGAGCGGGACGGATTCACTGTTCGCGCCGGCGTGTCGCGGTCAGAGCGTCGGGTTGGGCGGATCGGCGGGCCGCCGCCGGCTCACATGGCCGTCAGGACCTCCATCACCCGGCGTGAGATCTCCTCGGCCTGCTCCAGGTCGTCGCCGATGCAGAGCGTGCCCATCTTGCCGAACTCGGGCAGCGCTCCCAGCAGGTGCGCGGTGGCACCGACTCCGGTCGAGGCGTCGTACAGCACGTCGGCACGGCGCAACGCGTCGAGGACCGCCCCCGGCGCCACGCCGATGAGGTTGGGCAGCTTGATGTTGTCGGAGCCGACGTAGCACACCGCGCGGCCGTCGGGCCGGCGCAGGGTGCCGCTCTCGGCGTCGTACGTCGAGCGGGTGAGCAGCTGCGCCATGACGTACGGATGCGTCGTCCCACCGAGCCGGAGGTTGATCTCGGCGAGCGCCAGCCGCAGGTGCTCCGACGGGCCGCTGCGGTAGATCAGGAAGTCCATGCCGAACAGGCCGATGACGCCGCGCTCGGAGAGCCGGGCGGCGATCCGCTGCGCGCACGACGTGATCTCGGCGCGGTAGCGGTCCGAGGCCGGGAAGCGACAGCCGAGATAGACCTGGTTGTGCTCGCCCCCGAGCACTTGGTCGTGGGTGGAGATGACGGTCGGGGTGCCGTCGGGAAGGATCCGGACCTGCACGCTCGGCGAGGCGACGAGCTCGTCGGTCAGCAGCCGCTCGACCACGGCGCCCTCGGCCCGGATCTTCGAGCCGTACGTCGCCCAGGTCTCTCCGTCCCCGCAGAACGTCGTGGGCCGGGACTTCGTGGGCGGCTCGAAGTCGACGCAGTCGACGATGGCGCTGCCCTGGCCGGAGAACCCGTAGTTGAGCTTGAGCACGACGCCGTCGGGTGGCTCAGGTAGGTGTCGGAGCTTCGAGATGGCGGCGTCCACGTCGTCGGTGGAGCGCAGGTTCTCGTACCCCTCGAGGACGGGCACGTCGGACTGGGTGGCGATCTGCCGCGACCCGCTCTTGGTCCCGTGCCACACCTGGTCGGGCATCGGGCCGAAGAGCGGCAGCTCCAGGCGCTCGGCGACCTCGAGCTCGGCGTCGGTCACGTTGAACGGCATCAGGTACGCCGACGAGGCGCCGTCGACGAGGCCGCGGAGCTCGTCGAACACGTGGTCCTGCTCGATCAGCTTCTGGCTCAGCGCGCACTGGCGGGGATCGCTCAGGCTCACGATGTGCAGCCGGCGACGCGCGTCCTCGGGGTCGGGCAGGAAGCTCAGGTAGTAGTCGAGCACGTCGGCGTCGACGTCGGCCGCGGTGACGAACAGCAGCCGCCGCCGCGGCTCGGCGAGCAGCAGGACCAGGCACAACAGCCGGTGCTCGTAGTAGGTCACACCGGTGATCTTGCGCAGCTCCGACTCGGGGAAGCTGAGCGACGGGAACACGACGATGGTGCCGTCCGGCGGGCCGTAGCCGTCGTGCGCCTCGAACCGCCGTCGGAACTCGCGCTGCAGCTCGTCGTGGCTCATCGGGACAGATCGTCGGTGCGGCTCTGGCCGGCGGGCGAGGCCGTGGTCGTCGCTCACCCGCTGCACGGGAGCCGGCAGCGTACGGTCCGTGATCGATGTATCACCACGCGTCATTCCAGGAGGGTAACCGCTGGCCGCCGCCGAGAGCCATGACCGATTCGAGAATCAAAACAGCGAGGGACCGCCGTGTCCCTCACCCGTCGCTGCGCATGGCCGCGTCGAACGCCGCCTCCGGTGCGTCGAACAGCAGCGAGCGGACGTACTCCAACGCCTCCGGCGCTCCGCGCAGCCGGTCCATCCCAGCGTCCTCCCACTCGATCGAGATCGGCCCGCCGTACCCGATCGTGTTGAGCATCCGGAACGCGGCCTCCCAGGGCACGTCGCCGTGCCCGGTCGACACGAAGTCCCAGCCCCGACGGGGGTCGGCCCACGCCAGGTGCGATCCGAGCCGGCCGTTGCGGCCGTTGCCGACCTGCTTCTTCGTGTCCTTGCAGTCGACGTGGTAGATCCGGTCCTGGAAGTCCCACAGGAACCCGATCGGGTCGAGGTCCTGCCACACCATGTGGCTCGGGTCCCAGTTGAGCCCGAACGCCTCCCGGTGCCCGATCGCCTCGAGGGTGCGCACCGTCGTCCAGTAGTCGTACGCGATCTCGCTCGGGTGCACCTCGTGCGCGAACCGGACCCCCTCGGAGTCGAACACGTCGAGGATCGGGTTCCACCGGTCGGCGAAGTCCTGGTAGCCGGCGTCGATCGCGTCCTGCGACACCGGCGGGAACATCGCGACGTACTTCCAGATCGCCGAGCCGGTGAAGCCGACGACGGTGTCGACGCCGAGCTTGCGGGCGGCCCGCGCGGTCGTCTTCATCTCCTCGGCGGCCCGCTGCCGGACGCCTTCAGCGTCGCCGTCGCCCCAGATCCGGTCCGGTAGGAGGTCCCGGTGGCGGTGGTCGATCGGGTCGTCGCAGACCGCCTGGCCCTTCAGGTGGTTGCTGATCGTCCAGACCTTGAGGTTGTGCTTCTCGAGCAGGTCGAGCTTGGCCTTGACGTAACCGTCCTCCTCGACGGCCCGCCAGACGTCGAAGTGGTCGCCCCAGCAGGCGATCTCGAGGCCGTCGTAGCCCCATTCCGACGCGAGCCGACACATCTCCTCGAACGGCAGGTCGGCCCACTGGCCGGTGAACAGGGTGATCGGACGGGTCATCGGTGCACTCCCTCGTACGATGTCGGACCCGGCGTCATCGGACACCGAGCAGATGGTCCATGGCGAGCTGGTCGAGCCGCTCGAAGCCGGCCCCCCGCTCGGCCGTCGCGTCGATGTCGAGGTCGCCGGCGAGTAGCTCGTCGAGCGACTCCCCCGACGCCAGGGTTGGCGTCGCCAGCTCCGGCACCCGGGCCGCCTCCAACGCCGCGGCCACGTCCGGGTCGGCCCGGAAGGCGGCGGCCCGCTCCTTGAGGATCAGGTAGTTGCGCATGCAGCCGGCCGCCGACTCCCAGACGCCGGCCTCGTCCTCGGTCCGCGGCGGCTTGAAGTCGAAGTGGCGCGGCCCGTCGTACGCCGGGCGCCCATCGGGACCCGGGCTCTCCAGCAGGTCGACGAGGAAGAACGCGCCCTTGACGTCGCCGGACCCGAAGCGGAGGTCCTGGTCGTACTTCGGGCCGTGCTGGCCGTTCAGGTCGATGTGGAAGAGCTTGCCGGCCCACAGCGCCTGGGCGACGCCGTGCGCGAAGTTGAGCCCGGCCATCTCCTCGTGGCCGACCTCCGGGTTGAGCCCGACCATCTCGGGTCGCTCCAGCCGCTCGATGAACGCCAGCCCGTGGCCGACGGTCGGCAGCAGGATGTCGCCGCGCGGCTCGTTCGGCTTCGGCTCCAGCGCGAAGCGCAGGTCGTAGCCGCGCTCCACGACGTACGCGCACAGGATGTTCATCGCCTCGGCGTACCGGTCCAGCGCGGCTCGTACGTCCTTCGCCGCTCCCGACTCGGCGCCTTCGCGGCCGCCCCAGCAGACGTACGTACGCGCGCCCAGCTCGGCGGCCAGGTCGATGTTGCGGACCGCCTTCCGGATCGCGTAGCGCCGGACCTCCCGGTCGTTCGCCGTGAACGCGCCCTCCTTGAACACCGGGTGCGTGAACAGATTGGTCGTCGCCATCGGGACGATCAGCCCAGTCTCGTCCAGCGCCGCCCGGAACCGCTGGACGGCCTTGTCCCGCGCGGCGTCGTCGCTGCCGAAGGGAATCAGGTCGTCGTCGTGGAAGGAGACCCCGTACGCGCCGAGCCCGGCCAGCCTGTCGACGGCGTGCACCGGGTCCATCGGCGGCCGGGTGGCGTCGCCGAACGGGTCCCGGGCCTGCCAGCCGACGGTCCACAGCCCGAAGCTGAACCGGTCCTCGCGGGTCGGGGTGTAGTCGGCCATCAGGAGGCCTCCTCCCATCGTCCGGACGACGCACTGTCCTCGATCGCGCCCAGCACTCGCTGCACCTGGAGCCCGTCGGCGAACGACGGCACCGGATCCGCCTCCTCCGCGATCGCGGTGACGAGGTCGACGGCCTGGTGGGTGAACGCGTGCTCGTAGCCGAGCAGGTGTCCCGGCGGCCACCAGGCCCCGACGTACGGATGGGTCGGCTCGGTCACGAGGATCCGTCGGAAGCCCGCCACGTCGGGATCCTCGGTGGCGTCGAAGTACGACAGCTCGTTCATCGACTCGAAGTCGAAGGCGAGGCTGCCGGCGCTGCCGTTGATCTCGATCCGGATGGCGTTCTTGCGCCCGGTGGCGAACCGGGTGGCTTCGAACGACCCGACGGCACCGCCGTCGAACCGGGCCAGCCAGACCGCGGTGTCGTCGACGGTGACCGGGCCGCGCTCGGTGCCACCGGAGCCCGCCAGCCCGCTGGACTCCTCGGGCAGCGGGCGCTCCTTGACGAACGTCTCCAGCATCGCCGTCACCGTACCGATCCGCTGTCCGGTGATGTGTTGGGTCAGGTCGATGACGTGCGCGCCGATGTCACCGAGCGCACCGGAGCCGGCGTGCTCCTTCTGGAGTCGCCACACCAGCGGGAAGTCCGGATCGGTGATCCAGTCCTGCAGGTACTGCGCCCGGACGTGGCGGATCTCGCCGATCCGGCCCTGCTCCACGAGCCGCCGGGCCAGCGCGATCGCCGGGACCCGACGGTACGTGAAGCCGACCATCGACCGAACCCCGCGGCCCGCCGCCGTACTCGCGGCCGCCGCCATCGCCTCGGCGTCGGCGACCGTGTTGGCCAGCGGCTTCTCGCACAGGACGTGCTTGCCGGCCTCGAGAGCGGCGATCGCGATCTCGGCGTGGCTGTCGCCCGGCGTACAGACGTCGACCAAGGCGATGTCCTCCCGGCCGAGCAGGGCCTTCCAGTCCGTCTCGGTCGAGGCCCAGCCCAGCTGGTCGGCGGCCGCTCGCAGCTTGTCCTCGGTCCGGCCGCACAGCGCGGTCATCCGCGGCTGGAGCGGCAGATCGAAGAAGCGACCGGCGGTCCGCCAGGCCTGGGAGTGGGCCGCGCCCATGAAGGCGTAGCCCACCATCCCCACCCCGAGATCGGTGGCGTCGTTCGATGTCATCGTGAGGTCCCCTCGATCGGCCGGACGGCGTACGCGGCTACCGCCGACGTCAGGACTCGAAGCACAGCGGCCGGTACTCCTCGACGTTGTTCTCGGTCACGACCGGCGCGTTGAGGACGATGCGCGTGGGCACCTCGACCTGCACCAAGTCGGACAGGCCCTTGTCCTGGGCGAGCAGCCGGGCCAGCTTGATGCCGTCGGCGGCCTGGGTCGGCGGGTAGAGGACCGTGGCCTCCATCTCGCCCTGCTCGATCAGGTCCATCGCCTGGCAGGAGCCGGCGCCGCCGATGAAGGCGAACTCATCGCGGCCGGCGTTGTCGAACGCCTGCTTCACGCCGACACCCTGGTCGTCGTCGTGGTTCCAGATGACGTCGATCTCGGGGGCTGCCTGCAGCAGGTTGGAGGCGACCTCCTCACCCGACTCCACGGTGAACTCGGCCGAGACCTGGTTGTCCACCGTCTCCCCGCAGCCCTGGAGCGCGTCGGCGAAGCCCTGCGAGCGGTCCTGGGTCAGTGGCAGCGAGGCGATGCCCTGGATCTCGGCGATCACCGGGTCGGAGATGCCCTCCTCCTCGATGAGCCCGCAGGCGTACGTACCGGCGGACACACCCATGCCGTAGTTGTCGCCGAGGATCGTCGTGCGCGCCGCGAACGGACTGGAGAACTCGCGGTCGACGTTGACGACGATGATGCCGGCCTCCATCGCCCGAGTCGCGACGTTGGTCAGCGCGTCGCCGTCAGTGGGCAGCAGGACGATGGCGTCGACGCCGTCGTTGATGAATGTCTCGATCTGGCTGATCTGCAGGTTCGGGTCGTTGGTTCCCTCGGCGACCTGCAGGTCGATGTCTTCGTACTCCGCGGCCTCCTCCTCGGCCGAGTCGTTGATGGCCGCCAGCCAGCCGTGGTCGGCCTCGGGGCCCGAGAAGCCGATGGTGACGGTCTCCCCCGTTTCGTCGTTGTTGCTGACCGCGCTCTGCTCTCCGCCACCCGAGTCGTCCGACTCGTTGCTCGTACAGGCGAAGAGCATGCCTCCCACGGCCGCGAGCACCGCGACCTTGGTGAGAAGGGACTTGTTCTTGATGGGTGACATCTGGTGACTCCTTGAAGGGTGACGGACCGGCAGGTCCGGCTCATTAGCGGACGGCTTATGGGCATGCGGACGGCTACGTACTGCCGGCGCGTTTGGCTACGGCCTGCTGTAGCAGCACCGCGGCGACGATGATCACGCCCTTGGCGACGTTCTGATCGGACGTGTCGAGGTTGTTGAGGGTGAAGACATTGCTGAGAGTCGTGAAGATCAGGACTCCTAGGACGGTGCCGACGATTGTTCCGCGACCCCCAGTCAGCAGCGTGCCGCCGATGACGACCGCGGCGATCGCGTCGAGCTCGAGCAGCACGCCGTGCTGAGCGGTGCCGGTCCCGGTTCGCGCGAGGAGCATGGCTGCGGCGATTCCGCAGGCGACGCCCAGGAGCACGTAGAGGTAGACTGTGTGCCGCTGGACCTTGATGCCGGCCAGCCGGGCGGCTTCCTCGTTGCCGCCGACCGCGATCGTCCGCCGGCCGAATGTCGTGCGGTTGAGCAGGACCCAGCCGATCGCTGCCACGAGTGCGAAGACGTAGACCAACATCGGGATACCGAGCAGCTCACGGGCGAAGAAGTCGACGTACCCCGGGTCGTCGACGAGCTGGTTGCGCTTGTCCGAGATGATCTCGGCGAGCCCGCGGGCGGCCGCGAACATCGCGAGCGTGGCGATGAACGGTGCGATCCGTCCGTACGCGACGAGCACACCGTTGACCAGGCCACAACCGGCTCCGACGGCCATGGCGGTGAAGACGATGATGGTCCAGTGGAAGTCGGCGGCCATCTGCTGGGTGGCCACCGTCGTCGCCCAGACCGAGGCGAGCGCGACGATCGAGCCGACGGATAGATCGATGCCGCCGCCGATGATGACGAAGGTCATGCCGACGCTGACGATGCCGAGGACCACGGCCAGCCGGAGGATCGTGACGACGTTGTCGACGTCGGCGAAGAGATCGCCAGCCGTGATGACACCGATCACGCACACCAGGGCAAGGGCGACCACCAGACCCAGGTTGCGGCCGGCGGGCGACGCCATGATGCGGGCGACGCGGGATCGAGGACCGGCCTCGGCTCCCACCTCCATCCGCTGGTGCTCGTCCGGCGGTGGTGTGGCAGCGGTCGCGGGGGTCGTCTTCTCAGTCACGCTGCACTCCCTTCCATGACCAGGTCGAGGACCTGGTGTTCGTCGATGTCGGCTGTCGGGCCTTCGTGCACGACCTGGCCTTCGCGGACGACGAGCACCCGGTCTGCCAGGCCCAGAACCTCCGGGATCTCGCTGGAGACCAGGACGATGGCGACGCCGTCGTCCGCGAGGCGCTGGATCAACTTGTAGAGCTCACTACGCGCTCCGACGTCCACACCACGGGTCGGTTCGTCCAGCAGCAGGACCCGGCTCCCCGTGGCCAGCCAGCGCGCGAGTACGACCTTCTGCTGGTTGCCGCCGGAGAACAGCCGGACCTCGCGTTCGGGATCGGAGGGACGCAGATCG
>Ga0081538_10000152_pt1 | contig 71751 bp, 75 predicted proteins | sample TabmetS5T2R1_FD_71022 | JGI IMG/M metagenome (GOLD analysis project Ga0081538, IMG submission 71022) | Tabebuia heterophylla rhizosphere microbial communities from the University of Puerto Rico - S5T2R1 | ecosystem: Host-associated > Plants > Roots > Rhizosphere ... | reverse complement strand
CCGGAGGGAGGGCCGGATCGCTGAGTCCGTCCTTCGCCCGGTCGAACCAGGCCGGGGCGGCAATCCCGGCGAAGATCGCGAGGATGATCGCGAGCGCCGAGGCGACGGGCAGGACCCCGCGGTTCCAGCGCGCCACCAAGAAGGCGAAGAGCACGTACAGCGCCGCGTAGACGACCGTCAGCGCCTTGACGCCCTCCAGCCGCGACCAGCCGCCGATGATGATCACGAACGCGAGCCCGGCCGTCACGAGGAGTAGGAAGACGACCAGGGCCCGGGCGCTCTTCGCCTCGGGCTTCTCCCTGTTCGGACGCCAGAGCTCGTATCCGGGACGGATCGCTCCCGCTTCCATGGCGAGCAAGTCTATGGACTCGGCTTAATACGCGCTACACACAGGCGACCAGCCGGAGTGCGGGCGGAGGGACTCGAACCCCCACGCTCTTTCGAGCACCAGGACCTAAACCTGGACCGTCTACCAGTTCCGGCACGCCCGCAGGCCGCACCGATTCTAGTTTCGGACTAGGGAGAACTAGGGATATGGCTGGATAGGACGTTCTGGAAGAATGCTCCGTGCGCGGTCCGGGGCATAGCCCGCGGCCGCTTTTTCTTATCTGGAGGTCTGGATGGCCAGCGAGACGACAATCGGGGCGCGGAGGTGACGGCGCGAGATGGCTCGGCCTGAGGCTGGAACCGGCGGGGGGAGCGTGACCGAGCGTGAACCGATCTCCGTCTACCTGGTCGACGACGTGCCGGAGCTCCGTGAGCTCGTCCGCTACGCCATGGAGGACGACCCCGGCTTCGAGGTCGTCGGCGAGGCCGGCGACGGCCGCAGCGCGATCGAGGGGGTCGCAGCGACGCGGCCGGCGGCCGTCCTGCTCGACCTCTCGATGCCGGACATGAGCGGGCTCGAGGCGATCCTCGCGATCCGCGAGAGCGACCCTGACATCGCGATCATCGTGCTCTCCGGCTTCTCCGCGGACCGGATGGGCCCGCCGACGCTCGAGCGCGGCGCCGATCGCTACGTCGAGAAGGGCACGCCGATGGAGGAGCTCCGCGACGCGACGCGGGCGGCGGTCGCGGCCAGGCGGGGCGAATAAGAAAGCCCGCCGCCGCGGGCTGGAGAGCGGGGCACCCAGGACTCGAACCTGGAATCGCCGACTTTGGAGGCCGGTGCCTTAGCCAGTTTGGCCAGTGCCCCAGGGTGGAGAATCGTAGCCCCCGCGGCCCTAGCGGCTAGCGCTTGGCGGGCGGCTGTGGTGTTCCGGTACCCGGCTTCTTCTTCCGCTTCGGCCGCAGCGCGCTCTTCGGCAACGGGAGCGGGTCGAGACCGATCTCGGCGCGGCAGGCCGCGCCGCCGCAGATCGAGAGGACCGTGAGGCGGTCGAAGAGCCACTTGCGGACGAACCTGTAGCGCGGGTTCTTGGCGAGCGAGTTGAGCTGGGCCGGGTCCCGCTTCATGTCATAGAGCTCGGTCTGCCCGTTGGCGTAAACGGTGTACTCGTAGCGGTCGGTTCGAATTGAGCGGAAGGCGGGAGCGGAGTTCGAGTTGTTCGCGGACTTGATCGCGTTCGGCTCCTGGTCGAGATTCTTCACTCCCCGCCGCCCGGCGACGTGCACCCGCGCCGCTCGCGCCCGCGCGGCGCTGGTGCGCGCCAACTCCGCGCCCGTCCCGCCCGGACCCGTGTCGCCCTCGAGCAGGACCGGGCGGGTCGACCGCAGTGCGGGGTTCTCCGCGAACGGAAGGAGCGAGCGCCCGTCCGCCGCGGGGTTCTCGGCGCCCGACGCGATCTGATCGATCGTCTGAGCGATGTCGCCGTTCCAGACCAGCTCGCTGCTGACCCCGCCCTTCGGGATGTCCGGACCGCGGATCACGAGCGGCACGCGCGCGGAGGGCTCGTACGGCAGGAACTTGCCGCTCGCGATCCGGTGCTCACCGCGGAAGAACCCGTTGTCCGAGGCGAAGATGATGTAGGTGTCGTCGAGGATGTCCCGGGCGTCCAGTGCCTGAACGAGCTTCCCGATCGCCTGATCCACCGAGAGCAGCTGCTCCTGCGCGCGCCGCCTCTCGTTGTCGATCAGCTTGATGTGCTTCTTCCGCAGGGGCTTCTTGATCTGGCGCTGGAACCACTTCGGCTTGTCCCGGATGTTCTTCTCGTTGAAGGCCGGAAGCTTCGGAAGCGGCGCCCCGGCGAGCCGGAACAGGTCCCGCGGCGCCGGATCGAACGGCCCGTGCGGGGAGTTGAACCAGAGGTTGAGCCAGAAGGGCTGCCCGCCGGCGTAGTCGTGCACGAAGTCCGAGGCCCGGTCCCCGAACACGTCGGTCTGGTAGTCGCTCGGCTGGTCGCCGTAGAAGGTGATCCGCGGCGTGGCGCTCGGCGTCGTCTTCTCGATCAGGTTGTAGTTGAAGTAGAGCGCGTCCTCCGAGACCTTCCCGTACCACTCGTCCCAACCATCCGGGACCGGGAGCGTGCCGTTCAGGATCGAGTAGAAGTTCATGTACTTGCCGATGTGGACGTTGTAGTAGCCCTCGTCCTGGAGCCAGACCGGCAGGTCGTTCGACTCGTGCGGGCGGAACTTCGGCCAGCCGCCGTTGGGCGGGAAGTTCCCCCGGACGCCGTGGTTGTGCATGTAGAGGCCGCTCAGCATCGTCGCCCGCGAGGGACAGCAGAGCGGGAAGGAGGCGTAGGCCTGGTTGAACGTCGTGCCCTGACCCGCGATCAGCGACTGCACGTTCGGCATATTCGCCAGCTCGCTCGAGGTCATGTCGTCGGTCAGGATGAAGACGACGTTCGCGCCGGTCGTCGCCCCCTTCGCATCCGTCGAGGCGAGCGCGCCGGCGGCAAGCGCGAGCAGCGCCACCGCGGAGGCGAGCAAGGCGCGGGCGCGCGTGAGTCTTTGCCGTGGATGCAGCTGCATGCCTGGGCAGTCGAAAATCGGCGGGCGACCTTGCCCGTAGAACCATCCCGCGAGGGGTGAGTTTCGCAGACCTCCCGGCGCGCGACCACCGGGAATCCCCGCAAACCAAACCTATAATCGGGCCCGTCGCGGGCGTGGTGTAGTTGGTAACACTGGAGCCTTCCAAGCTCCCATCGCGGGTTCGATTCCCGTCGCCCGCTTGGGCTTAGGATGAGCCCACATAGCGGCTCCCTCGGAGCCGCGCTGAACCCCTCGGGGCGTGGCGCAGTCTGGTAGCGCATTCGGCTGGGGGCCGAAAGGTCGCTGGTTCAAATCCAGTCGCCCCGACTAAGCGGTCGCGGAAGCGCTTTCGCCGGAGCGGATCCACTGGTGGGACGCCACCCTTGGATCCGTCAGCGATGACAAGCGCCGGCAGCTCTCAAGCGAGAGGCGGGCCGACAACCTCGACGTCGTGCTCCCGCAATATCTCGTGGAAGCGGCGCGGCTCCGCGAAGGCGTCCTCAAGGCCGCCCGGCAGGAACATCACCAGCACCTTCGAAGGCTCATCACTGATCCCGACGAACGTGTGCGGGAGCCCGCGCGGAAGAAACACGAATGCGCCGGCGTGGGCTCGGAATCGCTCATCGCCGCAGACGAAGTCGACGGTGCCGGTGAGGATGTAGAAAGCCTCGTCCTCGTGTCGATGAACGTGGAGCGGCGTGCTGTGACCAGCCGGGATCAGGGTCTCTACCACTCCAAGCGCCCGCCCGGTTCCTGCCGCACGAGCCTTGATCGCTTCGGCGTCGGGAGCGACGAACAAGGGGCGCATTGCGGCCGCGTCGCCGGACTGCGCTCGCTCATCCACCGTCGAAAGGGTACGCAGCGGAGCCTTCCGCGCCCCCTGGCAGCGCTGCTCCCGTCGCGTTAGAGCAGCAGGAGGTGGGGAGGCGTAATCCTACGAGGCCGCACGCCATCCGGGCGCCTGTCGGCTCCGGACGACGTGGCCACGACGATCGTCTACCTCGGCAGCCCCGCAAACGGCAATGTCACCGGGGTCTATCTCCCCGTGGCCGGTGGCACCGATTAGGGCCGGTCGCCTTGAGAGACGCAGCCGCCGGCTGGCTAGACGCGGTGCTGCTCGGCGGCGAGCCGCACGCCGAGCGCCACCAGCACCGTTCCGGTGACCGCCTCGATCGCGCGGCGGACGCGGGAGCCGCGCAGCGCGTCGCGCAGGCGGTGGATCGCGGTGGCGTACAGCACGAGCCACAGCCAGGTCATGAGGCAGAAGACCAGGCCGAAGGCGAGCATGAGCCAGAACGACGGCCCCGCGTCCGTCGTGCCGAACTGCGGGAGAAGGCTCGTGAAGAACGCCGCCATCTTTGGGTTCCCGAGATCGCTGATGAGGCCCTGGCGGTAGGCCGTGCGGCCGGGCAGGCGCCGCTCGCCGGCGGGCGTCTCGGCGCCGCCGTGGGGATCGCCGCCGCGCACGGCGCTCCAGATCGCCTGCAGCCCGAGGTAGACGAGGTACGCCGCGCCCGCGAACTTGAGCGCGAGGAAGGCGGGCTCGGACGCCACGAGCAGCGCGGTGATCCCCGCGCTGGCCGCGAGCGTCCAGCAGGCCTGTCCGGTCACCACGCCGGTGGCCGTCATGACTCCCGCGCGGCGCCCGCCGATCAGGGTGCCGCGGATCGTCATCGCCGTGTCGGGACCGGGCGTGACGATGACCAGGATCGCCACGCCGAGGAAGGCGAGAAGCGTTTCCATGTAGGGGGTCGATTCTCGCACCCGGCACCAGGAGCTCCCGATGGCCGACTTTCCCGCACCGTCCGAAGGCTTCGTCCTCACGCACTTCGTCGTGTCCGCCGACGTCCAGCGCTCGCGCCGCTTCTATGAAGACGTGCTAGGCGGCGAGGTCGTGCTCGAAGGGGAGCCGACGATCGTGGCGCTCGCGAACGGGTGGATCATCATCAACGTCGGCGGCGGCCCCACCGAGGACAAGCCGACCGTCCTGCTGGAGACCCCGCCCGACCCGGACCGGACAAGCGCGTTCCTCAACATCCGCGTGGCGGACATCGAGTCGGTCTACGCGGAATGGAAGGCGCGCGGAGCGGAGTTCCTGACCCCGCCGATGGACCGAGGCGACGAGATCCGGTGCTACATGCGCGATCCCGACGGACACCTCATCGAGGTCGGGCAGACCACCGGGCTCCGCTCCACCTAGCGATCTCACGCCCCGGCGGCCGGCGGCGTCTAGTGGGTATGAACCTCGAACTGAATGACCGTGTCGCGGTCGTGACCGGGGCCTCCAAGGGCATCGGGCTGGCCGTGGTCGAAGCACTGGCGGAGGAGGGCGCCCGTGTGGTGGCCACCTCGCGCAGGCGGAGCCCCGAGCTCGAGTCGCTCGGCGGGGACGTCCTACACGTCGCGGCCGACCTCATGGACCCCGACGCGCCCGCGGCGGTGGTCTCCAGCGCCGTGGAGGCGTTCGGCGGCCTCGACATCCTCGTCAACAACGCCGGCGGCCCGCCGCCGGGTGTGAGCCTCCCCCGCTTCGGCTTTCTCGATCTGACCGACGAGGACTGGAGCGAGATGCTCGAGTTCAACCTGCTCTCGGCCGTGCGGGCCTGCCGCGCCGCCGTCCCGCTGATGCTGGAGCGGGGCGGAGGGGCGATCGTCAACGTCTCCTCGGTTCACGGCCGCCAGCCCTCGGCGGTCAACGTCGACTACGGCGCGGCGAAGGCGGCGATGATCAACCTCACCAAGGCGCTCTCGGAGGAGTTCGGTCCGCAGGGCGTGCGGGTGAACGGCGTCTGCCCGGGGCCGGTGAGGACTGCCTGGTGGACCGACGAGGGCGGCGCCGCCGACATCCTGGCGGCCCAGACGGGGTCGGACCGCGAGGGCGTGATGGCCACCGTGGCGCCCGAGATGATGCAGCTCACGACGGGGCGTCTGGCCGAGCCCCACGAGGTCGCCCGGGCCGTGGCGTTCCTGGCATCGCCGCGGGCGGCGAGCATGACGGGAGCGGAGGTGGTGGTCGACTCGGGGATGCTGAAGGCGAACTAGCGGGCCCGGCCGCCCGGCCGGCGAGCGCGAAGAGCACCACCGCGCCCGCGGTGAGCGTGCCGAGCGCCCACGGAAGCGTGATGGCACCGGCCAGGAAGCCGATCAGCGGCGGGCCGGCGAGGAAGCCGAGCGAGCCCATCGACGACACCGCCGCGATCGCGGGTCCCTCGGGGGTGTCCGGTTGCCGGCCGGCCGCGCTGAACATGAGCGGCACGCCGTTCGAGACGCCCAGGCCGATGGCGAACAGGGCGACGAGCGCCGCGGCCGGGTGACCGACCAGGAGCATGGCGGCGAGCGAGATTCCGGTCACGAGCGCGCCCAGGCGCAGGAGCGCCGCGGGACCGGTGTGGCGACCCACCCAGTCGCCGAAGACGCGCCCGACCGTCATCCCCCCGGTGAAGCAGGCGAAGGCGAGCGCCGCCAGCGCCGCCTCCGCGCCGAGGTCCTGGCGGAGGTAGATGCCGCCCCAGTCGGCCATTGCGCCCTCCGTGAGCATCACCAGGAAGCAGAGCGTCGCCAGCAGCAGGACACCGCGCGACGGGAGCGTGAAGCGCGGCGCGTCCTCGCCCTCCGCCGCCGAGCCCGGGCCGATCCGCCGGGCGCTGGCGGCCAGGGCGGCCAGCATCAGCGCCGAGGCCAGACCCACGGTCACCCGGGGGTCGACGCCGAGCGCGGTGAGCGACGCGGAGAAGCCCGATCCCGCCATCCCGCCGAACGCCCAGCCGGCGTGCAGCGACGACATGATCGGCCGGCCGAGCCCGCGCTCGACTCCCACGCCGTGACTGTTCATCGAGACGTCCATCGTCGCGCTCGACGCGCCCAGCACGACCAGGCCGGCCGCCACCAGCGCGGGTCGCGGCGCGAGCACGGTGAGGTTGACGGCAAGCGACGTGGCGATCCCGCCGATCCACGTCATCCGCTGGGAGCCGTGCCGGACGACCGCCTGGCCCGCCACCGGGAAGGCCGCGACGACCGCCAGCGACATCGCGGCGATCACGAGCCCCATCGCGCTCTCCGACAGGTCGAAGCGCTCCTGGATCCACGGGATCTGCGCCACCCAGGTCCCGATCGCGGCCCCGTTGACGAAGAAGACGCCCGTGGTGGCCCAGCGCGGGGTCACGCCGGGCACGATAGGGGCGACCGGCCCGCGAGGTCAGTCCTCGCCGAGCCCCCAGGACACCACGCGGTCGGAGTGGATCCGCACGAGCGGCACCGGTTCCTCGATCGCCTCCGCCCGGCCGCGGACCTCCACCGCGCGCGGGCGCCACGGGTTCACGGTGGCGAGGTCGTCGATGACGATCGCCGCCCGTCCCGAGCGCGCGACGTCGCGGAACTTCTTTGTGCCCGCGAAGTTCCGTCCTCCCACGTCGATCGAGTCGTGCTCGGAGTTGTAGCGCCAGCCGACCGGGACCACGTGCGGCGTGCCGTCGCGGCCCACGGTCGCGATCCGGCCGAGGCGCCGCCCGCCCAGCAGGTAGTCGAGCTCCGCGGCGCTGAACGCGCTCATCAGCGGCTGTCGCCGTCCACCAGCCGATCGACGATCGCGTCGATGCGGCGGCGGGCCTCCGCCTGGCTCGTCACCGCGTAGTAGGGCTGGCCCTCGCTTGCCACCCACGGCACCAGCACGTCGAATTCCAGCTCGCGCAGGAGCGCCAGGCTGTCCACGTAGGCGGCGCGGTCGCTCGAGCTCAGCATTGCGGCCACCCACTCGCCTTCGTCCAGGTAGATCGTGTCGCCCGTGAAGAGGAAGCGGTGCTGGCCGTTGTCCCACAGGTATGCGGTCGCGCCCGGCGTGTGGCCCGGGGTGGGGATCGCCTCGAAGTCGTTGTCGAGCGTGAAGCGCCGCGAGAACGCCGCCCGCACGTGCGTCTTCGCTTCCACCGCCTCGCGGTCGCCCTCGTGCACGAAGAGCGGCGCATCCATCGACTCGGGGAGGAACATCGCCTCGTGGCCGTGGTTCAGGTACCAGCGCGAGACGCTGCCCGGATCCTTCTGCGTCTCCGTGCTGTACACCAGCACGTCGCCCTGCTCGCGCTCGAGAAGGAAGGCTCGCGCGTGGAGGGAGGGGGCGAACGGAAGCGGTTGCGGCGACGAGGCGCTCAGGCCCGGGATGGCGATCTCGATGTCGGCGGTTGCGGTCATGGCCACGAGACTACAAGTTCAAGTAAGCTTGAAGTCAAGTGGCCGAGATACTCACCATCGGCGAGGTCGCCCGGCGCAGCGGCGTCGCCGCGTCGGCGCTCCGCTTCTACGAGGAGCGCGGCCTGATCACCTCCGAGCGCGCCGGCTCGGGACACCGCCGCTACGCGCGTCCGGTGCTGAGGCGAATCGCCTTCATCGTGTTCGCGCAGCGCGTGGGCCTGACGCTCGAGGAGATCGGGACCGAGCTGGCCAAGCTGCCGGAGAACCGCGCGCCGACGCGGCGGGACTGGTCGCGGCTGTCGAGCGGCTGGTCGCACCGGATCGACGACCGCATCGCCGAGCTCGAGCGGCTCAAGCTGGGCCTGACGGAGTGCATCGGCTGCGGCTGCCTCTCGCTGGACCGCTGCCAGCTCGCCAACCCGGGTGACCGGGCGGCCGGGCTCGGGCCGGGCCCGCGCTACTGGATCGGGGACCGGCCGCTGTCCTGAGCGGCGCTCAGGCGGCGACGCCCTGGGCCCGCAGCGACGCCTCCACGGCCGGCTCGAATCGCTCGCGCACCGCGGCGGCGGCCGCACGCTCCTCGCCGCGGATCCGCTCCGCCAGCGCCGCCGTCTCCGCGTCCCCGGCCCGCCGGGCCACCCGCTCGAGCTGCTCGTAGGCCGCGATCTCCAGGTGCTCGAAGGCGAAGGCGAAGCCCGCCAGCTTGGCCGGCGTGTCGGGCTGGGCGCCGAAGAAGCCGCCCAGGTTCACCCCGCCGCCGCGCAGCGCTATGTCCTTGAAGCGTGAGGGCCGCCCCCCGCGCAGGCGGAGCCGCTCGTGCACCGCCTCCTGCTGCGCGCGCGTCTCCTCGAGGTGCGAGGCCAGCACGGACTGGAGGCCCGGCTCGCCGGCGATCTTCGGGCCGAGCGACAGGAGCTGGATCGCCTGGGCCTCGATCGCGTGCGCGTCGGCCAGGTACTTGTTGAGCTGCTCGCCCAGGTCTTCGGGCGCCACGTCGCGCAGCGAGGCCTCGACGGCGCGGTCGAAGCGGTCGGACAGGCGCCCGGCCATCGCGGCCTCCTCGTCCCGGATCCAGCGAGCCGTCTCGACCGTCTCCCGGTCGCCCGCCCGCTCGGCCACCAGCGCGAGCAGCTCGTAGGCGGCGAGCTCCATGTGCTCGTAGGAGTACGCGTGCGCGGTCAGCTTGCCGGGCGTGTCGGGCTGCGAGCGCGCGAACAGGACCATGCCGACGGCGCCGGCCTTCGCCAGCAGGTCCTTGACCCTCGAGGGGTCGGCGCCGTGCGCCTCGAGGCGGGCGCGCACGCGCCGCTCGTGCTCCTCGGTTTCGGCGGTGTGGTCACGAAAGGCCTGCGCGAGCTCAGGATCGCCCGCGATGCGGGGCGCCACTCGCATCTGCGCCAGCGCCTGCTCTTCGATCGAGTGCGCGTCCGTGAGGTGCTTGACCAGCTGTTCTTCGATCGTGTCGGGCATGCGGTTCGGCTACCCGGTAAGAGCCGGCGCACTCGCGCCGGTAGGCTCGGGCACCGCACCGTGGCCACGACCGCCGTCACAGAGCTGCTCGGGATCGAGCTACCGGTCCTCCAGGCGCCGATGGCGAGCGTCGCGACTCCGGCGCTGGCCGCCGCGGTGAGCGATGCGGGCGGGCTGGGCGCGCTTGGCTCGTCGATGCTGCCGGTGGACGATCTGCGCGCGCAGACGGAGGACGTCCGCAGGCGGACCGACCGTCCCTTCCAGCTCAACTTCTTCTGCCACGAGCCGCCGGTGGTGGACGTGGACGTCGCCGCCCGCGCGCGCGAGTACTTCACGCCGCTGTACGACGAGCTCGGCCTCGGCGACCCGCCGGAGCCGAGCGTCCCCGCCGTCGAGTTCGACGACGCACGCCTCGAGGCGGTGCTGGATCTGCGCCCGCCCGTCGTGTCCTTCCACTTCGGCCTGCCCTCGCCGGACGCGATGGCGGCCATCCGGGACACCGGGGCGCGGATCCTCGCCTCGGCCACCACAGTCGCCGAGGCCGTGCACCTGGAGGAGCACGGGGTGGACGCCGTCGTCGCTCAGGGCGCCGAGGCCGGCGGTCACCGCGGCAGCTTCCTGGTCGAGGGAGACGACGGCCCGATCGGCACGCTCGCGCTCGTCCCGCAGGTGGTGGACGCGGTCGGCGTGCCGGTGATCGCGGCCGGCGGGATCGCCGACGGCCGCGGCCTGGCGGCGGTGCTCGCGCTGGGCGCCGGCGCGGCTCAGCTCGGCACCGCGTTCCTGCGCTGCCCGGAGAGCGGGATCTCGGACGCGTACCGGGACGCGCTGCGGGAGGCGCAGGCCGACGGCACGATCCTGACCCGCGCCGTCTCGGGCCGCCCCGCTCGCGCTCTCCGCAACCGGATGACGAGCGAGCTGAGCGGCGTGCTGCCGTATCCCGCCCAGCTCTCGCTGACGGTGCCGCTCTGGCAGTCGGCGGGGCGGGCCCGCGACTTCCAGCCGATGTGGTCCGGTCAGGGAGCGGCGCTCGCGGCGGAGCTGCCGGCGGGCGAGCTGGCGGAGGCGCTAGCCGCGGACGCCAGAGGGATCCTGGGCACGCTCGGCGGCTGAACGCCGAGGACCGGGCCGCCGAAGTGGAGCACCCAGGCCGTCACGCGGCGGCCGCCGAGCGTCCCGCGCGCGGGCCCCGCGCCGAGCCAGCGGAAGCCCGGATGCAGGATCAGGGCCCGGTGCGGCGGCGAGTTCATCCAGCGGCGCACGGTACGGGCCACGCGCGCGCGGCGCCCCGAGTGCCAGGACAGGTTCTCGCCGAGCATCGAGTAGCGGCTGCTGGCACGGATCCGACCCAGGTGCCCGAAGTAGTCGTTGCGGAGCATCCACCTCGCGTAGCGACGGGCCGAGCGATGCAGGGCCGGCGAGGCGCCCAGCGCCGGCAGGCCGCTCTGCGCACGCACCTCGTTCACCGCCGCGACCATGCGCTGCGGAAGATCGTTGCCGACAGCCCCCGCGCCTGCGGGCACCGCAAACGTCACCCCGCAAACAATGATCGTGACGGTCATCCATGACCGTGAAGTTCCCACCCGACGGCTTGATCCTTCCCCTCCGGCTCGAGCATGAAACCGAGGTAGCGTCCGCCGTATGGAGATCGTGCTGGTGCGCCACGGCGAGACCGAGTGGAGCCGCGACAAACGCCACACCGGCCGCACCGACATCCCCCTCACGGAGGCCGGGCGCCTCGAGGCGGAGAAGCTCAGCGATGCACTGGCCGAGTGGACCTTCGCGCGCGTGCTGTCGAGTCCCCTGTCCCGCGCGCTCGACACCTGCCGGCTGGCCGGGCTGGGGGAGCGGGCCGAGCTGAGCGACGACCTCGTCGAGTGGGACTACGGGGAGTACGAGGGCATCACGACCGCCCAGATCCGCGAGCAGCGGCCCGACTGGTACCTGTGGCGCGACGGCTGCCCGGGCGGCGAGACCGCGGACGAGGTGGGGCGGCGCGCGGACCGCGTGACGGCGGCCGTAGACGGGACGGACGGCGACGTGGCGCTGTTCGCCCACGGCCATGTGCTGCGGGTGCTCGCCGCCCGCTGGGTCGGGCTCGGTCCCGAGGCGGGAGCGCTCCTCAAGCTCGACACCGGCACGCTGTCGGCGCTCGGCTACGAGCGCGAGACGCGCGTGATCACGCGCTGGAATGCGCCGGTCGCCGCCGCGGCACGAGAGCCCCTATGAGCGCAACCAGGGGCACGAACAGCCCGAACAGCCCCGCGATCTTTCGCCCGCGGCGGAAGCAGACGACGGCCAGCGCCACGCCGATCGCCTGCACCGGGATCGCGATCCAGGAATTCCCGCGATCGACGCCGGCCAGGACCAGCACGGCGTCGTAGACGTCGATCCAGAACTGGAGCCCCAGCAGGGCGATCACGAGCAGGGCGGCGGTCACCACCACCGCGTCGATCGACTGGCGGCCCTTCTGCTGCCAGTAGACGTCCTGCAGGTTCAGCCACAGGGCGAACTCGTCGAGGGTGAGGCCCATGCCGACCCCGAACGCCACCGCCACCAGCTCGAGCCATGGGCTGCCGAGGTCCTCGGCGAGCCCGATGTATCCCATGACGAGCAGCAGCAGGATTCCCCAGACGAGGTGATGGATGTGGGTGCCGCCCTTCGTCTCCACGTTGCCCGGCCACCAGGACACCTGGGCGCGGATCATGTGGGCGCTGCCGCGGATGAAGCCGAAGGAGCAGACGAACGCGACGAGGATCAGGAAATGGATCTCCTTGCCCGGCACTTGGATCTCGCGGTCGTACGCGCGGGTGATGTCGTCCCAGAGCCGGTCCACGCGTCGCGAGCGTACCCTGCGGACCCATGATCGACGGGGCACTGGGCGGACCGGTCGAGCAGGAGTACCTGCTCCAGGCGCGCCAGATGCAGGCCATGTCGTTCATGGTCCACATCCCGCTGGTGTGCTTCGGGATCGCCTTCCCGGCCATGGTCCTGTACCTGGAGGGGCTCTGGCTCCGGACGCGCGACCCGTTCTACAAGGCGCTCGCGAAGCGCTGGTCGAAGGCGATGCTGATCCTGTTCGCGATCGGCGTGGTGACCGGCACGATCCTCTCGTTCGAGATGGGCCTGCTGTGGCCGGAGTTCATGGCCACGTTCGGGGAGGTGTTCGGCCTCGCCTTCGGCATCGAGGGCTTCTCCTTCTTCCTCGAGGCGATCTTCATCGCGATCTACGTCTACGGCTGGGACCGCCTGCCCGAGCGGGTTCACCTGATGGTGGGCTTCCCGATCGTGCTGGCCGGCATCACCGGGTCGCTGATGGTGATCTCGGTCAACGGATGGATGAACAACCCGACCGGCTTCCGCATCGAGGGCGGCGAGGTGGTCGACGTGAAGCCGCTCACCGCGCTGTTCAACGACAACCTCTGGCACGAGCTGGTGCACATGTACCTGGCCGGCATCATCGTGGCCGGCTTCCTCGTCGCCGGCGTCTACGCGTACGGCTGGCTGCGCGGGCGGCGCGACAGGCGCCACCGCGTCGGCCTCGTCGTCGCGCTGAGCTTCGCCGGGCTGGCCGCGCCGGCGCAGCTGCTCGTCGGCGACTGGGCGGCGCGCACGGTCGCCGAGCGCCAGCCGGTGAAGCTGGCGGCCTTCGAGGGGCTCGAGGAAACCACCAAGGGCGCGGGGTTCGAGCTCGCCGCCGGGGTCGAGATCCCCAGGCTGCTCTCGCTGCTCGCCTTCCACGACCCGAACGCCGTGGTGCAGGGGCTCGACAGTGTGCCCGAGGACGACCGGCCCCCAGTCGGGATCGTGAAGCTGTCGTTCCGGGCGATGGTGGCCATCGGAACCGGGCTCGCGGCGCTGGGCGCGTGGTTCGCGTGGGCGTGGTGGAGGCGGGGCAGGCTGCCGAGCTCGCTCTGGTTCCACCGCGCGCTGGTGGCGGCCGGGCCGCTCTCGGTGGTGGCCCTGATCGCCGGCTGGGTGACCACCGAGGTCGGGCGCCAGCCCTGGGTCGTGTACGAGGTGATGCGCACCGAGGAGGCGGTGACCGGAGCCGACGGCATCCCGATCGGCTTCGCCGCGCTGGGCCTGGTGTACGCGGGACTGGCGGCGGTCGCGTACGTGATGCTGCGCCGGCTGGGGAGGCAGCCCTTCCATGCTGCCTGAGCTGGCCGCGGCGCTGACGCTGGTCGGCCTGACGTTCTACGTGGTGCTGGGCGGGGCCGACTTCGGCGCCGGGTTCTGGGACCTGACCGCCGGCGGGGCCGAGCGCGGCGCCGCCGTGAGGGCGTGGGTCAAGCGCGGGATGTCCCCGGTGTGGGAGGCCAACCACGTCTGGCTGATCTTCGTGCTCGTTGTGCTGTGGACGGCCTTCCCCGAGGCGTTCGGATCGATCACGTCGACGCTCTCGATTCCGCTCTTCCTCGCCTCGCTCGGCATCGTGCTGCGCGGCGGCGCGTTCGCGCTGAAGGGGCAGGCCGGGACGATCGCCGAGGCGCGGGCGCTGGGCGCGACGTTCGCGCTCTCGTCGGTGCTCACCCCGTTCTTCCTCGGGACCGTGGCCGGCGCGATCGCGGCGGGCGAGGTGCCGGTCGGCAACGCGGAGGGGGACGCGTGGGGGAGCTGGACCGGCGCGCTTCCACTCCTGGTGGGCGCACTGGCGGTGGCCACCGGAGCGCATGTGGCGGCCGTGTTCCTCGGGGCGGATGCACGCCGCGCCGGGAGGCAAGAGCTCGTGCAGGCGTTCCGGGCACGAGCGCTGGGCTCGGGGGTCGTGGCCGGCGCGCTGGCTCTCGCCGGCCTGGCCGTGGTGAACTCCGACGCCCCGGACCTCTACGACGACCTCGTGGCCGGGGCCGGCCTCGCATGCGTGATCGCGTCCGCGCTGGCGGGCGTCGCCACGCTGGTCCTCGAGTGGCGCGAGCGCTTCGAGCTCGCCAGGTACACGGTCGCGGTAGCCGTCGGCGCGATCGTCGCCGGCTGGGCGCTCGCCCAGGAGCCCTACCTGCTGCCGCCGGGCCTGACGGTGGAAGAGGCGGCCGCGCCTGACGCCACCCTGGCGGCCCTCCTGATCGCGGCCGCGGTGGGCATGGCAATCCTCGTCCCGGCGCTCGTGTGGCTGTTCCGCCTGGCGCTCAGCGGAAGGCTCGCCTACGAGGAGGAGCCGCGCCCGTGAGCCGGCTGGCCGTCGCAACCGCCGGCTGCTTCCTGCTGGGGGCCGGCCTGCTGTTCCCGTTCGAGCACACGGTGACGATCGCCGCCGGAGTGGTCCTGCTGCTCGCCTTCGTGGTCTGCGGGGTGTTCCTGCTGGCGAGCCCGGAGCGGCTCGACGACACGTAGCTGAACGCCAGCCGCGCCGCATCCGTAGTAGTCGGTGCGATGGCGCGACCGCCCGCGCGTGACGAGAGGCTGATCCAGACGCTCTACGCGGAGCACGGCGGTCCGTTGCTGGGCTACGTGGAGCGACTGACGGGCGGCGATCGGCAGCAGGCCGAGGACGTCGTGCAGGAGACGCTCGTGCGGGCCTGGCGTAACGCCGGCCGCCTGGCTGCCGAGAGTGCGCGCCCGTGGCTGTTCACCGTGGCCAGGAACATCGCGATCGACCGGGCCCGCGCCCGCCGGTCGCGCATGGACGACGCGCCCGCGGAGGTGATCGAGGCCGTGGCCGGACCCGACGAGCTCGACTCGGCGCTGCTGTCCTGGCAGGTTGCGGACGCGCTCCGGTCGGTGAGCCGAGAGCACCGCCACGTGATCGTCGAGCTGTACTACCGCGGGCGGTCGGTTCCCGAGGCCGCGGCGGTGCTCGGAATCCCGGAGGGAACGGTGCGCTCGCGCACCTTCTACGCGCTGCGCGCGCTCCGCGTCGCGCTCGAGGAAAGGGGGGTGACCGGACCATGAGCTGCCCGCGAACCATCGCGCTGGGCGCCTACGTGCTCGGTGCGCTCGATCGCGACGAGCGCTCCGAGCTCGAGGCCCATCTCGACACCTGCGTCATCTGTCGCGACGAGCTCGACCGGCTGGCTCCGCTGCCGGGACTCCTGTCCCGGCTCAGCGCCGACGAGGCCGATGGGCTCGGCGCTCCGGAGCCCGACCCGGCACGGCGCCGGGCACCGCTGGAGGGCGCGCTGGCGGAGGTCGCCCGCGTGCGGCGCCGCTCCCGGGTCGCACGGGTCGCTGCCGCGGCGGCAGCGCTGGCTCTCGCGGTCGTGCTGGCCGTGGGGAACCCGCTCCCCGGCGGCGGCGAGGACGGCACGCCGGCTCCGCTGACCGCGTCCGCGTTCGACGCCCGGACGGGGGTCGAAGGGGTCGCCGCGCTCAGCAGGCGCCCGTGGGGGACCCACGTGCGGCTGCGCCTCAGCGGGGTGCGCCCGGGCGAGCGGTGCCGGCTGGTCGGCCGAGGCGAGGGAGGCACGGCCGAGGTGGCCGCCACCTGGCGAGCCGGATACCTGGGCACCGCCGACGTCCCGGGTGCCGTGGCCATCCCGCGGCACCGCCTCGCATCGCTCGAGGTCGTCGGTGCCGGCGGCCGCCTGCTCGTGCGGATGCCGGTGCGGGAGCGCTGAACGCGGCGGGCCGCGCTTCCGTAACGAGGGGCGAGATGAACCTACGACGACATCACATACTCATCGCCCTTCTCACGGCACTCGCGGTGCTCGTCCTCGCGGCCTGCGGTGGATCGGATGACGACGACTCACCGGCGGCAGCCGCCGGATCGGGCGCCGCCGCGCTCTCCGTCGAGCCGATCGACGGCGTCGGCGACGTGCTGGTCGACGCCGACGGCGCGGCTCTCTACACCGCCGATCAGGAGATGGACGGGACCGTCCGCTGCACGCGCTCCTGCGCCGACACCTGGATCCCGCTGACGTTGCCGCAGGGCGGCGAGCCAAGCGCCGCGGACGAGGTGGGCGGCGAGCTCGGCGTGGCGGAGCGGCCCGGCGGCGAGCGACAGGTGACCTTCGAGGGGCAGCCGCTCTACAGCTTCGCCGACGACGGCGGCCCCGGTGTGGTGACCGGCGACGGGCTGTCCGACAGGTTCGACGGGGAGCTCTTCAGCTGGCAGGTGGCGACGGTGAACGGCGTCTCCGGAGACGCCGGCGGGTCATCGAGCCCGGGCCCCTACTGATGCTCGCCCGAGCCAGGCGACCAGCGCTTCGAGGTCCGTGCCGACCAGCTCCCGCTCCACGGCGCCACTGAAGGGCGCGCGCTCCGCCACGATCCCGTTCGCGGCAACCGTGTAGACGGCGGCGGGGTCGAGCTCGCGCGGCCCCGAGACGAGCAGGCCGGGCTGCTCGGCCATCGCGGCCTGCAGGTCCGCGCCGCGCATCCGCAGCCGCCAGACCGGATGCTCGTAGGCGTGCACCTCGAACGCCTCGGCGTAGGTGATCGCCCCGCGTCCGATGTCGGCGCGCGTGTTGCCCGGGTTCAGGAAGGCGACGTCGGCGCCTGCGAAGGCGCGCTGGGCCTCGACGGCGACTCGGTCGACCGCGTCGTGGTCCATGTAGCGGGGCGCGCGCCCGACCACGCGGTCGGCGAGCGGCGCCACCCGGCGCGCGTAGCCGTCGACCAGCGCGGCCAGCTCGTGGTCCGGCTCGATCCCTTCGTGGCGGGGGGGCAGCACCCGGCCGGCCGCCTCGACCACGTCACCGCTCGCCCGGTCGACCTCCATGCGCACGCGGTCGAAGGCCACGCCGTAGGAGAGCGCCTCGACCACGAGCTTGCCGCCGACCTTCACGTTCAGCCTCGAATGGGTGTGGCCGGCGACGATCACGTCGACCGCGTCGTCCATCTGGCGAGCCTCGTCGACGATCTCGCCGGCGGCGGCGTTGGGCCCCTCCTGGAAGGCGCCCGCGTGGGCCAGCACCACGATCGCCTCCACGCCCCGGCTTCGCAGCTCGGGCACCCACTGGTTGACCGAGTCGGACAGGTCGAGCCACCGGTAGTCGCGTGCGAACTCGGACAGCAGGAAGTAGGGCGTGTCGATGGTCGTGACGCCGATGAAGCCCACCTTCACGCCGGCCCGCTCGACGATCTCGTAGGGCGGGAGGATCAGCTCACCGCCCTCGCTCGTGACCGTGTTGGCGGCGACGTAGGGATAGCGCGCGCGGCGCACGAGCCGAAGCGCCTCGGCGCCGCCCTCGTCGAACTCGTGGTTGCCGAGCGTGCCGACGTCGAAGTCCATGCGGTTCGTGGCCTCGATCGCGGGCTCGTCCTGGAAGTGGCTCGACACGAGCGGCGAGGCTCCGACCATGTCGCCCGCGTGCACGCGGATCGTGCGGCCGGGGTGCGAGCCGGCGGTGCGGTCGAGCCATGCCCCCAGCCAGGCCACACCGCCGAGGCCCGGTTCGGGGGACTCGAGGTGGCCGTGCAGATCGTTCACGCCGAGCAGCTGGAGCTCGACGGTCCCGCCGCGCACGGGGTCGCTTCGCCGCTCGGCTCCGTCCGGCTGCTCGGCATCGGCGTTCAGGCCGAGCAGCGCAACGAGAAGGGCGGCCCCGAAGGCCGCCGCGCCGGCGAGCAGGTGACGGCGGTCCACGAGTCGCATGGCCGGAAGGTATGTGCGATTTGCAGGGGTTTTGTGACCGGATCATGGCCATTGCGTAAACGGGCTGTGAAGGGGTAGGTTCGATTCATGAGGGTTATCGACTGCGACTGCGGCCAGACGCTCCAGGCCGGGAACGAGGAGGACCTCGTCAAGGCGACCCGCGCGCACGTGGATCAGGAGCACCCGGACCTGCAGCTTTCGGACGACCAGGTGCGCGAGCTGGTGGCGAGCAAGTCCTACGAGGCCAGCGACAGCTAGACAGACGATTCGCCTTGGCCCATAGCGGGTACAAGGGCGTAGCCGGGTAAGGGGACGAACCAGCGGAGGAGGAGAGCAGGGATGCTCAGGGGTGTTGCCATGTCGGACGTCGTTCGGGAGCAGGGACTGTGCCCCGTCGAGAGCGACATCCCCGATCGCTGGTCCGTCGACGAGTACCGCCAGGCCCTCGCCCTCGGGGCGGCTACAGCGCTTGAAGAGCGGTCGCAGTTCCGGCTGCTACGAGCACTGCGCCGATCGCCCGCAGCAGGTCCCGCTCGCTCAGCCGGCCGGTAAGGCGCGCGCCCAGCAGCGCGCCCGGCACGGACGCCGCCGCACCGACCCCCAGCGCCGTCCAGTCGACGCCGCCGGGGAGGTGCCCCGCCACGCCGGCCGCTCCGACCCAGAAGCCGACCGCCAGGTTCGTGCCGACGGCGCGGTGCGGCGTCTCGCCGACCCAGCGCAAGAGCGCGGGCATGCGGAGCGCGCCCAGGATGAGGCCGACCAGACCGCCGAGCAGGCCGATGAGCGCGCCGGAGAGGACGGCCGCGCGGATGTCGACGCCGGGCTCGGTCGTCGCGCCGGCCCGCTTCGTCGTCGCGCCGGCCCGCTGCGACCGCAGCAGATCGATCCCGAAATAGACGAGCGTCCCGCCGATCACCAGCAGGAGGGCGGTGTCGGAGATGGCCCCCGACACCAGGCCGCCGGCCACCGCTCCGGCCATCGAGGGCGGCGCCATCCAGGCGAACAGGCGCCAGTTGATCCGGCCCGCTCGGATGTGGGCCGCCGCGGCAGCGAAGGCGGCCACGCCCGAGATCCCGATGTTCGCGCCCGCCCCGGCGGCCGGGGAGGAGGCCACCAGCAGCACCGCGGGCAGGCGGATGTTGCCCAGCACGAGTCCGACCGCGCCGCCCGCGACTGCGACGGCGAAGCACCAGGCGGCGAACAGGATGAGCTCGAGCGTGTCCAACCGGCGGCAGTCTGCCCGGTGCGGCGGTTGTGAACGGCCCGGCCCCGGCATACTGAGCAGCCATGTGTGCGCAGTGCATGGCGACGGCGGCGACCGCCACGGCGGCGGCCACCGGCGTGCGGGCCTGGGCGGCCGCCCGGAGCCCGGCGTGGCTGACCGAGCGACGGCTCAGGGGCCTGACGGTGGTTCTGCTCGCGATCGCCGTGGTGGCCGCGGGAATCGGCGCCGGTTGACGCCGCCCGGGCGCCGGCCGCCGCTTCCCGCGCGCCGTCTGCCCCTTCCCGCGCGCCGGCCGCGCCTTCGCGCGCGCCGCCTGCCCCTTCGCGACCCGCACTGAGAATCATTCTCACTTCTGTATCGTGCTCCGCCCATGCGGACGGCGGCCATCCTCATCGCCTCGACCCTCGCGCTCGCGGCCGCCGGCTGCGGTGACGGCGGCGGGAGCGGTGACGGGGGCGAGGTAGGGGTCGTCGCCACGACCGCCATCGCGGGCGACATCGCCCGTAACGTGGGAGGGGAGCGCGCGGACCTCGACGTGCTGGTCCCGGCCGACGCCGATCCGCACGACCACGAGCCGCGTCCGAGCGACGCCGTCGCGCTCGCCGAGGCGGATCTCGTCCTGCGATCGGGAGGTGAGATCGACGAATGGCTCGGCGACCTGATCGACAACGCGGGGGGCGACGCCGAGGAGGTCACGCTGCTCGATTCGGTGAAGTCGATCGAGGGCGAGTCGGGTGAGGTGGACCCGCACTGGTGGCAGGACCCCCGTAACGCGATCCTCGCCGCGGAGGGGGTGCGCGACGCGCTCGCCGAGGCCGACCCCGGCGGGCGCCGCGGGTATGCGCGGAACGCGGATGCCTACGTGCGTGAGCTGCGCGCCCTCGACACCGAGATCGAGCGCTGCATGCGGCGGGTGCCGTCCGAGAAGCGCAAGATCGTGACGACCCACGATTCGCTCGGCTACTTCGCCGAGCGCTACGACGTCGAGGTGATCGGCTCCGTGATCCCGTCGCTGTCGACCCAGGCGCAGCCATCCGCGCGGGACGTGGACGCGCTCGTCGATCAGATCGAGGACGAGGGGGTGGAGGCAGTGTTCCCCGAGGCGGCCGTCTCGCAGCGGCTCGAGCAGGCCATCGCGCGCGAGTCGGGCGCGGAGGTAGGGGCGGAGCTGTGGACCGACAGCCTCGGCGACGAGGGCTCCGGGGCCGAGACCTACGTGGACGCCATGCGCGCGAACACGCGCGCACTCGCGGAGGGCATGTCCGGCGGGCGGGTGAGCTGCCGGTAGCCCGCTACCCGACCGCGTCGCGGCAGGCCGGGCACTCGCCGCGGAGGGTCACGTCGTGGGCGTCGACCGCGTACTCCACGCGCTTCGACAGCCGCTCGATGGCGCGCTCGAGCTCGCGGTCCTCGAACGCGCGCACCTCTCCGCAGCTGGCGCAGACCATGTGGTGATGGTGCTCCCCGCTGGGGTCGATCGGCTCGTAGCGGGCCACGCCCTCCGCGGCGTCCACGCGCCTGGCGAGGCGCAGCTTGTCGAGCAGCTCGAGCGTGCGGTAAATGGAGGCCACGCCGATGTCGTCGCCCCGCTCGCGCAGGTGATCGGCGATCTCCTTCGCGGTGACGGAGCAACCGAGGTCTGCGAGCGACTCCACCACGGCGGAGCGCGGGGCGCTCAGGCGGTAGCCGTCGCGCTCGAGGGTGGCGTGTGCATGCCCAACCCAGTTCACGGAGGTCAAGGATAGGGTCCCCGCCCATGCCCGATGTCTTCCGGACGCCGGACGAGCGCTTCGAGGACCTGCCCGGCTACGACTTCGCGCCGCACTGGCACCAGGCGGACGGATTGCGCCTTCACTACGTCGACGAGGGCGAGGGCGATCCCGTCGTCTGCTTCCACGGGGAGCCGACCTGGGCCTACCTGTACCGCAAGATGCTGCCCCCGCTGACGGCGGCCGGGCACCGCGTGATCTGCCCGGACTACCCGGGCTTCGGGCGCTCGGACAAGCCGACCGATCGGCGCTGGTACACCTACGACCGCCACGTCTCGTACGTGTCCTCCCTGCTCGGGGGCCTCGACCTGCGCGACGCCACGGTGGTCGTGCAGGACTGGGGCGGGCCGATCGGCCTGCGGTGGGCCGTGGAGAACGCCGACCGGGTGGCGCGGCTCGTGATCCTCAACACCGGCCTTTTCACCGGGCGCGTCTCCAAGGGCTTCATGGCCTGGCGCAACTTCGCGGAGCGAAATCCGGACCTGCCGGTCGGCTTCGTGATGCAGGGCGCCGCCGCCACCGACCTCCCGCCCGACGTGGCGGCCGCCTACGAGGCGCCGTTCCCCACGCCGGAGTCGAAGGCCGGCGCGGCCCAGTTTCCGCTGATCGTGCCGCTGTCGGACGACTCGCCGGGAGCGGCGGAGATGCTGGCCGTTGCGGACGAGCTGTCGCGCTGGACGAAGCCGGCGCTCGTCGCCTTCTCAGACGGTGACCCGGTCTTCCCCTACCCGCGCGCGGGCGAGCGCTTCACCTCGCTGATCCCTTGCGCCGGCGAGCAGGTGCGGATCGAGGGGGCGGCGCACTTCCTCCAGGAGGACCGCGGCGAGGAGATCGCGGAGCTGATCGTCCGCTTCCTCGCCGCGTGAGCTCCTCCAGAACGGTCAGCGCGCGACCGGCACCTCTTCCTCCTCGGCGATCCGCTGCGCACCCTCGCGGGCGGCCTCGGCCTGCGCGAGCTGCCGGTTCACGTGGGCCCAGTCGAGGTTCTCGAAGAAGGCCCCCACGTACTGCTTGCGCCCGTCCGGCGTGGCGCCGAAGTCGCGCACGTAGGCGTGCTCGTAGACGTCGATCGCGAGCACGGGGCACATGTTGTAGACGGCCCAGAGGTTCTGGGTGTCCATGATGTAGTTGAACAGCGAGCCGTCGTTCAGGTCGTAGCCGACCATCACCCAGCCGCGCGCGGCGCTCGCGGCCTTCTTGACGGACTCGAGCCACTTGTCGACGCCGTTGAACTCCTGGTCGACGAGCTCCGCGAAGCGGCCCTCCGGCTCACCGCCGTCACCGCCCAGGTGGCCGAAGTAGAGGTCGTGGTTCTTGAAGCCGAGCAGGGCGAACGTGTAGTCGACCGACACGGCACGTAGCGGTGAATAGACCTGGTTGCCCTCGATCTCGGAGTAGTCGAACTCGTTGAGGATCCGCCGGCACTCGTTCGCCTTCTTGGCGTAGCCCTCGTAGAGCTTGAAGTGGTCCTCCATCGTCTCCTTGGAGATCCCCTCGAGCTGCCTGTCGAAGGCCGGCCAGCGGCGTGGTTTCAGTTCGGTCCAGGGCATGGCTGCTCCTCTCTCGTCTCTTTCTCTTCTCCTTTGGGGCTTCCCGGGCCCTGTCAGGCGAAACGGGAGGAGCCGGCGGCCCGGCGCGCGCCTACGAGACCGCGCCGTAGCGCTCCGCGACCTTGGACCAGTCGACGGTGTTCCACCACGCGTCGATGTAGTCCGGGCGCTTGTTCTGGTACTTGAGGTAGTAGGCGTGCTCCCAGACGTCGACGCCGAGCAGGGGCGTCTTGCCGTCCGTGATCGGGTTGTCCTGGTTCGGGGTGGATACGACGGCGAGCCCCGAGCCGTCATGGACGAGCCAGGCCCAGCCGGAGCCGAACTGGTTGACGCCGGCGTCCTTCATCTTGGACTTGAAGTCGTCGAACGATCCGAACGCGTCGTCGATCGCCTGGGCGAGATCGCCGTCCGGCTGACCGCCCCCGTCGGGCGACATGGACTCCCAGAACAGCGTGTGGTTCAGATGCCCGCCGCCGTTGTTCCGAACAGGCCCGCGCTTGTCGTCGGGAAGCTGCGAGAGGTTGGCGACGACCTCCTCGACCGGCTTGTCTGCCCACTCGGTCCCCTCGAGAGCGGCATTGGCCTTGTCCACGTAGGCCTGGTGATGCTTGTCGTGATGGACCCGCATGGTGGCCTCGTCGACATGAGGCTCGAGGGCGGCGTAGTCGTAGGGAAGGGGCGGTACCTCGTAGGGCATCTGGAGCTTCCTTTCGTGTGGTCCCGGCCTAGCACTCTATTCCGGGGGGAGTGGCGACCGCCTCGAGTGGCTAGGCCTTCGGACCGACGAACTCGTCCATCCTCAGCACGTCGGCCTTGCGTGAGACGTAGACGGCTCGTGGTGTGAATGTGTTCCTCAGGCCGAGCAAGGCGCACGCCTCGGCGAAGATCCGGCGGATGTCGTCGGACTTGTTGTTGAAGACGTATCTCGGACACCTCCATCCGCCGCGGCCGGTGTTGATGAACCGGCAGCCGTCCGAGTGGATGAGGCCGCGCAAGAGCGACTTGGCGTAGCGCTCGACCAGCGCCCATTGCCAGGCGACGAGCCTGATCTCGCGCTCGTGCTTCTTGCCCGGGCCGTGCTGCGGGAAGAGACACGGCCACGCTCGCGAGTACGCCGAGACCTCCACCAGCGACGGGTCCTGCGACTGGGTGATGTTGCTCTTGCGCAGCAGCCGCGCTACACGGTTGCGGGGTGCCACGGCGCGGATGGCCGCCTCACACTCGTCGACGATGCCCGGATACGCGAGGTCGAGGTTGATCCGGAGCCGGTAGACGTGGCGCGGTCCCGCGGAGATGCAGCCGTCGCCGAGATAGAGACCGAGCAAGTAGCAGTACTCGGTGGGTAGCTCGGTGAATAAGTGCTCAGGGTGGCCGCACTCCGGGCAACCCGTCGCCGCCGCCGGGTCAGCCCGCCGGGGCAATCGGCCGGCCACCCAGTCCCTGACCGTGCCGAGAGGCAGCCCGGTGCGAGCCGCGATTCTCCTCGCGCCGAGGCCCTGCTCGCGTAGCTCGAGTACCCGGGCGACCTCAGCACCGCTGCGCATGCGAGGCCCACGGTGAGTAGTGCGGCTGGAGGGACTCGAACCCCCACGGGCTTTCGCCCAATGCGACCTGAACGCATCGCGTCTGCCAGATTCCGCCACAGCCGCGGAGACGTCCAAATCTAGCGCCTCGGCCGCTAAATCCGGTGGTCGCACCTACGAACACGTGTTCGTAGTTTGACCGGCAAGCCGGACGGAAGAACTACCGGCCGCGCTTCAGCGACGTCCCGAATAAGTAGTCCCAGAACGGGGCGCTCACTCCGAAGCCGCGCGTGTCGTCCTGGAAGTGGTGGCGCATGTGCAGCTCTCGCACGAGCCTGCCCAGGCGCGTAGTCGGGCGGTGGTGGTGCACGTGGTAGTGGGTCATGTCGTACACCAGGTAGCCGAACAGGAAGCCCGCGGCGAAGACGTCGGCGGCCGGCAGGATCAGGACGAAGAGGCCGTAGAAGGCGGCGGCCAGCGGAATGCTCACCGACGGGGGCATCACGAGCCGCAGCGGGTCGTTGGGGTGATCGTGGTGGACGCCGTGGATGATCCAGTGGAGCCGGGCGCCCGGTCCCTCCTCCGGCTCGAAGTGGAACACGAGCCGGTGCATCCAGTACTCGGTCAGCGTCCAGAACAGCCAGCCGGCGAGGAGCATGCCGAGCGTCTCGGCCGTCGAGAGCCGCCCCGCGCCGATCACGAACAGGGTGATCACGACGGGGCCGAAGACGATCGGCGGGACCATGGGATGCACGCGCGAGAGCCGGTCGAGGACGTCCGACTCGAACATCCGGGGTGAAGCTCTCAGAACGTCTGTCCTACGCGCGTCCAAGGCCCCTCGAATGTAGCGCAACGCAGGGGCGTCTGGAAGGCCGTCAGCCGTGCTGCCAGAGGCCGCGCCAGGAGGCCATCAGGTACTCCAGGCCGAACGCCGCGGTCATTCCGTAGACCACGATCTCGACCGGCGTGGCGGGCCAGGCGAACACGCGAACGAGAAGGTAGGCGGTGACAAGGCCGACGAAGAGAAGCCTGCCCGCGGTCTCCATCTCGCGAAAAGTGTCGGCCGGAGGCGCCGAAGGCCGGTTATCCCCCGGTGAAAGGGGCGTGAATGTCCGGTGAACGGCGCTAAGGCTCGATTCCGAGCTGCTGGAGGCGCGTGAGGTTGTCCTCGACGACGGCGAGGGCCGAGGCGAGCTTGCCGTCCTCCACCCGGAAGATGTAGATCTCGTCGACGTTCTCGAAGCGGCGTCCGGTGGGCGGGCGGCCGCGCCACTCGCCCTCGTGGGTGCCGGAGCACTTGAAGAGCCCGACGACCTTGTCGCCCTCTGCGATGACGTCGACGACATCCATCCGGAAGTCCGGGAACGACTCCCGAAAGGGGCCGACCCAGCCGGCCGCGCTCCGGGCGATGTCGCCGGTAGCAACCTCCCCGACGGCGTCGAGGTCGCCCGCGTTGACGATCTCGACAAGCCGCCGGACGAGTTCCTTGTTGGCCTCGAGCTCGCTCATCTCGGCACGTACATGATGACCGCGACGCCCACGAGGCAGATCGCTGCGCCGACGACGTCCCAGCGGTCCGGCCGGAAGCCGTCGAAGACGATCCCCCAGAGAAGCGACCCGGCGACGAAGACCCCGCCGTACGCCGCGAGCACCCGCCCGAAGTTGCCATCGGGCTGGCCCGTCGCGACGAACCCGTAGGCGACGAGCGCGAGACCGCCGAACGCGGCCCAGTGCCAGGGGCGCCCCTCCCGCACCGCCTGCCAGATGAGCCAAGCCCCGCCGATCTCGGCGACGGCGGCGACGGCGAAGAGGGCTACGGAGCGAGGGACGTCCATGGGCGGGCGCCGAAAGCTACCGCCGCCCGCCGCTTGACCGGCCGGGAGCGCCCTGTTAGAGCACGACCGACCCGGCCGGACCTCCTCCCCGGACAAAGGAGGCGCCCATGCGCTCGTTTCTGTCCAACCGAGTGTCGCCTGGGACCGTCCTGGCGCTGATCGCTCTCGTGGCGGCGCTTGCCGGGTCGGCCTACGCCGCCGCGACGGTGCCCTTCGCCGAGCGCGCCCAGACGGCGAAGAAGGCGAACTTCGCGAAGCGAGCCGGCACCGCAAAGAAGGCCGGCACCGCGAAGAGGGCGGGCACGGCGAAGTCGGCCCAGACGGCTCAACGCATAGAGCGGGTCGACTACAACTCCCAGATCGTCGTCAACCCGTCCTGTGCGAGTTCACAGAGCACGTGCGTGCCGACCGAGGGCTCCGCGGCATGCGACCCGGGAATGGTCGCCATCGGGGGCGGAGCCAAGCTGGACGACCCCGTGAGCCAGTTGGTGGTCGACTCGTTCCCGATCGGAGGGGGCGGAGGCTGGACCGCACGCGTCGAGAACTTCGACAGCAACACCGGCGGACCGGTCACGCACAACTTCACGGTGTTCGTGATCTGCACGGCAGCCGGCATTACGTAGAGCACGCTGACGGACCGCGCGTCTACCCTGCGGACGGTGTCGCAGGAGAGCGTGGAGATCGTCCGCAGGTTCCTGAAGGCCGACGTCGACGAGGCGCTCGTGTACGCCGATCCCGACATCGTCTGGAACCCAATCGAGGAGCTGCCGACGCAGGGACACGGGGCGGTTCGGGCGAGCACCGCGCGCTGGAAAGCCGAGTGGGACGACTACGAGCTGGTGCCCGAGGACTTCGTGGACAGGGGCGATCATGTCGTCGTCACGGTCCGCATTCGAGCACGCGGTCGCGGGAGCGGGGCCGAGGTCGACGCCCGCTTCTACGACCTCTACACGCTCCGCGACGGCAAGATCGTCCGGATGGACCAGTTCGCGGAGCGCGCCCAGGCGCTCGACGCGGCGAAGCCGGAGTGAAGTACCGCCACGGGGATTCGAACCCCGGTTTCCGCCGTGAGAGGGCGGCGTCCTAGTCCCCTAGACGATGGCGGCCCGTCGGTCGGCGATTGTAGCGGCCGGTTGGGGGCGTCGTTTGGTGTTCGGGGTATGCTGTCGCCGTTCATCGGCCGGTGGCTGAGGGAAGTCCGGTGCGAAGCCGGCGCGGTCCCGCCACTGTGAACGGGCGCTGAGGCGTCGCCGATGCCACTGGGGAGCCGACGGCTCTCCGGGAAGGCGCGGCGCTGAGTCCGAAGCCAGGAGACCTGGCCCCGGTCGGAGCCATACGACCCTCGAGGAAAGGGTGGCCCAATGACCAACCGCATCCGGGGCACGCACGCCGTGGCCCTCGCCGTTCTCGCGATCGCCGCGCCCGCCGCGGCGGCCGCGCCGGTGTCCGTCAACCTGCGCGTGGAGGGGCAGAGCCGGACGATCTTCGACGGGCCCGTCACGACCGACGGGCACGACGTCACGACCCAGACGAGCGGCACCCACAAGTGCGACGGGACCAACAACGGGGCGAATCCCAGCCCGGGGCCGACCGGCACGTCGGCGCTCGACGACGGCGCTCGCCTGAACGGCTTCACCTGGGACGGGGAGTGGTTCGAGGACGGCTTCCAGGACTTCGCGATCAGCCGCATCGCCGACGAGAGCGCCACGTCCAGCCAGTTCTGGGGCTTCGCCGTCAACTTCGAGTTCGCCTCGTCCGGCGGCTGCCAGACCAGGGTCGGGCAGGGCGACGAGGTGCTTTGGGTCTTCGACGCCTTCAACAAGACGAGCGTCCTCAAGCTGACCGGGCCGGGCGCGGCGACGACCGGTGCGCCGGTCACCGTGGACGTCACGGACGGCGGCAACGGCTCGCCGCAGGCCGGAGCGTCGGTCGGAGGCACGCAGACCGGGCCCGACGGCAAGGCCACGCTCTCGTTCGCCGACGCCGGCGTGTACCGCCTGAAGGCCGACCGGCCCGACGCCGTGCGCTCCAACTCGCTCACGCTGTGCGTCGACCCGCCAGGCGCCGACCCGTGCACCTCGGGCGACAAGGCCGCCCCGCGGGTGCTCGACGTCGACCTGCCCGGCGAGCAGCTCGCAAGCGAGCAGGGCCGGTCGCGCACGATGATCGTCTCCTGGCAGGCCGACGACGGGGCAGGGGCCGGGCTCTCCCACTACGCGGTCGAGGTGCGCGAGATGGGCAGCGGCCTCCGCACCGCGAAGATCGCGCCGGGCGACTGGAGGCTCCTGACCGATCGCACCGCCACGCCGTCCGTCCGCTTCCGCGGCGACTCCGGCAAGGCGTACCAGTTCCGCGTGACCGCGGTGGACCGCGCCGCCAACCGCGGGAGCGCCGAGACCGAGACGATCCTGTTGCCGGTCGACGATCGCGACCGGCGTCTGTGGAGCTTCTCGCGCGGCTGGAGGAGGACGCCCCGCGCCCAGGCGTGGGGCCGCACGGTCAGGCGGGCCGAGAAGGCCGGGGCCACGGCGACGCTTCCGTTCGCCGGGCGGCGCGTGTCGCTGATCGGCCGGCGCCTGCCCAAGGGCGGCCGGCTGCGCGTGAGCGTGGGCGGCAAGAGCAAGCTGCTCGACCTGCGCGGACGCTCCCGGCCTCGCGGGGTGCTGTGGACCAGCCGCCGGATGCGCGACGGCGACCACGTGCTCCGCATCCGCACGCTGGGTCGCGGTCCGGTGGAGGTCGACGCGGTGGCGCCGCGGCCGTGAGGACCGCGCCGAACAAGGCCGCCGCTCTGGCCCTGGCGGCCGTGGCGGCGGCGAGCGCGGCCGCTAGCGCAGGGTCGGCCGGGGACGGCCGGGTGGCCGCGGCGCCGCAGGTGCGGCAGCTGATCGTCTTCCGCGACGGCACGGCGGTCACGAAGACCATCTCCACGCGCGCGACGCGCGTGCGCGTGGAGGGCCGGCGCTGCGCGGTCGGCGACGGCACCGCGCTCGCGGCGCTCGCGCGGAGCGGGCCCGGACGCATACGGCTGCGTGACTTCGGCAGCTGCTCGAACCGGCCTCGCGACGCCGCCGGCCTCTTCGTCGAGGCCATCCGGGGCGACGTCAACCGCGGCCAGAACGGCTGGGTCTACAAGGTCGGCCGCCGTGCGGCCACGGCGGGCGCCGGGGATCCGGCCGGTCCGCGCGGCCGTGGCCGGCTGCGCGCCGGCCAGCGCGTCACCTGGTTCTACTGCCGCCTCCGCGGCGGGGGCTGTCAGCGGACGCTCGAGCTCGCCTATCGGAGCGAGCCCGGCACGCTCGTCGCGAGGGTGCGCGGCTACGACGACGACGGGCGCGGCGTGCCCGTGGAGGGTGCCGCAGTCACAGCCGGCGGCGCCACCGCCCTGACCGACTCGAGCGGCGAGGCTCGCCTGGCCCTACCGCCGGGGAGCTACCGCGCCGTGGCGGCCAAGGAGGGGTTGGTGCGCTCGTTCCCGGAGCGGGTCGAGGTGCCGTGAGCAGAGGCCGCGGCCTACTCGCCGCCGTCGTGGCAGCGGCCACGCTCGCCACCGGCTGCGGTCTCGGTCCCGGCGACGAGCGCGAGGGCGGCGCCCAGCTCCGGGTGACCAGGGACTTCGGCCACGAGGAGCTCGGCTCCGCCCGGCTCGACACGCTGCGCGAGGATCAGACCGTCATGCGCTTCCTGCGCTCGGAGTTCGACGTGGAGACTCGCTTCGGTGGCCGCTTCGTCCAGGCAATCGACGGGCTCGAGGGCGGCGGCCCGGCCGCCACCGAGGACTGGTTCTTCTTCGTCAACGGGATCGAGTCGGACACCGGGGCGGCCGAGTTCGAGCTGTCGCCCGGCGACCGCGTCCAGTGGGACCACCGCGAGTGGGGGGCCGCCATGCGCGTGCCGGCGATCGTGGGCGCCTTCCCCGAGCCGTTTCTGAGCGGCCTCGAAGGCGGTCGGCGGCCGGTGAGGGTGGAGTGCGACGACGTCGAGTCGAAGCCGTGCCGTGACGCGCGCGGGACCCTCGAGGATGTCGGCGTGCCCGCCTCGGGTTCCTCGCTGGGTGCCCCCGGCACCGAAGCGGTCACGAGGCTCGTCGTCGCACAGTGGCCGCGGGCCCGCATCGTCCGGGGTGCGCCGGATCTCGAGGAGGGCCCCGGGGAGAGCGGAGTGTTCGCCCGCTTCGCCGAGGACGGGAGCAGGCTCGAGCTGCTCGACGGCGACGGGGACGTGGCCCGAACGGTCCGCGCGGGCGACGGCACCGCGCTCGTCGCGGCGATGCGCCCGCGCGCCGACGAGCTCCTCTGGCTCGTCACCTCGCTCGACCGCGAGGGCCTCGCGGCCGGGGTCGATGCGCTCGACGAGGACCTGCTCCGCGACGCCTTCGCCGTGGCCGTGACCGGCCGCGATGTCGAGAAGCTGCCCCTGGTGGAGCCATGACGGTGATCCCCACGTACCGCAGCAGGCCAAGTGCGCTGCACGCGGCGCGCGCCGGAGTGGGCGCGGGCTTCTGCTTCGCCCTCGCGCTCGCCGGGGCGCTCTACCGACATCCGCTGATCCTGGCCGGGGCGCTCGGCGGGATCGTCGTGGCCGGTCTTGCCGCCGGCGTCGGCCGCGAGGTGGCGCGCTCGCTGCGGCTCGCGCTCCCGCTCGCGCTCGTCATCGCGGTGGTCAACGCCGTCGTCTACCAGGGCGGGGAGACGCTCCTCGTCAGGGGCGGCGAGTTCCTCGGCCGGCGCTGGGATGTCACGCTCGAGGCCGCCGCCGAGGGTGCCTTCGTGGGGCTCCGCATCGTCGTGCTGATCGCCGCGCTCGGGGGCCTGATGTCGGCGGCTGTGGATCCCGACCAGCTCCTCAAGGCGCTGCGGCGCGTCTCCTATCGCTCGGCGCTCACCGCCACGCTCGCCACGAGGCTCGTGCCCGTGCTCGCCCGCGACGCCGGCCGCATGGGCGACGCCCGGCGCTGTCGCCCCCACCCGCCGGGGCGACTCGCCGTGGTGAGGGCCGCGCTCGCCGGGTCGCTCGACCGCGCGGTGGACGTGGCCGCCGCGCTCGAGGTGCGCGGCTACGCCTTGGCCGGCCGTCCGGAGCGGGGCCGCCGGCCATGGTCGCGGCACGACCTGCGGATCGCGGCGGCGGCCATTGTCGTGGCGGCGGTGGCGATCGCCGGCGCGGCCGGCGGCGCGGGGCACGTGGAGGCATACCCGACGCTCGACGTCGCGCTCGGCCCGGCCGAGCTGGGGATCGCCGCGGCGTTCGTGGTGCTCGGGGCGGCGCCGTTCACCGGTCGCGGAGCCCGAATGGGGCTGCGCAATGACTGAGCCGGTGGTGCGCGCGGAGCGGTTCGGCTACGCCTACCCGGAGGGGTCCCGGGTGGCGCTGCACGACGTCTCGCTGCAGCTCGAGCCCGGCACCTTCACGGTACTGGCGGGCGTGTCGGGCTCCGGGAAGTCGACGCTGCTGCGGGCCATGGCGGGGCTGGTACCCCATTTCCACGGCGGCGAGGCCGGCGGCGAGCTGGTGGTGGGCGGGCTGGGCGTGCGCGAGCACGGACCGGGCGAGCTGGCCGCGGTGTGCGGCACGGTCTTCCAGGAGCCCGAGACCCAGGTGGTGATGGGCGGCGTGCGCGCCGAGCTCGAGCTGCCGCTGGAGCACCGGGGCGAGGCGCCCGCGGCGCTCGCGAGGGCGGTCGAGGAGACGGCGCTGGCGCTGGGCGTGGGCCATCTGCTGGAACGGCGCACCGACACGCTGTCGGGCGGCGAGCTGCAGCGTGTGGCGCTGGCCGCGGCGATGGTGCACGGCCCCCAGCTCCTGCTGCTCGACGAGCCCACCTCGCAGCTCGATCCCGTGGCGGGCGACGAGCTCGTGTGGCTGCTGCGCAGGCTGAACGAGGACTGGGGCACCGCGGTGGTGGTGGCGGAGCACCGGCTGGAGCGCTGCCTGCCCGCGGCCGACCGGGTGATCGCGCTGGTGGAGGGCCGCGTGGCCTGCGACGCACCGCCACAGGAGTACCTGGCCTGGGCGGCCGAGGCGATGCCCGCGCTGGCGACGCCCGCCGCCCGCCTGTTCTCGCTGGCCGGGCTGCCCGGGCGGCCGGCCTCGGTGAAGGAGGCGCGCGCCGGGTTGCGCGAGGCGGGCCTGCTGGCGGACGCGGAGCCGGCCCGCGGAAGCCGCGGCCGCGAGTCGTCCGACGGCGGCCTCCTGCGCCGCATCCTCGGCCGAGCCGACCGGCCGCCGCCTGCCCTGGCCATGCGAGGGGTCTGGCTCGAGATCGAGGACGGGCCGACGGTGCTGCGCGGGCTCGACCTCCTGCTCCGGCCGGGCGAGCGGGTCGCCCTGATGGGCCGCAACGGGGCCGGCAAGAGCACGCTGCTTCGGCTCGCGAAGGGGCTCGCCGAGCCCACGCGCGGCAGGGTGGAACGCGCGGGGGAGGTGGCCCTCCTCCTCCAGACGCCGGGCGACTACCTGATCCACGAGCACGCCGTCGAGGACGCAGGGGCCGCGGGCGTCGCGGCCGCCGGCCTGGCCGGGCGCGAGCAGGCGAACCCGCGCGACCTCTCCGGTGGCGAGCGCCAGCGCCTCGCGCTCGAGGTGGTGCTGGCGGGCGGCCCCTGCGCCGCCGTGCTGCTCGACGAGCCCACCCGCGGCATGGACCGCGCCCACAAGGACGGCCTGGCGGCGCGGATCGGAGAGCTGGCAGGTGCGGGCGCCGCGGTGGTGGTGGCGACCCACGACACCGAGTTCGCCGCCTCGTTCGCCGACCGGGTCGTTCTGCTCGGGCAGGGCAACGTGATCGGCGACGGCCCGCCGGACGAGGTGCTCGGCGGCGGCCGCCACTTCTCGACGGAGGTCGCCCGCGTGACCGGCGGGGCCGCGCTGCTTCCGGAGGAGGCCGCGCGGGTGCTGGCCACTGCCGAGCCGCCGGCCGCCGTCCGGGAGGTCGCCCCGTGACCTGGCAGCTCGCCTCCGTCCTCGTGCTCGGCGCGGTGATCGTCGCCGGCTTCGCCTGGTACGAGCGCGACAAGCCGCCGGCCCGCGTGCTCGCACTCGTTGCCACGCTCGCGGCGCTCGCGGTTGTCGGCCGGCTCGTCTTCGCCGCCATCCCGAACGTCAAGCCGACCACGGACATCGTCCTGTTCGCCGGCTACGCGCTCGGCGCCGTCCCGGGCTTCGCGGTCGGCGCCGTGACCGCGCTGGTGTCGAACGTCTTCCTCTCCCAGGGGCCGTGGACGCCGTGGCAGATGGTCGGCTGGGGCGCGGCCGGCGTGGCCGGCGCGATGCTGGCACGCGTGCTGCGCGACCGCGAGCCCAGCCGGCTCCTCCTGGCCGCCGTCTGCGGCGCCGCCGGGCTCGTCTTCGGCGCCTGGATGGACCTCTACCAGCTCAGCCTGGCCGCCCACCAGGACCTCGAGACGTACCTCGCCCTGTCGGCGAGCTCGCTCCCGTACAACATCGCTCACGCAACCGGAAACGTGGTGTTCTGTCTCTTGATCGGACCGATCTTCATCCGTGCCCTGCGCCGCTACCGGCGCCGCTTCGAGGTGCGCTGGGCCGCCCCCGCGGCGGCCGGCGCCGTCCTCCTCGTGCTCCTGCTCGCGCTGCCCGCCGCGGCCGGTGCCGCCACCCCGGCCGAGCGCGCCGAGCGGTACGTCCTGCGCGCCCAGAACTCCGACGGCGGCTTCGGCGCCGCCCCCGGCCAGTCGTCCAGCCAGCTCTACAGCGGCTGGTCCGGACTCGGCCTGGCCACGGCCGGTCACAACGCGCGCGACGTGCGCCGCCGTGGCGGCCGCACGCTGGCCTCCTACCTGAAGCGGACGGCAGGGTCGGTCAGGGACATCGGAGAGATCGAGCGCACGGTGCTGCTCCTGGAGGCGGCGGGCATCTCCTCGCGGCGGTTCGGGGGCCGCGACCTCGTGGCCGCGATCCGGTCGAGGCGCCGCCCCGACGGCTCGATCGCCGGCTTCGTGAGCTACACGGCCTTCGGCATCCTGGCCCTGCGCGCCGCGGACGCGCCGGCCGGCGGCTCCACCGTCGCCTGGCTCGTGTCGGCGCAGAACGAGGACGGCGGCTTCGGCCTGACCGCATCCGGCACCAGCGAGAGCGACATGACCGGGGCCGCCCTGCAGGCCTTGGCGTCGGTCGGCCGCGGCCGGGGAGCGAGCTCCAAGAGGGCGGTTTCCTGGCTCCGCGCGAACCAGAACGACGACGGCGGGTTCGGCCAGTTCCGCGGCCGTGACTCCAACGCCCAGTCGACCTCCTACGCGGTCCAGGGCCTCGTGGCCGCCGGCGCCGGCGGAGCGACCCTGAGCCGCGCGCTCGCCTACCTGCGCGGCCTGCAGCGCCGCGACGGGAGCGTGTCCTACTCGTCGTCGAGCTCGCAGACGCCGGTGTGGGTGACCGCGCAGGCGCTGATGGCGCTAGAGCGGACTCCGCTTCCGCTCGCGACCGTGCCGCGAGAGAAACGCAAGCCCGCCGCCAGCGGCGACACCCCGACGGCGGCCGCCCCGCCGGCCTCGACGGGCGGTGGTGGCGCCGGCACCGGGGGCGGCGGCGGCACCGAGCCGGCGGCGACGACACCGGCGGGGAAGCCGCCCGCGGCGGCCGCGATCCAGCCGGCGGCGGTCGCGAAGCGTGAGGCCGCGAGGGCCTCGGGCGACGTGGCGGGCGCGCCGCCGACAGAGGGCGGAGCGTCCGCCGCGAACGACGCGACGCCGATCGACGATGCAGGAGGCATGACGGCCGCGGAGGAGGCCGCCCTGCGGCCCGCCGAGACAAGGCCTGACCGCGCCACCGCCGCCGCCGAGAACGCCGGCGACGACGGCGTGCCCGTCGGGATCGTCGCCGCCGCCGCGCTCGGCGTGCTCGGCCTGCTCGCGCTGCTCAGGCGCCGCCTGATCCCGCGCCGCCCGCGGCGCTCCGACAACGCTGTGACATAGTCCGGGCATGGCCCGAGGCGACCCCTTCGACGGCGCTATACAGCGGGTCGAGCAGCTGCGCGAGCACTACGACGCGCCCATGGAGGTCGCCCTCCGCAAGGACATCGGCCGCATCGACGAGCTCTGCCGGCGCCTGATCGCGGCCGCCCCGATCCTGTTCGTGGCCACCTTTTCGGAGGAGGGCCGCTGCGACGTCAGCCCGCGCGGAGGGCCGCCCGGCTTCGTGACCGTGCTCGACGACGAGCACCTCGCGATTCCCGACGCCACCGGCAACCGCCGCCTCGACACGCTCGAGAACGTGGTGTCCACCGGTCGCGCCGGGCTGATCTTCGTCATCCCGGGAAGGGACACCACGTTGCGCGTGAACGGTCGCGCGGCGGTCAGCGCGGACCCGGACCTGCTCCGACGGATCACCGCGGTCGGCAAGCCGCCGCGCACGGCGATCGTGGTCGAGGCGGAGGAGGTCTACACCCACTGCCCCAAGGCCTTCGTCCGCTCGAAGCTGTGGGATCCAGCCACATGGCCCGACCCGGGCGACCTGCCCACCTCGGCCGAGGTCACGCTGGCCCACCAGCGCAACCCCGAGCTGACGCTCGAGCAGGTCCGCGCGCGCGAGCGCGACGCGCTGCTCTACCGCCTCGACTGAGCGGCGACCCGGCGCCGAATGGTGCGGATGACCGCACCGAAGTTTTCACGGAAGTGCGCGACAATTGATACATGCCGACGAGGGTGCCGCTCGTCGCCGTCAAGCTCCTTCCGGTCGTAATCGCGGGCCTCGCGCTCGGCGGCGTCGCCTTCGGGGCCGTGCTGATCGACAGCGGCTACGCCCATACGGACGATCTGAGCGGGGTCCTCGAGCTCTTCGTCGGGTGGAGCTTCATCGGCGTCGGGCTCTACGCGTGGGGTCGCCGGCCCGCGAATTGGATCGGACCCCTGATGATCGCGACGGGCTACCTGTGGTTCGTCGCGCTGCTCGGCTACTCCAGCGACGCGACCGTGTACACCCTCGCGGGCCTCGTCGCCGCGACGGGTCACGCCACCCTGATCCACCTGCTTCTCGCCTTTCCCTCCGGCCGACTGGAGACACCGACAGCGCGCCTCACGGCGGTGGCCACCTACGGCGTCTTCATCGGGGGCAACCTCCTGGTCTGGCTCTTCTCGGATCCGGCAACCGAGTTCGGCTGCGACCAGTGCGCGGACAACCTCGTGCAAATCGTCCACAGCGGGCCGCTGGCGGACGCGACGATCGCGCTCGTCAACGTCCTCGCCGCGGCGGTCGTGGCATACGTCTTCCTCTTGGTCGTGCTGCGCTGGCGCAAGTCGCAGGGCTGGCGCCGCAGCGCACTCACGCCCCTCTTGTTCTGCGCCGCGGCGACCGCTCTGGTGCTGTCCGGCACGTTCCTGATGCTGCCGATCTCAGCCGACGCCGCGGGGGAGATCTGGGTTGACGGGTTCGCCTTGGTCGCCGCCGTCCCGTACGCCTACCTGCTCGGTCTCGTGCGCAGCGCGATGCTGAGTCGCGCCGCGGCCGGCGAGCTGGTCGCGCGGCTGACGGAGGCACACGGCTGCGGCCAGGCCCGCGAGGTGCTGCGCTGGGCCCTCGGCGATCCCTCTCTCGAGCTCGCGATGCGGCTGCCGGACAGCGACGTCTACGTGAACGCGGAGGATCGCGAAGTCGACCTCGGGCCGGCGGGCGACGACGGTCGTGCCTGTGCGCTCGTCGAGGTCGACGGAGCTCCCGTCGCCGCGATCCTGTACGACGCGGCATTGGTGGACGACCCGCAGCTCGTCGAGTCGGTCCGCACCGCCGCGGCGCTGGCGGTGGAGCGGCACCAGCTCGACGCGGAGCTGCGAGCCAAGATGGAGGAGCTGCGGGCGTCGCGCGAGCGCATCGTCGAGGCCGGGTTCGAGGAGCGGCGGAGGCTCGAGCGCAACCTGCACGACGGCGCCCAGCAGCGCTTCGTATCGCTGGCGCTCAGCCTGCGGCTCGCTCGCTCGAGGCTCGACTCCGACCCTTCCGCGGCCGGCGAGCTGCTGGACGAGGCGACCCGGGAGCTCCAGCACGGCCTGGCCGAGCTTCGCGATCTCGCGCGCGGAATCCACCCTGCGGTGCTGACGGACTGCGGGCTGGACGCGGCGGTCGCCGGCCTGGCGGACAGGGCGCCGTTCGAGGTGAACGTCGAGGGCGTGCCGGAGGGGCGTCTGCCCGAGAAGGTCGAGTCGGCCGCCTACTTCGTCGTCTCGGAGGCGCTCACGAATTCGGTCAAGCACGCCAGCGCGAGCTGCGCCAGCATCCGGATGCGGAAGGACAACGGCGCCCTCACCGTCGAGGTGGCCGACGACGGTGTGGGCGGCGCCGACCTCGCGGCCGGCTCGGGCCTTCGCGGGCTCGTCGACCGCGTCGCTGCGCTCGACGGCCGCCTCGAGGTGGACTCTCGCCCGGGGGAGGGGACGACACTGCGCGCGAGCATCCCGGTGCGGCGCGATTCCGACGGCGTCGCGTCGGCGTCGTAGGGCGCGTCAGGCGCCCATGGCCCGCCCGATCATGCGGTCCATCACCCGGTCCGGCAGCACCTTGGCCGCCGCATCGCGCATCTTCGCGTCGCGGCCGACCAGGTAGCGGGCGCGCGGCCGCTTCGCGGTCAGGGCTCTGCCGATCGCCTCGGCCACCTCACGCGCCTCGATGCCGGTCTCGGTCGCGATCTTCGTGGTCTGGCGGCGCAGCGCCTCGATGAGGCGGCCGTAGAGGCGCTCCGCCTCCGGCGGCATGTCCGCGGTCAGCTCGGTTGCGAGCTCGTCGCCCTTGCGCCAGATCGGAGTCTTCACGCCGCCCGGCTCGATGACGATCACGTCGACGCCCTGCGAGCGAACCTCGCGGCGCAGCGAGTCGCTGACCGCCTCGAGCGCGAACTTCGAGGCGTTGTAGGCGCCCACCAGCGGAAGCGCCACGCGCCCGCCGATAGAGCTGACGTTCACGATCCGCCCACGGCCCGCTCGCAGAGTGGGCAGGAAGGCCTGCGTGACGGCCAGCTGGCCGATCAGGTTGATCTCCAGCTGACGGCGGAGCTGGTCGAGCGGGAGGAACTCGAGCGGGGCGGCCACGGCGATGCCAGCGTTGTTGACGAGCCCGGCCAGCGGCGCGCCGTCCAGCTCATCGCGTGCGGCCACGATCTGACCCGCCTCGGTCACGTCGAGCCGTACCGTGCGCAGGCCGCTCACGGCGAGCCGCGCGGCGTCCTCGTCCTTGCGAACGGCGGCCACGGCGTCGAAGCCGAGCTCGTTCAGGTGGAGCGCAGTGGCCTCGCCGATGCCGGACGAAGCGCCGGTCACGAGCACGGTTCCGGAGGGCATTTCGCCACACTACCGTGGCCTTGGAACTCGAAGACGCCATTCGCACTCGCCGCACCCACAAGGTCTACGGGTCCGAGCCGGTGCCGCGCGAGACGCTCGACGATCTGTTCGAGCTGGCCCGCTGGGCGCCGAACCACAACCTCACGAACCCGTGGCGCTTTCGCGTGCTCGGGCCCGAGGCGCTCGGCCGCCTGAAGCAGGCCGCGGGTCCGGAGGCGGCGGCCAAGCTCGACCGAGCACCGACGCTCGTCGCGGCGAGCCAGGTCCGCTCCGACGACCCGGTTCAGGACGAGGAGGACCTCTGCGCCGCCGCCACCGCGAGCTACATCGTTCTGCTCGGCGCCCACGCCCGCGGGCTGGCCGGCTACTGGCGCACCCCGGCCGTGCTGCGCACTCCAGAGGGCCGCGAGGCGCTCGGGATCGGCGAGGACGAGCGGGTCATCGGACTCCTCCATCTGGGCCCGCCGCGCCAGGAGCGCGAGGCACCGGACCGGCTCCCGCCGCCCGACTTCGTTGCATATCTCACTTGACGGGGCGCGAGACCGCGCCGATCATGGCCTGGAGGTGCTGCATCGGCGTCTGAAGCCGGGTGGGGGTCCGCGCGTGCTCGCGGCGCCGTTCGCCCTGCTCGCGGCGCTCTGTCTCACGTGCCCGCCCGCGCTCGCGCAGCTGCCTGAGCTGCCCCGCGCCGAGCCGCTCCCGCAGCCCGACGAGGCCGTCCGCCAGGTCGCCGAGCCGGTCCAGCAGGTCGTGCAGGAGCCCCTGCCGAGCCCGCTCGAGGAGATCGTCCAGCAGTCGCCGGTCGAGCCCGTGCGCGACGCCGCGCGCCAGGTCGTGGGCAGCCCAGGCACGCCGCCCGCACGAGGCGTGCTCCCGGGCGGAGGAGGCCTCCTCCCCGGCGGCGGCGACCCCGGCGGAGCCCTGCCCGGCGTCCGCCTGCCCGGCGGGGACCAGGGCACGCCGCCCGTCTCGACCGCCGCCGCGGCGCCCGTCGGCGGCGGCTCGCAGACCGGAGGCTCGCAGCCGTCTCGCGGCCGTGCGGATGGAGCGGGCGGGGCGAGCAGCACCGGCGAGCGCACCGGGCGCCGCGCATCTGACGACAGCGGCGGCCGCGGCCCAGCGTCCGCGCGCGACGGGGGCGGCGCCGCGGCCCCGGGCGCCGGCGGCGGCCCCTCGGGCGAGTCCCCGGCCGGAGGCGCTGAAGGCGGCGGCGCGTCGCCCGGCGACGACGAGCAGGGCCGGCTCGCCCGCACCGTGGAGCGCATCGTCGAGGTCGTGCCAGCCTTCGTGTGGGCCCTGCTCGGTGCGCTCGCGCTGCTCGCCACGGCCCTGGGCGTCCGCTCCCTGATCGACCGCCGCCGCACCCGCGCCCTCCAGCGCGAGCGCGAGCGGCTGCTCCACGACATGGGGCTGCTCGAGCGCGTCCTGCTGCCGCAGGTGCCCGAGCGCCTCGGCGACCTCGCCGCCTCAGTGGCCTACCGCCCCGCCGCCGGTCCCGCGGCCGGCGGGGACTTCTACGACGTGTTCGAGCTTCCGGACGGGCGCGTCGCACTCTTCGTCGGTGACGTCTCGGGCCATGGGCGCGAGGCGCTCGAGCGCACCACCGCGCTGCGCCCGGCCCTGCGCGGACACTTGGAGGCCGGCCTGTCGCCGCGCGCGGCGCTCCAGTCGGCGGGGAGAGCCGCCGGGGTCGACCCGAGCGGCGGCTTCACGACGGCCGTGGTGGCGGTCCACGACCCCGGCTCCGGCACTCTCACGTACGCGGGGGCCGGCCATCCGCCACCCATCCTCGTCGGGGCCGGCGCGCACGAGCCGCTCACCGTGTCCTCGGCTCCGCCGATCGGGGTGGGCCTTCGCACGGGCCTTCGCCAGACCACCGTGCCGCTGCCGCGCGGCTCGGCCGCCTGCTTCGTCACGGACGGCCTGCTCGAGGCTCGCAAGGGCGACGACCTCCTGGGGCGCGAGTGGATCGCCCGCGCGCTGGAGGAGTTCGGGGCGCTCGACCCCGCCTCCGCCCTCATCGATCGCGCGATCGCGGCGGCCGACGAGACTCAGGACGACATGACGGCCTGTTTGGTCCGGGCGGTCTCGGGACCGGAGACGGCCGGTCCGCGCGTGGAGGAGCTCCAGCTCTGGCCGGACGACGTGGGCGCGGAGGCGCCCGAGCGCTTCCTGGAGGCGTGCGGCGTCTCCGAGGAGGCCATCGGGCCCGCGCTCGCGGACGCCCGCCGCCTCGCAGTGCAGGGCGGCTCGGCGCTGCTCACCGTCACGATCGACGGCGCCGGCGCCTCCGTGCGGGTCACGGGCCCGACACGCGAGCCGATCGCGACCTCCTAACCTCCAAGCGGATGATCCCGCGCGCGGACGCGCTCGCCGCCCTGGAACGCGATTCCTTCGACCTGGTCGTGGTGGGCGGCGGGATCACGGGGGCGGGGGTGGCGCTCGACGCCGCTTCGCGCGGGTACAGCGTCGCGCTGCTGGAGAAGTCGGACTACGCGGCCGGCACCTCAAGCCGCTCCTCCAAGCTCATCCACGGTGGCTTGCGCTACCTGCAGAACTTCGACCTCGGCTTGGTGCGCGAGGCCCTGCTCGAGCGCTCCCTGCTGGTCAAGCTGGCCCCGCACCTCGTCAAGCCGCTGCCGCTGCTGGTGGCCAGCTTCGAGGGCAAGCGGCCGGACCGGCTCACCGGGGTGGGCCTGAACATGTACGACGTCATGGCGTGGCGCCGGGGCCGTGACGACGAGGAGGAGTGGAGCCCGGCCCGCCACCGCATCGTGGACGGGGCCGAGACGGTAGAGCTCGCGCCCGCGCTCGCCGGGCGCGACCCGAGCGCCGCCTACCTCTTCTACGACTGCCAGACGGACGACGTGCGCCTGGTTCTGAGCGTGCTGGGCGAGGCGGAGCGCTTCGGCGCCGTGGTCGCAAACCGCTGCGAGGTGACGGGGCTGGTGGAGCGCGCCGGGCGGGCCGCCGGGGTGCTGGTGCGGGACGCCGAGGCCGGCGGCGAGTTCGAGGTGACAGCCGCGAACGTGATCAACGCCACCGGCGTCTGGGCAGACCGCCTGCGCCCCGACGAGCTGTACCGGGAGGAGGAGGTCCCGCGGATACGTCCGAGCCGCGGCACGCACGTCACGCTTCCGAGCGAGCTGCTGCCGGTCGCGGCCGGCGTGATCGCCCCGGCCGCCGGCGGGCGGACCGTCTTCGTGCTGCCCTGGCTCGGCCGCACGCTGGTGGGCACGACCGACAACGACTACCAGGGCTCGCTCGACCACGTGCCCGCCTCGCAGGAGGACGTGGCCTACCTCCTCGAGGCGGTGAACGCCTACTTCGGGACGTCCCTGGCGCCCTCCGACCTGACCGCCGCGTACGCCGGGGTACGGCCGCTGATCTCGACGGGCGATCCGAAGAAGTCGGTCGACATCTCGCGCCGCGCCGAGCTGTACGAGACGAGCTCGGGGCTCGTGACGATCACCGGCGGCAAGCTCACCACCTGGCGCCGGATGGCGAAGGCGGCGGTGGACCGGATCGTCGAGCGCGAGGGGCGCGAGGCGGCCTGCCGCACCCACGAGATCCCGATCGGACTGCCCGAGGATCCCGCCGGGCTGCAGGAGGTGCCGGGCGTGGAAGGCGACACTCGCGAGCACCTGGCTGCCCGATACGGGCACGCCGCCCGTGACGTGCTGCGGCTGGCCGCTGCGGCGCCGCAGCTGGCGCGCCGGCTCAGCCCCGACCTCCCCGACATCGCCGCCGAGGCGGCCTTTGCGGCGGGCCACGAGCAGGCGCGCTCGCTGGCCGACGCCCTGCTGCGCCGCACCCGCCTCGGCCTGCTCGACGCCAGGCGCCTCAGCGCTCCCGGCGCCGAGGGCGCCCGGCTCGCGGCGCGCGCGATGGCGGGCGAGCTCGGCTGGGACGACGAGCGCGTGGAGCGCGAGCTGCGCGACTGGCAATCCGTGGCGGGCCTCGAGGGGCTCGTGCCGGCCGGGCCCGCCCCCGCGGCGCCCGACCGCAAGGAGGAAGCGCCGCTGCGCGCGGGCGCGGCGCCGGAGGAGGCCGCGTGACGCGGCTGATGGGGATCGTCAACGCGACCCCCGACTCGTTCTCCGACCCGCAGGGCGCGAAGCCGCTCGACGAGCTCGTCGCGCGCGCGCACGAGCTCGCAGCCGAGGGCGCTGCGATCGTCGACGTGGGCGGCGAGTCCGGGCGCACCGACCGCGCGCCCGTGCCGGTCGAGGAGGAGATCGCCCGGGTGGCGCCGCTGATCGAGCGGCTCGCCGGCGACGGCCTGACCGTGTCGGTCGATACCTGGCGCGCGCCGGTCGCCCGCGCGGCTCTGGCGGCCGGGGCGGCGATGGTGAACGACGTGAGCGCGCTGAGCGACCCCGGCGTGGCGGACGCGTGTGCCGAGGCCGGCGCTTCTCTCGTCATCACCCATACGCGCGTGCCGCCCAAGGTCAAGGGCTTCCCCGACTACGCGGACGTGGTGGCGGACGTGATCGAGCTGCTCGGGGAGAGGGCGGGCGTGGCGGAGGGGCGCGGGGTGGAGCGCGAGCGGCTCGTGTTCGACCCCGGCATCGACCTCGGCAAGACCCCGGCCGAGTCGATCGAGATCCTGCGGCGCCTGCCCGAGCTCGCCGTGCTCGGCGGCCCGCTGCTGGTGGCGGTGTCGCGCAAGGACTTCGTCGGGGCGCTGACGGGGCGGCCCCCGTCGGCGCGAGATGCGGGCACGCTCGCCGCGGTGGACCGGGCGGCGTCCGGCGGCGCCGACATCCTGCGCGTGCACGACGTGGCCGCGGTCAGGGACTACATGCTGGTGCGAGAGGCGCTGAACGGCGCCGGCCTGGACGGGGGCCTCGAGCTGCCCGAACACCTGCGCCGGGAGCCGGTTTGAACGAGCACTTCACGATCGCCCACGTATCGGACCTCCACTGCGGGTCGCCCCACTTCGTGCCGAGCCTGCTCGACAGGGCGCTCGTCGAGGTGAACGAGCTGGAGCCGGACGCGGTGATCGTGTCGGGCGACCTCACGGGCGATGGCCTGCGCGGCGAGTACCAGTCGGCGCGCGACTACCTCGACCGGATCGTCTGCGAGCGGATGATCGTGATCCCCGGGAACCACGACTCGCGCAACGTCGGCTACGTGCACTTCGAGGAGCTGTTCGGCGAGCGCAAGTCCGAACTGCACATGGACGGCGTCTCGATAGTGGCGGTCGACTCGACCGAGCCCGACCTCGATCACGGCGTGATCGGCCGAGGCCGCTACGAGTGGATCGAGGAGCGCTTCGGGGCGCAGGAGGCGTACCTGCGCATCTTCGTGTTGCACCACCACCTGTTGCCGGTGCCGGGCACCGGCCGCGAGCGGAACGTGGTGCACGACGCGGGCGACACGCTCGAGTGCCTGCAGCGCGCCGACGTGCACCTGGTGCTGTCGGGCCATAAGCACGTGCCGTACGCGTGGCGCCTCGAGAACCTGTTCGTGGTGAACGCCGGCACCGTGTCCACCACCCGCCTGCGCGGCAAGACGAAGCCCTGCTACAACGTCATCGAGGCGAGCCCGGAGCGGGTCACCGTGTTCCGCAAGTACCCCTTCCACGAGCGTGACGCGATCATCTCCTTCGACCCGCGCACGTACGAGTACGAGAAGGACCAGTCGCTGCTGGGCGAGACGGCCCACGGCTGACATCCGTCCACCGGCGCCGTAATTCTGTCGCGGGCCCGCGGTTGGAGGGCCGATGGCTCCATCTGGGAGCCGACTAACGGAAGGATCGACATGGCCCGCTCGCTCGCCGTCCTCGTCACCGCCGCCGCGCTGGCATGCGCCTCGCCCGCGCTCGCTGCGACGCCCTTCACCGCCGGCTCGGGCACGGGCCACGATCTCGCCGTGGGAGGCGACGGCGTCGGGCACCTCGTCTGGATCCGGGCCGATGCCGGCGAGGACGATGTCTTCTACTGCCGCGTGCCGGCCGGCGGCTCGGCATGCGACGGCGAGTCGGTCGGACTCGAGTTCGGGGATGCGGGCGCGCCGGTTCCGAACTCATTCGGCAGCGCCCAGGTCTTCGCGCCCGCGGCCGACAAGGTGGTCGTGGTGGCGAGCTGCACGCAGTGCGGGGCAGGCGGATTGCCCGACCGGACCTACCGCTGGGCGTCCACCAACAACGGCGTCGACTTCACCGGCCCCGTCGAGATCGCCAACGGCATGATGGTGGACGGCCAGTCGGGCTACCTGAACTCGGGCGACATCGCGCTCGGCGTCGAGGCGACCAACTTCCAGGCCGCGAACTCCTCGGTTGTCACGAGCGCCGTCTTCGACATGGGGGGCTTCGGGGTCAGCGCCGACCCGGCCGTCGTGCCGGGCCCGCTTTCGACTCAGGCGGTCCACGTCCTCAACAACAACTCGGGCACCGTCCGCTACGCGGTGTTCAACGACCCCGGGCTGCCGCCGATCAGTGAAGCCGAGCTCAACGTGCAAGCCAACTGGGACCGGCTGAACGCGCTTTCGGGAGCGGAGGCGGACAACGAGGAGACCCATCTGAGCAGCGGCGGGAACGGAGTCCTGCTGAGCTACCTGTCCAGGTTCTCGACGAGCGACGTGCGGGTCGCGTACCGCCGCTTCGACGCGGTGAGCGGCACCTTTGGGTCGCCCGTGTACGTGCAGGGGTCGAGCTCCGTCGACCTCAACGGGCTCGACTTCCCGCACCACTCGCAGGATGCGGGCAACCGCATCCACTTCGTGTGGCGCACGCTGCACGACGGCGGCCGGCTGCGCTACATCCGCTCCGACGACGGCGGGGCGACCTTCTCGGCCCCGGCGAACCTGGCGCTGCGCGAGACGTTCCAGGAGCCGCTGGTCGAGGCGGGCACGGCCGGCACGGGCTTCGCCGCTTGGCGCACCACCGGCAGCGAGATCCGGATCGTCCCGATCGACCCGCTGCCCGAGCCGGGGTCGGGCGGAGGGCCGGGCGGCGGCGGGACGAGTGGCGACACGAGCGATCCCACCGTCGGGGGCTTCGCTGCAGGGGACCGCACGCTGGTCCCGGGCGGCGGCACCGAGTTCACCTTCACGACGACCGAGGCCGGGCAGGCCCTCCTGACCTTCCACAAGCGGGTCAAGGGGCTGAAGGTGCGGCAGGGCGGCCGGCGCCGCTGCGTGCCGCGCACGCGCGCCCGGCTGCGGCGGCTTCGTCGCTCGGCCGGAAGCCGCGCCGAGTACCGGCGCCTGGTGCGCCGGAGGCGTTGCAAGACGTGGAAGAAGGTCGGGCAGATCCGGCGCGAGGTGCTGGCCGGGCGCAACACGATCGTCTGGGACGGCCGCGTGGCAGGCAGGCGGCTCAGCCCCGGGCTCTACGAGGTGCGGCTGACCGTGACCGACGCCGCGGGCAACGTGTCGAGCGCGGAGCGGTTGCGCTTCCGCGTCAGGAGACCGCGCCGGTAGGGTCGCGCCCGGCTTGATCGGGCACGACTCCGGCAACGTCGTCTTCGTCCTCTCCGCCGCGATCGACACGGCCGTGCTGTGCGCTGCCGTCGTGTGGGCCACGCGTGGCGAGCCGCTCGGGGGCCGGCTCCTCGTCGCGATGGTCGCCGCGGTCGCGGTGCTGGCCTTGAAGGGGCTCGTCCTCCTGTGGATGGGAGTGAGCGTGCCGTTTGGGGTGATGCACGTGGTCTGGCTCGACCTGGTGGTGGCGGTGCCGGTGGCCGCCGTGCTTCTGCTGGTGCTGACCAGACGGCGAGCGGGCCCGGCCGTGCGCGCCGGCGCGGTGGCCGCCTGCCTGCTCGCCCCGGTGGGCGCCTACGCGAGCTTCGTGGAGCCGGAGCGGCTGGTGCTCGAGCGAGCCGAGCTGGAGCTCGATCCGGCGCGCGAGGGCGAGCGCCCGCTGAAGATCGGCGTGCTCGCCGACCTCCAGTGCGAGGAGGTGGGCGGCCACGAGCGCGAGGCCGCGGAGCGCCTCATGGCGGAGCGCCCCGACGTCATCCTGCTCGCCGGGGACTACCACCAGGGAAGCCACGGCAAGTTCGACGAGGAGCTCCCCGCGCTCCGCTCCCTCCTGCGCGGGCTGCGCGCCCCGGGTGGGGTGTTCGCCGTGGAGGGCGACGTGGAGAGCCTCGAGGAGGCGCGGCGCGTAATGGCCGGCACCGGTGTGCGGCTGCTCGTCAACGAGGTCGAGACGGTGCGCGTGCGCGACCGGCGCCTCTCGATCGCCGGCGTCGAGCTCGCCTACTGGAGTTCCTCCGCACAGCGGGCGCTCACCCGCCTGGAGCGGCAGGAGGGCCGGGGCGACATCCGCATCGCCCTGGCCCACCGTCCCGACGTGGTCCGGCTCCTCCGCCCCGACGGCCGCGTGGACCTCACGGTCGCCGGCCACACCCACGGCGGGCAGGTGCAGCTGCCGCTCATCGGTCCGCTCACCATCTCATCGCGCGTCCCGCGCGAAGTTGGCGCCGGCGGCCTCCACGACCTGGACGGCCGCTCGATCTACGTGAGCCGCGGCGTCGGCGCGGAGCGCGGGCAGGCGCCGCGGCTGCGCCTCGGGGCGGTGCCCGAGGTGTCGCTGATCACGCTGCGCTGACGCCGGGCGGGCAGAATCCCGCGCGTGCCGGTCATCGCGCTGATCGACGGCGAGCACCACCCGGACGCGGTCCGCGAGGTGCTGGACGGCCTCGACCTCGCCGGGGTGGTCTTCTGCGGCGGCGAGGAGAAGCTTGGGCCCGGGCCGCTCGAGGAGCACTACGGCCGTCCGGTCGAGACGGACCCCGAGGAGGCGCTGCGGCGGCTCGCGCCGCGGGCCGAGGCGGTCGTCGATCTCGCCGACGAGCCCGTGCTGCCGGCCCGGGCGAAGCTGCGGCTCGCCGCGCTGGCCCTCCACCTCGGCCTTCGCTACGAGGCCCCCGGCCTGCGGCTCGACCCGCCGCGCTACGAGCCGGTCGACTACGACGGGCCGACGCTCGCCGTGATCGCCACCGGCAAGCGCACCGGCAAGACCGCGCTCGCCTGCCACCTCGCCCGGCTGCTCCGCGAGCACGACCCGCTGATCGTCTGCATGGGGAGGGGAGGCCCTGCTCAGCCGGTCGTGGCGGAGCCGGACACGTCGCTCGACGATCTCCTCGCGATCGCCGACCGCGGCGCCCACGCCGCCTCGGACTACCTCGAGGACGCCGTGCTCGCCGGGGTCCGCACGGTCGGCTGCCGGCGCGTGGGCGGTGGGCTCGCCGGCGCCCCGGCGGAGTCGAACGTGCCGGCGGGCGCCGCGCTGGCCGCCTCGCTCGAGCCCGGGTTGATCGTGTTCGAGGGCTCGGGCTCCTGCATCCCGCCGGTCGAGGTGGAGCGCACCGTCTGCATCGTGGGCCCCGGCGAGCCCGAGCCGCTGGCGGACTACCGCCTGCTCCGCTCGGATCTCCTGCTGGCCCACGAGGGCGCCGCGGCACCGCCGGCCGCGCTTCGCTTCGAGCTCCGCCCGGAGCCGGCCGAGCCCCTACCGGAGGGGGCACGGGTGGCGCTCTTTACGACCGGCGCGCCGGCATGCGATGGGGTGGCGCCGGTGGTCGCATCCGCCAACCTGGCCCGCCGCGCCGCGCTCGCCGAGGACCTCGACCGCGCGGTGCGAGAGGGCTGCGACGTCTGGCTCACCGAGCTGAAGGCGGCGGCGATCGACACGGTCGCGAGGCGCGCAAGGGCCGAGGGTGCGCGCCTCGTGTTCGTCCGCAACCGCCCGGTGGGCGACGGCCTCGACGAGGCGCTGAAGGGTCTCCATGGCGCCTGAGACGATCGTCGTCCACAAGGGCCACGGCCTGCCCTACTCGAAGGGGCTGATGGCGCAGGCGCTGTCGGCCACGGCCCTCTCCCAGGAGCGCGCCTTCGAGCTGGCCCGGCTGATCGAGCGCCGGCTGGGGGAGCGCGGCGAGCCGGAGATCGACGTGGCGGAGCTCCACGCCCTCGCCGAGGACGTCCTGCTCGCCGAGGAGGGGGAGCTCGCGGCCGGCCGCTACCGCGGCTGGCGCCGGCTCGACCGCCTCGACCGCCCGCTGGTGGTGCTGATCGGCGGCACCACCGGGGTCGGCAAGTCCACGCTTGCGACGATGCTGGCCGCCCGCCTCGGCGTGAACCGCGTGATCGCGACCGACGTGATCCGTCAGGTCCTGCGTGCCTTCTTCACGGTCGAGGCGATGCCCACCGTGCACCACTCGGCCTTCGAGGCCGGCGGCGTGGCCGGGTACCGGGACCAGGCCGAGCGCGTCGGCACCGCGATCGCGGCGATCGTCGAGCGGGCGGCGGCCGAGGCGAAGCCGGTCGTGGTCGAGGGGGTGCACGTCGTGCCCGGCGGTGTGCATCCCCGAGTGCGCGAGCGCTGCGTCCTCGTCGAGGCGCTCGTGATCGTGGACGACCCCGATCTCCACCGGGGACACTTCTCGCTGCGCCCAGGCGCCCGCCCGGCCGAGCGCTACCTCGACAACTTCGACGAGATCCGCCGGCTCCAGGACCACCTGTGGGCCCGCGCCCGGTCGGAGCGGGTCGCGATCATCGACAACGAGAACGTGGACGGCGCGCTGGCCCGCCTGATGGAGCTGGTGCTCGACGCCGTCAAGGCGTATTCCTGAGGTGGTGCCGCTAGGGTTCCGTCGCCCATGGCCGTCCTCCAGCGCACCGAGCTCGAGTCCAGTCCCCTCGCCGACCTCCACGCGATCGCGTCCGAGCTCGGCCTCGAGGGCTTCCGCAGCAAGAGGAAGGACGACCTGATCGGCGCCATCCTCGCCGCCCAGGGCGGGGAGGAGGAGGCGCCCCCCGAGACGGACGACCGGGAGCCCGACGAGGTGCCCGCGGAAGAGGCGCTCGAGCCGGCACCCCCGCCCGACCAGCCACCGGAGGACGAGCCGGAGCCGCGGGAGGACGAGGCGGGCGTCGTCGAGGAGGAGCCGGAGGTCGAGGAGGAAGAGGTATCCGACGAGGAGATCGCGACCGGCCTCCTCGACGTCCTGACGAACGGTTCCGGCTTCCTGAGGCTCGACCCCGCGGGCCAGTCGCGCGGCGACGTCTACGTGTCGCCGGCTCAGATCCGCCGCTGCGAGCTGCGTGCGGGCGACGAGGTGAGCGGCCCGGTGCGGCCGCCGCGCCGCAACGAGCGCCACCCCTCGCTGATCCGCGTCGAGACGGTGAACGGCGCCGAGGCGGAGCCGCCCGAGGAACGGCCGTGGTTCGGCGACCTCACGCCGGTCATCCCCACCCAGGCTCTCCAAGCTCCGCCCGAGTTCGCCCCCGCGCCCTACGGCAAGGGCTCACGCGTGGCCGTGGCCGGCCCGCCGGGCGCCGGCGCGACCGCGCTGCTCGTCCAGGTGGCGCGAAAGCTCACCGAGAGTCACCCGGACGTGACGCTGCAGGTCGTGCTCGCGGGCGTGCGGCCCGAGGAGATCAGCGGCTGGCGCGAGGCCGGCTTCGACCCGGTGGGCGGCAGCTTCGAGCGCTCACCGGAGGCGCAGGCCCAGGCCGCCGAGCTCGCGGTGGAGCGGGCCAAGCGGATCGTCGAGCGGGGCGGCCATGCGGCCGTGGTCATCGACGCGCTCGACGCGCTGCCCCCGGGTGTCCGCCGCCGCCTGTTCGGCGCGGCGCGCGCGACCGAGGAGGGCGGCACGCTCACGATCGTGGCGGCCACCGGTGACGACCGCGAGGTGCTGCGCTGGGCGAGCACGCGGCTCGTGCTCGAACGGCCGGGTCAGGTCGCCGAGGACGCCTCCGGCACGCTCGCCGCGGGCCGGCTGTCTAGCTGACGCGGTAGCCGACCTCTCGCCAGCTCGGCTCGGGCGAGAGCTCGATCAACTCGAAGTTGCGGTCCGGCTGGGCGTACCCGAAGGAGCTCGTGGTCTCGTCGAAGACGACCTCGAGCTCGCCCTCCATCACCCGCTGGTCGAGCCAGGCGCCCCGGAACACGAGCCGGCGGATCCAGTGGACGAGCGAGCGCTCGGAGGGGCCGTTCAGATCGCCCCAGCGCTCGTTGATGTGGTCGCCCAGCTCCGACTGCGGCTCGGGCACCTCGCCGTTCACGGCGAGGTTGACGAGGTCCTCGCGCTCGTCGTCGCCGAGCGGGGAGGACACGAAGCCCAGCTTGGTGGCGGCCTGCTCCACGCGCTCGGTGAAGTCACGTTCGTTGAACGTGAAGCGAAGCTCGCCGTACTCGAGAACGTAGTCCGAGCCGGACTCGTAGTTGCCGCGTCTTGCAGTGTCCATGATCCCCTGGGCCGGGCGAAGCCGGCGCGTCGTCATCCTACGGCCGTTTCCTTCACCGGCGAGAGAACTGCAACCGGGTTTGCACGCCGGCCGGCCCGTGTGACGAACGTCACACAACGGCCTCGCCGAGCCGGGTACAAGCGCCGCATGGCGTTGCCGCCCGGGCCGCGTATGCCGGTCTTCCTCCAGGGGTTGGGCTGGTGGCATCGCCCGACCGCGTTCATGGAGCGCTGCCGCGCCCGCTACGGCAAGCGCTTCACGATCAAGCTCCCGGCCCAGCCGCCCTTCGTGATGATCTCGGATCCCGACCAGATCCGCGAGGTCTTCACCGCCCCGCCCGACGTCCTTCACCCGGGCGAGGGGGCTCGAATCCTCGAGCCGGTGGTCGGTCCCTTCTCGGTGATCCTGCTGGACGAGTCGCCCCACCTCGAGCAGCGCAAGCTCCTGCTCCCGGCCTTCCACGGCGACCGCATGCAGGCGCTGGCGGGCCTGATGGCGGACCTGTCCGAGCAGGAGGTGGCCACCTGGCCGACGGGGCGGCCCTTCGAGCTGCACCCGCGCTTCCAGGCGCTGACGCTCGAGATCATCCTGCGGGCCGTCTTCGGGCTCGAGAGCGGCGGGCGGCTCGACACGCTGCGCGAGCGACTCAACGAGATCCTCGAGTTCGGCAACTCGCCGACCTCGGTCAACACCCATCTCCAGCGCAACTTCTTCGGCTTCGGCCCCCACGCCCGCTTCATGCGGGCCCGCGTCAAGGCGGACGAGCTGGTCTACGAGCAGATCGAGGAGCGGCGGCGCTCCGGCGAGCGGCGCGAGGACATCCTGTCGATGTTGCTCGACGCCCGCCACGAGGACGGCTCGGAGATGTCGCGCGAGGAGATCCGCGACGAGCTGATGACGGCGCTGGTCGCCGGCCACGAGACGACCGCGTCCGAGCTGGCCTGGGTCTTCGAGCGCCTCTCGCGCGAGCCGCGCGTGCTGGCGCGGCTCCACGAGGAGATCGACGCGGGCGAGGAGGACGCCTACCTCACGGCGACGATCCAGGAGACGCTGCGCCGCCGGCCCGTGCTGCCCCAGGCCGAGCCGCGGCTCGTGAAGCAGCCGGTCGAGATCGGCGGCTGGCGCTACGAGCCGGGCGTCGTGCTGGCCGCCAGCGCGTGGCTCGTGCACCACGACCCGGACGTCTACCCCGACCCGTTCGCCTTCCGCCCCGAGCGCTTCCTCGAGAAGCCGCCCGGCACCTACACCTGGATCCCGTTCGGCGGCGGGCGCCGGCGCTGCCTCGGCGCGAGCTTCGCGATGCTCGAGATGAAGCTGGCGATCACCGCCGCGCTGCGCCGCTACACGGTCGCCCCGGCGCCGCGGCTCGAGCGGACCCGGCGCCGGTCGATCACGATCAGTCCGCGCCGCGGGGCGCTGACCGTGTTGCTGCCGCGTTCGGCGAGCACGAACGGTCAGTCCAGGTCGAGCCCCTCGAGGGCGACCGTCGCGTCGCCGTAGCTGTCCGGGGGAACCCGCAGGGCGATGTCGCCGCGCCGGTAGCGGTCGAGCGGATGGTCGGCGGTGAGCTCGGCCCGCAGGCCGAGGTGGCGTAGGCGGTCGCGAAAGGCGAGCGCCGTCTCGAGGTCCTCGTAGTCCTCGACCACCGCCCAGGCGTCGTACTCCGGGGCGTCCACGTGGACCTCCGGGCGGTGCTTGAGGAAGCGCGGCAGCCTCACCGCGCGGGAGCGTACCCCTCCGCGGTCATCGCTCAGCCGAGGCCCTGCGCGAACCCCTGCCGCCAGCTTGGATAGCGCGGTTCCCAGCCGAGCTCGCGCCTCGCCTTCTCGTTCGACGCGCCCCGCACCTCGGTCATCATCACGGTCGCCATCTCACCGGCCGCCAGCCGGCCCAGCCAGCGTGGGATGCGCCTGGGTGGCTTGGCACCGAGCGCGCTGGCGAGAACCGGCAGCCACTCCCGCACGGGGGCCGGGTCGTCGTCGACGACGTTGTAGATACCGGGCTGGCCGCGCTCGACCGCGGTCGCGGTGGCCGCCGCGGCGTCTTCGATGTGCACGTGCGACCAGACGCCGCCACCGCTCCCGACGATCGGGAACAAGCGCTTGCGGATCGGCGCCGCCATCACCGCGTCCGGAGCCAGGCTGATACCGGTGCCCGGCCCGTAGAAGCTCCCATAGCGCAACACGAGCCCCTCGCCCCATTCGATCGTCGTGACCGCCTGCTCCAGATGACGGATCGCCTCCAGCCCCGGCCGCAGCGCCGCCGGGGGATCGGGATCGAGGGGATCGGCCTCGGTTTGCACCGGCCCGCCGGTGCGGGCGAATCGCCAAGCCCCGAAGCTCTGCGCGACGAAGCGCCGTGCCCCCACGGCGCCGCCGGCGGCCAGTAGATGGTCCGTCGCCTCGGTACGCAGCCGGTTGGTCGTGGTCACGGCAGCGGAGCGCTCGGGGTGCCGCGCCTCTCTGGCGCTCATCCGCCCGGACAGCGCCGTGAGCTGATGCACGATCACCTCGGGCTCGGCGGACGCAACCGCCTGCGCGACCGCCTGGGCGTCGAGAGCGTCGGCGACGATCGGCCGCGCTCCCAGGCTGCGCACCACGTCCTGCTTCGATGCGCTCCTGGTCATCCCGACCACCTCGTGGCCTCGCGCCACCAGCTGGGGGACGAGCTCTCTACCGAGAACGCCCGTGGCGCCGGCTACGAAGACCTTCACGCGCCCAGCGCCGCCGCCACGCCCACGGCCGCCAGGAACGCGACCACCATCGCGATCATCGCGAGGTACGCGGTGAAGATCGCGCGCTCCTGCCGATTCATCTCCGGGCTGGCCGCGGCCGGCTTCCGCGGCTTCGCCGGTGCCGGCGGCGACTGCGCGATAGGAACTGCTGCCTGCCCTAGCGCCATCTCGTTGGCCGCGTCCATGTCCGCTCCTTCCGCGAGTCCTTGTCCTGGACCTTGACCGTACGCACGGACTGGGGATGCCTGGGCGCTGTGTGACGCATGTCACATGATGCGAGCGTGCCGTCCTATGGCCGGCGGGCCCGCAGGGTCACCCGGCGCGTCTTCACGCGCAGCGTGCCCGCGTAGCGAAGGCGAGCCTCGAAGCGAACGCGCAGCCAGCCGGGCCGCGCACGGCCCGCCGCCCGCTGGGCAGCGCAGGGTGCACGTGATGCCGTTCCGCGTCGCGCGGATCCGGCCGAACGGCGAGGTCCCTTGCTCTCCCGTCGACGGGAACAGGCTCACCTTCAGCGACTTCGAGAGCGCCGAGGCCGGTGGTCCTGCTGAGCGGCCGAGCGGGGATGCCGACCGCGTGCCGGCTGCGGCCCGCACCCTCCCGTGCCCCCCTTCCCCCGGGCGACTCGAAGTGGTTAGGTTGAACCTGCCGAATTGGTGCGCGTATGGACTCCGCGACCAGACCCACGCAGGACGGCCTGACCGAGGCGGTTGAAGCAGGTCGAAACGGGGATCGCGAGCGTGTACCCGGGCTGACTGCCGCCGACCTCATCACCGATCAGGCGGTAGAGCAGCGCGATGACGACGCCCTGGACTACATGGCCTTCGTCCAAGAGCTGGCCCTGCTCGTCGCCAGGGCGGACTGCCCGGTCAACATCGCGCTATTCGGGCCCTGGGGGTCGGGGAAATCGACGGTCGGCAACCTGCTCAGGGCGGAGATCGCGAGTAACGCCAGGCGGGACCGCGTGGCGATGCCGTTCGTGCGTTACGACGCCTGGCGCTTCGCGGGACTTTCGCTGCAGCGATCCTTTATCTCCGAAGCCGCCGAGGAGCTCGGCATCAACCGGGAGCGCTACCACCGAAGCCTGTATCAGGATCGGCGGACGGGCGGCTTCCGGCTGCGGACCCTGCTTCGCAGCCTCCCCGTGGGGCTCGTCACGTTCGCGCTCGCGCTCGCCGGGATCATCGCGCTGGCCACGGGGCTCGTCGCCCTCGCCGCGGTCGTAGGTGGGAAGGAAGTCGGCGCTGAGCTGAAGCGGCAAGCGCCGACGTTGCTTCCGGTCGCCGGGCTGATCGCCTTGTTCACGGCGATCGCCCGCCCTTTCCTCGACGCCGCCAGCGTCCAAGTCTCCGAGGGTGCGCCGGTCGCGGCTGAGCAGTTCCGGCTCACGTTCACGCGACTCATCAAGGACGGGCTGAGGCGGGCGCGGCGAATCACGGTCAAAATCGGGCCATTCAACAACGTGTGGGTTTGGCCGCTGCGCCGTTTCCGGCGGCGGCGTGACCGGGTCGTCTTCTTCATCGACGAGCTCGACCGCTGCTCGCCCGAGGACGTCGTGGAGGCCCTGCGGGCCCTCAAGACCTTCCTCGAGGTGAATGACTGCGCCTTTCTCGTCGCAGCCGACCGGGACGTCCTCGAGGCCGCGCTCGACCGTCTGCCGCAGACCACGCCGCTCAACGAGGAGGCGCCCTACTTCTCCTCAGCGGGATCGTTCCTCGACAAGGTCTTCCAGTACCAGATCCCGCTGCCCCTGCTGCGGGGCGGGCGGCGCGTGCGAATCTACGCCCGCACGCTCGTTCGCAAGCCTAAGGAAGGGCTTTGGTGGGAGATCCATGACAACGGGCGGCTGCTCGACGACATCGTCTACACGCTGATCCCCTCGCACGTGCGCAGCCCGCGCCGAGTGAAAGTGCTGCTGAACAAGTTCGCGGTGAACGCGCGCATCGCCGGTGCGCATGGGATTGTGTGGATGGAGCGCGCCGAGGAAATCGCAAAGCTGACCGTCCTGCAGACGGAGTTCCCAGCCGTGGCGGCCGACCTCCGGCGCGAGCCGCGCCTGCCGGAGCTGCTCCTTCACCCTCCGCGCGCTCCCTCGCCGATCGTGGGCGAGCTGCTCGAGCGCCACGACGTGGGCGCCGGACGGGACAGCGGTGCGATCGGCAGCCGAGCCCAGGCGACGAGCCGCTTGCTCGCGGGCGCGGGACGAGCGGGGATGGTGGACGCGCAGCGTGGAGAGCTGCGCCGCTATCTCGAGCGCACGGCGACCGTGCCCGACGCCCGCCGCGACCTCCTGTTCCTCGAGACGGGTGGGCGGACGGTGGGACTGGCCGATGCCCAGCTCATGGACGAGATCGAGACCATGGCGCCGTCGGCGCCAGACCAGGTCGCCGACCATCTATCGGGGCTGAGATCGGAGCGCCAGCGCCTGCTGGCCGCCGAAGTGCTGCTCGACATGTCGGAGAGAGCGGTCGGACGCGAGAAGCGCAACATCATCACCTTGCTGGTGCAGACCGTCGACGGCCTGCCCAACGAGGCCACCCAGGTGGCCGATCGCGTCACGACCGCAGTTCGCATCTTCAGCGACACGTACGACCTCCCGCACGAGCTGCTGGCCCCGGCGCTGCGGATCTCGGCGCTGCAGCAGGTCCGCTTCCCTGTGGAGCTGACCAACGTGCTGAGGGAGGGCGGGCTGTGGAGCGAGCGCAAGACGGTGCTGAGCGTGCTCGAGGTGGCGGCCCTTACCGGCCAGCTCGAGAGAATCGAGAGCTCGATCGCGACGAGCGTCCGGCGTTGGCCCGACATCGTCGCCGAGGCGATCCGAGATCCCCAGGCCGAGGAGGAGGAGGGGCTGGTGGCCGCGCCGCTGCCTTGGGAGGCGGTCGACGCCATCCTGGGCCTCGAGGGCGTCGCACAGGCGCTCAGCGATGCCATCGACGAGCGCGCCGAACTCGACGAGCAGGCCGCATGGGAGCTGGCGGAGGAGCTGTATGCGGCGGGCACACGGAGCCTGAGCCAGGGCGAGGTTTCCGTCACGGCGATCCCTCTGCTCGCGCACATCCGCTCGCGGATCGTCTACGGGGTCGTGAGGGACGCGAGCGAGCGTCTGGACCCGCATCCCGGCACGCCCGAGGCGCGCTGTGGCCAGGCTCTCGCCGCGCTGCGGCATCCCCACTGCGACCCACGGGACTGGGCCCATTGGCAGCGCGGGCTCGAGGAGTCCGACTCGAAGGGCGATCGGGACGGTCGGTGGGCGGTGGAGGCGATGGGGGCCGTGCTGGAGCGCTTCCGTGGCCTGAAGCGCAAGGCCGACCAGGAGGCCGCGAGCGACATGATCACGGCGCTGGCTGGGCTGGCCGAGGTCGCCATGGACGCTGAGGCGCAGGCGAGGCTCGTCGCGGCGGCGGAGACGGCGATCGCAAGTTCATGGTGGGACGGGCCGACGAAGCTCAAGGTGCATGGACGCCTGCACGCCGCAATCCGCGCGCTGACGCTCGCGGACCCTGTGGCCTCTGCCCCGAAGCGCGAGCAGTCGTTTGCCTCGCGGCTGTGGCAGCTGCTCGAGGACGACCTCCGGACGGCTCTGCGGAACGTGGACGCACCCAGCCACGAGCTGCTCGACGCCGTCCGCGATCTCGCAGCCGAGCTTCCGGCCGAGTACTCGGCTCGACTGTCTGACGATATGGAACGAGTTGCGACGTCCGCCATCGACGTCGAGTTGGCGACCCGTTTCGGAGCATGGTTGGAGGCGGGACTCGAGCAGATCGGGGCCGACGAGGAGACGATCGCGGAGGTCAAAGAGCGCGCCGACATCGAGCGGCTCAAGACCGTCCTCGACCCGGCGCGGTTCGCGTCGATCGAAGCGCGCCTGGAACCGTTGATCGCACGGCCGCCGGACGCGGAGGCCGTAGCACAGGTCGCGATCGAGCTGTCCCAGAGCCTCGGCGCAGCGGGCACGCGGTTCTCGCGCCTGCTGTTGCAGTCCATCGCGGCGGTGGATCGGGAGGCGCTCGACAAAGCAACGCGTGCGGCAGAAGAGCACGGCTCAGGCCCGGACCAGCGCCTGCGGAGCGTGGTCGACCAGGCGGCCGGCGGGAGCCTCCTGGACCGGCCGGGCGCGATTCGGGACGTGGCCGGGCTGCGCGTCGCAACGCCCGGGAGCGTGGTGGCCGATCGGCTGACAGCCGAGGTGGTGATCGTCGGCAGCGGCGCGGCGGGCGGCGTCCTCGCCCATCGCCTGGCGAAGGCGGGCCGCAGCGTGCTGATCCTCGAGCGTGGGGAGCCCGTCGATCCCGCGACCACGTCCGACCGGTCGGCGCTCGTGCGCCAAGCGCTCGGCGATACACGACGGGCCGCCTCACTCGAGGTCCTTCAGGCCCAGTGCGTCGGGGGGTCCACCCTGATCGGTGACGGGATCCCAGCACCTCTGCCACGGTCCGTGCTCGACAGATGGGACTCCATTGGCGGTCCCCCCAAGGAGCTGGCCCTCGGCAAGACCATCGATCGCCTCGCTGTCGAACTCGACCTGCGGATGCCCAAGAAGGTGCGATACGAGGTTGAGGGCGCCGACGAACCGCTCGAAGGACGTGAGCTCACGCTGCCCGCCGCGGACAGCGCCCCTGACCGGCTCTCGATGCTCGCCACCTTCCTGCCTCGCGCACAGCAGGTCCCCGGCCCGGGCAAGGTCGACGTGCTGTCGGATTGCCGCGTCGAGCGCGTGCGGGCCGCGGGGCGGCGAATCCGACGGGTGGACTGCCGGCTGGGCGACGGTCGCACCCTCAAGGTCGAGGCCGACATCGTCGTACTCGCGGCCGGAGCGATCCAGTCCAGCGCGATCCTCCGGCGCAGCCGCCTCGGCGGGGAGGCGGTCGGGAAAAATCTCCATTTCAACCTGACCGCACTGCTCCTCGCCGAGTATGAGGCGCTCGAGCAGGCCGATGAAGTGCGCTACTTCGAGTCGATGGATCAGGGATACGTTTGCGTGACGCGCGCGGCAGACGATCGCGGCCCCGTCGCCGGCATGCCCGGCTGGTTCGAGGACATTGCGCAGGGTCGCCGCGGCGAGGGCGCCTGGACGGTGTCGGCGGTCACGATCGGCTCGACGGGGACCGGGGAGGTGCATGTGCCCGAGGAGGGCCGCAGCCGCTCGCGGTTCGTCTTCAGGCCGGGTGATGACATCGAGCGTCTCGCCAAGGCACTCAGGCATGTCGGCGCCGAGGCGTTTCGGAACGACGCGCGGCGCGTGCGGCCCGCTACCCCGCAGCGCCAACTGGACATTCGTCGGTCGACGCTGGACGACCTTGTCCGCCATGTCGCTGAGCCGGGCGACCTCATGCTCACGAGCGGCCAGCCGCTCGGCGGCAATCCGATGGGTCTGCAAGCGAGGGGCGGGGTGGTCGACGAAAACTTCCGTGTCCACGGCACGGACAACCTCTATGTCTGTGACGCCAGCGTGATCCCCACCCCCACGACCGTCTACCCCCAGCTCAGCGTCATGGCTCTGGCCGACAGCGCGGCGAGCCGCCTGCTTGCCCCGCCAGACGAGGCAGCCCGGATAGGGCCTCGCCTTCCGAGAGTGCGCCGCCGAGCAGTGGAGCCTGCCTCCCGCAAGGCCGAGAAGGGGCGCCGACGCTAGCGCGGCCGGGGCGAGATCCTCCGGCGCGGTGCTTCTCGCGGATGTGGACGAGCAGCGCCTGATCCTGGTCGTTGAGGACGACGACGTGACGCGCGCCTTCCTGCTCGACAACCTGGCCGCGGACGGGTTCCGCGTCGCCGGCGCCGGCGGGGCGGGGGAGGCGCTGCGCGCGATCGAGGTGCGCCAGCCGTCGGTTGTGGTCCTGGACCTGGTCCTCGACGAGGGGAGTGGCCTGGCCCTGCTCGACCGGATCCGGGCCTCGGACGGCCTGTCCTCGCGGGTCGATCCGGACCTGCCGGTGGTCGTGCTGAGCGGCCGGGCGGGCGATGCCGACCGCGTGCGGAGCTTCGCCCGCGGCGCCGACGACCACCTCTGCAAGCCGTTCCTCTACGCCGAGCTGCTCGCGCGGGTGCGGGCGGTGCTCCGGCGGGCGGACGGCCGCCGGGCCCAGGGCGTCATGCGGGTCGGGGAGCTCACGATCGACCCGGCCACGCGGGCGGTGCGGCTGGCCGGCAGGAGGGTGGAGCTGTCGGCGAAGGAGTTCGCCCTGCTCCACCGGCTTGCCGAGGAGCCCACCCGGGTCTACCGCAAGAACGAGCTGCTGCGCGACGTCTGGGGCTACCTATCGATCGGGAACACGCGGACGCTGGACGCGCACGCCTGCAGGCTGCGGAAGAAGCTGCGCGGCGCCGGCCGGCCCTGGGTCGTGAACGTGCGCGGCGTTGGCTACAAGCTGACGGAGGCGCTGTGAGCCGGGCCGTTGCACTCCTCGGATGGGGGCTGGCGCTGGCGCTGGCGTGCTCCATGCGCCGCCGCCTCTCGCTGGTCGCCGACGCCGAGCACGAGCTCCGCGGCGCGGCCGCGGCGCTCGCCCTCGCCGTGGAGCGGATGCCGCGCGGCGGGACGAATGCGGCGGTGGTGCGGCTTCAGGTGGACCGGATGGCCGCGGGTCTCGCCGACCTGGCCGCAGCGCGAGGCAGGCACACCGCGGAGCCGCGCCTGGACGCCGGCCGCCTGGCGCAGGTGCTCGGCAACCTGGCCGCGAACGCGACCGAGCACGGGACCGGTGCCGTCGACGTGAAGACGACACGCATCGAGATCCGCAACCGAAACCGGCCTCGGGAGCTGGACGGCGACGCCGGTCGCGTGGGGCGGGGGAGGGGGCTGGCGATCGCGACGCGGGCAGCGAGGGAGCTCGGCGGCGAGCTCCGGGTCGAGACGCACGACGGGCAGACAAGGGCGACGCTGGAATTGCCCGGCGTCGCTTCGGACGGGACCTCCCGGGCCGCATGAGGCCGCGGCGGCGGCGTGGGTTGCTCCTGCTCGCGCTCGCCGTCGCCAGCGGCGGTCTGGCCGCCTCGCAGGTGCGCGAGCGGGAGCGGTCGGTGGACGCCAGGGTCGGGCCGCTCGTGCCGGTCGCGGTGGCGCAGCGGGACATCGCGCCGGACGAGCCGCTCCGCCCGGGCGACCTGGCCGTGCGGCGCGTGCCCGCGCGGTTCGTGCCGCCGGATGCGGTTGACGCGCCGAGCCGTCTCTTCGGCGCCCGAGTGGCCGTCCCGGTCGGTGCCGGCTCCTACCTCACTGCCGGTCTGCTGCAGGGCGCGTCGGCCTCCAAGAAAGGACCTCTGCGGCCGGGTGAGCGCGCGCTCGAGCTGGCGGTGGGCGGCGCGGGCGCGTTGGCCGTGGCCGGGCCCGGCTCCCGCGTGGACGTGCTCGTCTCGAGCCGAACCCACGACGGCGCCGGACGCACCTTCGTCGCGCTCGAGGACGTGGCGCTGCTGGATCTGCGCCCCGCGCCGGGCACCGACCTCGCCGCGCCCGAGCCCGTCGAGACGCCCACCCCGACCGCCCTCGCCACCCTCCGGGTCACGGCCCGTCAAGCCGTCTACCTCACCGCGGCCGAGAGCTTCGCGCACGAGATCCGCCTCCTGCTGCGCCCGCCCGGCGACCGCCGCCGCACCGGCCCGGTCGAGTTCGGCGAAGGAGATCTCTGACCGTCCTGGATTGTCCCCCTATATGGGGGAAAAGTCAGGACGGTGGCCGCGCCGGGCGCCTGCGGTCAGCGCTCCAGCACCTCGACCGTGCCGTCCGGGCGGCCCAGCAGGGCCTGGTCGGCAAGGCCGATGAAGAGGCCGTGCTCCACCACGCCGGGGATCTGCTTCAGCTTGGAGTCGAGCGCGTCGAGGTCGGCGTCAGGAGGGAGCGTGCAGTCGAGGATGAAGTGGCCCTCGTCGGTGACGTACGACTCGCCGTCCTCGCGGAGCCGCAGCTCGGCGTCGGGCAGCAGGGCGCCTAGGCGGCGGCGCGTGTCTCGCCATGCGAACCGCACCACCTCCACCGGCAGCCGGAAGCCCGAACCGAGTTGCTCCACCTTCTTGCGGGTCTCCGCCACGACCACGAAGCGGCTGGCGGCCGAAACTACGATCTTCTCGCGCAGCAGCGCTCCGCCGCCCCCCTTGATGAGCCGCAGCCCAGGGTCCACCTCGTCCGCGCCGTCCAGCGCGAGATCCAAGCCGAAGGACCCATCGAGCTCCACCACTTCAATGCCCGTAGTTCGCGCCAGCTCATCCGTACGGGAGGACGCCACGACGGCGCGGAGTCCGGGGCGCTCCCCCAGCAGCTCGATCACCTTCCACACCGCCCGCCCGGACCCCAGCCCGATCGTCATATCCGGCGTGACCAGCTCCACCGCTGCGGCCGCCGCGGCGCTGCGGGCGGCAGCCTCCGAATCCGGGTCGATCACCCGACGAGCTCGGCCCGCAGCTCGATCGACTCCACCGCCGCCAGCGCCTGGGACACCGGACAGCCCTTCTTCGCCCCCTCGGCGACCTCCTGGAACTCGTCCTCGGAGACACCCGGCACGCGGGCCCGCGTGTCGAGCTCGATGCGGGTGATGGCGAACCCCTCATCCACCTTGTCGAGGTTCACGGTCGCGCGTGTCTCCACGCTCTCGGCCGTGTGCCCGGCCCGGCCCAGCTCGGCCGACAGCGCCATCGAGAAGCACCCGGCGTGGGCTGCCGCAATCAGCTCCTCGGGGTTCGTCCCGTCGCCCTCCTGGAAGCGCGACTGGAACGTGTAGGGCCCCTCGTAGGCGCCGCTCGCCACCCGCATCGTCCCGTTTCCCTCCTGCAAGGTGCCGTCCCAGCGCGCCTCGGCGGTCCTCTTGGGCATCTCGATCCCCTCGGTCGTGTACCGCCGGGACAGTACCCCGGCACCTCCCGTCAGGCCGCCTGACCATCGCTAGACTTGCTTACACAAGATAAGCCGCCTATGGAGAACGACATGGAAACCCTGTTGCTGGTTCCGGTTGACGACTCGGTCGTCTTCCCGAACATGACCCTCACGCTGGCGATCGACGTCGGCGACGAGGACCGCGTGGTGCTGGTGCCCCGCAAGGGCGACGAGTTCGCCTCCGTGGGCACGGTGGCCAACGTGGTGGAGCGCGTGCGCCTGCCCGGCGGCGCCCGCGCGGTCGCGCTGGACGGCGCCCACCGGGCGCAGATCGGCGCCGCCCGCACGGACTCGACCGGGGCCCTGCGCGTCGAGGTGGAGGCCCACCCCGACGACGTGCCTGTGGACGGCCGCACCCGCAACCTGGAGCGCGAGTATCGCGCGGTGGTCGAGGAGATCCTCGAGCTGCGCGGCGACGACGGCCGTGTGGCCTCGTTCATCCGCTCCATCACCGAGCCCGGAGCGCTCGCCGACACGGCGGGCTACTCGCCCGACCTCTCCTACGAGCAGAAGATCGAGCTCCTCGAGACGCTGGACGTGACCGACCGGCTCGACCTCGCCCTGACGATGCAGCGCGAGCGGCTCACCGAGCTGCAGGTCCGCGCCCGCATCCGCGACGACGTGCAGTCCGGCGCCGAGAAGCAGCAGCGCGAGTACTTCCTGCGCAAGCAGATGGAGTCGATCCGCAAGGAGCTGGGCGACGACGACGCCTCGATCATCGACGAGTACCGCACGAAGATCGAAGACGCGGGCATGCCCGAGAACGTGCGCGAGCAGGCCGAGCGCGAGCTGGGCCGGCTCGAGCGCATGGGCGAGCAGGGCGGCGAGGCGTCGATGATCCGCTCGTACCTCGACTGGCTGATCGCGGTGCCGTGGGGCGAGCGCTCGGAGGAGCGGCTCGACCCGGTGCACGCCCGCGAGGTGCTGGACGCCGACCACGCCGGCCTCGAGGACGTGAAGGACCGCATCGTCGAGTACATCGCCGTGCGCAAGCTCCGCCTGGAGCGCGGCATCGAGGAGGACAAGCGCTCCGGCGCCATCCTCACGCTGATCGGCCCGCCCGGCACGGGCAAGACGTCGATCGGCGAGTCGATCGCCAGGGCGACCGGGCGCGAGTTCGTGCGCATGTCGCTCGGCGGCGTGCGCGACGAGGCCGAGGTCCGCGGCCACCGGCGCACCTACATCGGCGCGCTGCCGGGCCGCCTGGTGCGCGCCCTGCGCGACGCCGGGACGATGAACCCGGTGATCATGCTCGACGAGGTCGACAAGGTCGGCGCCGACTGGCGCGGCGACCCGAGCGCGGCCCTGCTCGAGGTGCTAGACCCCGCGCAGAACCACTCGTTCCGTGACCACTACCTGGACGTCGAGCTCGACCTGTCCGAGGTCGTGTTCATCGCCACGGCGAACATCGCCGAGACGATCCCGGCGCCGCTGCTCGACCGGATGGAGGTCGTGCGCTTCGACGGGTACACGACCGACGAGAAGGTCGCGATCGCCCGCGGCTACCTCTGGCCGCGGCAGCGCGAGCGCAACGGCCTGCGCGAGGACGAGGTGACGATCGACGACGCGACGCTGCGCGCCGTCGTCACCGAGTACACCCGCGAGGCCGGCGTCCGGAACCTCGAGCGCGAGCTCGGCACGCTGCTGCGGAAGACGGCGACCAAGCTCGCCGCCGGACAGATCGACGCGCCGGTGGCGCTCGATCTCGACGCGGTGCGCGAGGCCCTCGGCCGCCAGCGGTTCTTCCAGGAGTCGACCGAGCGTACGGCCGTCCCGGGCGTTGCCACGGGCCTGAGCGTGACCGGCGCGGGAGGCGACGTGCTGTTCATCGAGGCCACCTCGATGAAGGGCAAGGACGCGCTAGTGCTGACGGGTCAGCTCGGTGACGTCATGAAGGAGTCGGCTCGGATTGCGCTGTCTTACGTGCGCGGCCACGCCGACACCCTCGACATCGACGAGGAGGCCTTCGACGAACGCGAGTTCCACGTTCACGTCCCGGCGGGTGCGATCCCGAAGGACGGTCCGAGCGCGGGCATCACGATGACCACCGCGCTGGCGTCGCTCCTGAGCGGACGCCCCGTGAAGCACACGGTGGGCATGACCGGTGAGGTCACGCTTCAGGGCCGGGTGCTGCCGATCGGCGGACTCAAGCAGAAGGTGCTCGCCGCGCATGCGGCCGGGCTCACCGACGTGATCCTGCCGGAGCGCAACCGGGGCGACCTTGACGACGTGCCCGAAGAGGTGCGCGAGGCCATGACCTTCCACCCGGTCATGACCGTCGACGAGGTGCTGGGGCTGGCCCTTGAGCCGGCTCCGGCCCACGCCATCGCCGCGTAGCGACAGCCTCTCTCCGCTACAACGAGGGGCATGAAGCTCCTCCCCGCGGCCGCGATGTGCACACTTGCCCTCGCGGTCGCGGGATGCGGCGATGGTGATGATGATCAGGAACGCGAACCCGCAACGGCGGCGCGGCTCGAGGTGGTCGTGCGCCCCGGAGAGGGGAAGGAGCCGGTCCGTCGTGTCGAGGTGGCCTGCAGCGCACTCGGCGCGGACGCGAAGACGGCTTCTTGCAGGCGGCTCGGAGGGCTGTCGCACGCCGACATGGCCCCCGTCCCCGAGGACACGGCGTGCGCCCAGATCTACGGCGGGCCCGCGGTGGCCACCGTGACGGGCACGCTGCGCGGCCGGCCCGTCGACGCCCGCTTCGACCTCACGAACGCGTGCGAGATCGAGCGCTGGCGGCGCAACGGGGCCCTGCTCGGTCCGGCGCCGTGAGCGCGCCTATTGCGAGGCGGTCTCCTCCCATGCTCGCTGCCGCTCGCGCGGCTCGCGACCCGGCGGCTGCGACGGGCGCTCCCGTTCGGGCGGCGCCGGGACGTCTCGGCTAACGGGTTCACCCGATGTCATGCGAAGCGGTTCGCCGTAGTGCCGCACCTCGAGCGGCTCGCCGCTGAGGAGCGTGTACGACGCCGCGTCGTCCTTGACCTCCACCTGCAGGCGGCGGCCGCGGTAGAGGAGCCGGAATGAGAGCCGCCCCAGGTCCTCGGGCAGCCGCGGGGCGAACTCCAGAGCGCCCCCGTGGTCGCGCATGCCGCCGAAGCCCGCCACGGCGGCGATCCAAGCCCCGGCCAGCGAGGCGATGTGCACCCCGTCGGCGGCGTTGTGCTCGAGGTCGTGGAGGTCCATCAGAGCCGCCTCGCCAAAGTAGTCGTAGGCGAGCTCGACGTGGCCGACCTCGGCGGCCAGCACGGCCTGGGTGCATGCCGACAAGGAGGAGTCGCGCACCGTGCGCCGCTCGTAGTACTCGAAGTCCCGCGCCTTCTCCTCGTCGCTGAAGGCGTCGCCGCGCAGGTGCAGGGCGAGGACCAGGTCGGCCTGCTTAGTCACCTGCTTCCGGTACAGGTCGAAGTAGGGGAAATGCAGGAGCAGCGGATAGGACTCGGAGTCCATTGCCTCGAAGTCCCACTCCTGGTGACGGGTGAAGCCCTCGGCCTGCGGGTGGACCCCGAGCTGCTCGTCCCAGGGGACCACCATTGCCTCAGCGGCCTTCCGCCAGACGGCGGTCTCGGCATCGTCCACGCCGAGCGCCTCGGCCGCCTCCTGGTTCCTCTCGGCCGCGTCGGCGGCGGCGACCAGGTTCCGTTGCGCCATCAGGTTCGTGTAGACGTTGTTGTCGGCGACCGCGCTGTACTCGTCGGGCCCGGTGACGCCGGCGATGCGGAACCCGTCCGCCGGGTCGTGGTGGCCGAGCGAGGCCCAGAGGCGGGCGCTTTCCACGAGCAGCTCGACCCCCGCATATCGCTCGAAGGCGCTGTCCTCCGTCGCGTCGAGGTAGCGCACCACCGCGTCGGCCACGTCGGCGGTCACGTGGAAGGCGGCAGTGCCCGCCGGCCAGTAACCGGAGCATTCCTCGCCGCCGATGGTGCGCCACGGGAACGCCGCGCCGCGGAGCCCCAGCTCGGCAGCGCGCTTGCGCGCCAGAGCAAGGGTTGAGTGACGCCAGAGGAGCGCGTCCCGCGCGGCGTCGGGCACGCTGTAGGTGAGCATCGGCAGCACGAAGGTCTCGGTGTCCCAGAACGCGTGGCCGTCGTAACCGGGGCCGGTCAGTCCCTTCGCCGGGATCGCCCTTTGCTCGGCGCGCGCGCTGGCCTGCATCGCGTGAAAGAGGCCGAAGCGCACCGCTTGCTGCAACTCGGGATCGCCGTCGAGGACGACGTCGGCGCGACTCCAGAATTCGTCGAGCGCGTCCCGCTGGCCGGCGAGGAGCCCCTCCCAGCCGGTGTGGCGGGCCTCGGCCAGCGCCGCCTCCACCTGGTCGAGCACGGAAGGGAGCGAGCGCTGTGCAGACCAGCCGTAGGCGAGGAACTTGACGATGCCCAAGGTGCCGCCCTCGCTCACGTCGCCGGTGACCGTCAGCCGGCCGAGGTCGCCCGCAGCCTCCGCCGCGCACTCCGTGGCCTCCGTACCCTCGATCAGATGGTCCATCGCCGCGCCCACGCGCAGGCGGCTGGCCCGTGTCTGGTGGACGAGCGAGACGCGCTCGCCGTGCTGGCCCGCGTGCTCGGCCACCAGCGGAGACTCGAGCGCCCTGGCCGCGCGGGGATCCCGGTGCTGCGGTTTCGGCATCTGCAGATTGGCCACGAGCTCCGACTGGATGACGAGGCGTGCCGGCGCTTCAAGCGGCTCCACCTCGAAATGGATCGCCGCCACCGCGCGCTGAACGAGCGAGACCAGGCGCACCGATCTGAGGCGCACCGCCTGCCCGGCGGGCGAGCGCCATACCGTCTCCCGAGAGAGCGTGCCTGCGCGCATGTCGAGCACCCGCTTGTGAGAGCGCAGCTCGCCGTAGCGGACGTCGAACGGCTCGTCGTCCACCAGCAGCCGGATGACCTTTCCGTCCGTGATGTTGACCACCGTCTGGCCCGCCTCCGGATCGCCGTAGGCGGGCTCGGCGTACGGCAGCGGGTGGGCCTCGTAGACGCCGTTCAGATAGGTGCCCGGCATGCCGTGCGGCTCCCCCTCGTCCAGGTTCGCGCGCATGCCGATGTGGCCGTTCGAGAGCGCGAGCACGGACTCCATCTGTTCCAGCACGTCGAGGTCCAGCTCGATCTCGCGGATCTCCCATGGGTGGACCTCGCAGCTGGACTGGCGGATCATGGCTGCCCGATCAGGTCTGCCAGGTCCTCGACCACGACGCTGGCTCCGTGCGCTCGCAACTCGTCGGCCTGGCCGACGCGGTCCACGCCCACGACGAACGCGAAGCCCCCGGCACGACCGGCCTCGACTCCGGCCAGCGCGTCCTCGAACACCACGGCCTGGGAGGCAGGGATATCCAGGGCGCGCGCGCCGGCGAGGAAGGTGTCGGGGGCCGGTTTGCCGCGCAGATGCTCCCGCTCGGCTACCACCCCGTCGATGCGGGCCTCGAAGAGATCCTCGATCGAGGCGGCGCGCAGCACATCGCGGGTGTTGGTGCTCGAGGAGACCACGGCCCGCCGCAGACCGGCACGGCGGACGGCCTCCACATAGCGGACGGAGCCGTCGTAGGGCTGCACCCCGCGCTCGTGGATGATGCGCAGGACGATCTCGTTCTTGCGGTTGCCGAGCCCCGCTACGGTTTCGCGTTCGGGCGGGTCGTCCGGCGAGCCGGCCGGGAGCTCGATTCCACGCGAGGTGAGGAACGAGCGGACGCCGTCCTCGCGCGGCTTGCCGTCGACGTACTGGTCGTAGTCGGCGACCTTGTCGAAGGGCACGAACTCGTCCCCGCTCCGGGCCGCGCGCGACCGCAGGTAGGCGTCGAACATCTCCTTCCAGGCGGCGGCATGCACCTTCGCGGTCTGGGTGAGTACGCCGTCCAGGTCGAAGAGACAGGCACGCACCCCGTCGGGGAGTCCAAGCATTGGAAGAGCCTAGTACCGTGCGGCGGAGCGTCGTGCGCCGCCGAGCGACCATCACCTGGCTCGACCGACCGCCCGAGGGGCACGGGCGGGTGAGGGTCGACAGCCGCGCCTTTACCGCGCTGGCGATTTCCGCACCCACCGACGAGGAACCCAATCCGCGCGAGGTCACGCCGGGCGAGCTGCTCGCCGCCGCGCACGGCGCCTTCTTTCTTGGGGCGCTGGCGGAGCTACTCGAGGACGACGGGGTGCCCGCCCGGGAGCTGGTCGTCGATGCCGACTGCGAGATCGGGGGCGAGAAGCTCGACCACCGCGTCACAGCCGTCGAGTTTTCGGTTCACGGGATCGTGGAGGGGGTCGAAGAGAGCCGCTTTGAGGCATCCGCCGGCGCGGCGCTCGACCGCCTTCGGGACTGGCTCGGGATTGGCGAGCGGGTGCCGCTCACCGTGAGCGCCCATCTGCGCGGCGCGTTCAGACGCTCCGGCTGAGCCCGCCGTCCACCAGGAGCGCCACTCCGGTGATGTAGCCGGCGCGCTCCGAGCAGAGGAAGGCAGCGGCGGCGGCCATCTCCTCGACGCTTCCGAGCCTGCCCGCCGCCACCTCCTTCGCGGCCACCTCCTCGGCCTGTTCGAGCGAGCCGTAGAGCTCGACCAGGCGATCCGTGGCTATCCGGCCCGGCAGCAGCGTGTTGAGCGTGATGCCCTCACCGGCCAGCTCGTGCGCGAGGGTCTTGAATGTATGGACCGCCGCTGTGCGGTGGGCGTTCGACAGGATCAGGCCGCGGATCGGCTCCCGCACCCCGGCCGACGCTACGTTCAGGATGCGCCCGAACCCGCGTTCGCGCATGCCGGGAACGGCGCGCTCAATCAATGCCAGTGGCGCGAGCACGAGGTCGCAGTAGGCCGCCTCCCACGCATTACGCTCGAACTCGAGCGAGGCGCCCGCGGGCGGTCCGCCGGTGTTCGTCACGAGCACGTCGAGCGGGCCGAGGTCGGCCTCGACTCGCTCGATCAGGGCGGGGGCGGCGTCGAGGTCCGCCGAGTCGTGGACGTACCCGCGGGCGCCGATCTCCGCCGCCGCCGCTTCGATCCGCTCTTCCGATCGTGAGCTGATGGCCACGCTGGCCCCCTCGCCGGCGAGCTCGCGGGCGATCCCCAGCCCGATTCCGCGCGAGGCGCCGGTCACGAGCGCGACGCGTCTCTCCAGCCCGAGGTCCACCGGCGGCAGCGTAACCGGGACCACGCGGAGCGGGTGGTGTGGACCTTCGCGAGGACCGGCCCTCATCGACCTCGGGCACGCCCGCGAGGTGCGCGCGCCTGGTCTCCGTGTCGCGAAACTATCAACCCCGACACCCCAAACACGAAAACCCCCGAAGTGCGGGGGCTTCCGTGGAGGATGAGACTGCGGTTATGAGAACTTCGCGAGAACCACGACTAGGTTGCAGGCCAGAAGGCCGACGACGAATATGAAATCGCCGCTCATGCGCTACTCGCCGTGCTGGTGCGGACCAGAGCCGACGTGGACGCCGGAGCTGACCGCTGCCGCCGTCGCGGCCTCATCCTTGGCGGTGGTGCCTTCTCCCACGGTTCCACTCGGACCACCGGGAACCCGGTACTGCGAAGTCCCGTAGGCGAAACCTGTGGACGGATTGACCACGATGCCGGGCGCCGGTACGACCGCCGCCGCAACGGTCGCCTCGTCCTTAGCCATCACGCCCTTGGAAGGCGGACCGACCACGACGACGCTCGGATCGGCGCTCACGACGGCATCGTCATCGGTGAGCAAGTAGATGCCGGTGGCGATCGCGCCGCCAATCAGAAGCGCAAGCAGGCCGCCGATGATCGGCCAGCGAAGCGATGGCAGGCGCGGTTGGGCGAGCGTGCCATCGGGGTATGTAGTGGGACGCATAGGAGACTGATCCTCCTGTGCCAAGGCCCCCGGACGGTTGCAGCGTTGCGGGGGCCGCTTTATGAGTCCAGAAGGCACCCTAACATCGATGTCCCTCAGATGGGGGACATATGGAGAGAAATGACCCTCAGCCCCTCGCGAGTGCCTTGAGCTCGCGGGTCGCGCCCTCCGGGTCCTGGGCAAGCCGCTCGAACGCCGCGACTGCGCGGCTCAGCCCTTCGACCTGCGGTGGGTGGTGGGGCGCTCGAGGCAATAGCGACCGAGGCAGCGCGGGCCGCGGTCGGCCACCGGCGGCAGCGTAACCGGGACCAGGCGGAGCGGGTGGTGTGGACCTTCGCGAGATGAATCTGATTGGATACCCGCCTTCAAGTCGAACTGCCGAGTCTCCGCCGTCCCGACGGCGGGGAGCGGGGGAACCAATGGCGGCCGGATGGCCGCCGGGGGCGAATCGCGGCGACCCTGCCGCGTAGCGCACTTTCCGGCGCGAGCCCGTCAGCTCACCTCGTAGGCGCATGGAAAGGGGAGCGACAAGGTGCGTGGAATTGTCCGTGGCGTGCGGCGCCCGGCTTATGTTGCGGTGATAGTCGCGGCGTCGCTGCTGTGCGTGGCCGCCGTGGCGTCGGCCGACCGCGGCGGCCCGACGGCGTCGGCGTCGAGCGCCGTGGTCGTGAAACGTGGCGATCGCGGCCCTGCGGTGCGCAGCATCCAGAGCGCTCTCGGCATACCGGCGGACGGTGTCTTCGGTCCCCAGACCGAGAGAGCCGTGCGCCAGTTCCAGCGCGGGAAGGGCCTCGTGGTCGACGGCATCGTCGGCCCCCAAACCCGGACCGCGCTCGGCGTCGCTCCGTTCTCGGCCAGCTCCGTGCGCAGCCGCAGCGTGAGCGTCCCGCAGGTGCTGCAGCGAATCGCCCAGTGCGAGTCGAGCGGGAACCCGAGCGCGGTGTCGCCGGGCGGCACCTATCGCGGCAAGTACCAGTTCAGCCGCGACACCTGGCGCCGCCTCGGGGGCGACGGCGATCCGGCCGACGCGCCGGAGTGGCTCCAGGACAGGATGGCGCTGAAGCTCTATCGCCAGAGCGGCACGGCTCCCTGGCCCAGCTGCGCGTAGGTACTACTCAGCCCGCCGCCGCCGCGCGGCGTCTTCCCAGTGTCATGACGCCCGCCAGCGTGGCGGCGCAGGCCCCGCCTAGGAGCGCATACGGGACCGCGTCGGACGTCGCCTCTGCCAGCGCGCCGCCGCCGCCGGCGCCGACGAGGTGGCCGACTGCCCAGGCCAGGTTCGAGAGGGCGAACGCAAGCCCCTGGTAGAGGCCGGCCTGCTCCGAGGCGTCCGAGAGCATGGCCATCGCCGGCGCCCAGAACACGCCAAGCGCGGCGATCGCCAGCAGCACCGCGATCGCCACCAGGATGATGGTTCCCGGCAGGGGAAGCAGCACCGCCATCACCACCGCGCCCGCGAGGCCCGCGCGGATCGGCACGAGCCGGCCGTGGCGGTCGGAGGCTCTCCCGGCGACCGGGCTCAGCGCCGCCTCGACCGCGGCCGTCGCCAGGAAGATGGCGCCGATGGCGGCGCCGCTCGCGCCGAGGTCGTCGAGGCGCAGCGGCGCGAGCACCTCGATCGCTCCCGCGAAGATCGCGGGCAGGGTGAAGAGCCAGAAGCCCGCCAGCACCGCCGGGCGCCGCAGTGCCCGCGCGAGCGCGCCCAGACCGGGATCCGGCTCCGGCGGCACGCCCGGGATCGTCCACGCCCAAGCCGCAAGCGCCGCAGCCACGACCGCAACTCCGCTGAAGACCGCCTCGGGGCTGAGCACGCTTGCGGCCCCGCCCAGTACCGGCCCGAGCAGCACGCCCACGATGGCCGC